>ERZ1673697.71-NODE-71-length-150671-cov-47.961060_pt1 | contig 150671 bp, 147 predicted proteins | sample MGYA00580227_ERZ1673697 | MGnify/ENA primary metagenome ERZ1673697 (study PRJEB41218, sample SAMN15661759) | gut metagenome | host: Homo sapiens | place: Canada: London | collected 2015-08-20/2019-03-30 | study: EMG produced TPA metagenomics assembly of...
GATACAAGAAAAAGCCGCTTACCCTTTCAGGTAAACGGCTTTACGTTTGGTGGAGAATTAGGGACTCGAACCCCAGACCCCCTGCGTGTGATGCAGGTGCTCTAACCAGCTGAGCTAATCCTCCATATTTGCTTGTGTTGTTCGTTCCGAACTGGAACGTGATTATTATAGCACGGCCTTTGCAGAAATGCAAGCCCTAATTTAAAATTATTTTACTTTTCTCGAAACGCTTTCTCCGGCTGCAAAAATGGTGCGCCGACCGCCGGGCGTGCAACATTACCGCCGGGCAGCCGCATCGGCTGCACCCTGCACAAAAAATGTGCGGCAGGCTGTTGCTCTTTGCCTGTAAATCGTGTATACTTGGGGCAGAAAGCCGTACAAAAGAAATCGAGGGATGAATATGACACTTCGCGGGATCATCACGCTGGTAATATTGGCTGTGCTGTTTGCGCTGGCTGTGGTCTGGATCTCCAGACAGGGCGGCTGGAAGGGCGAGGGCTGCAACGGCAATTGCGCCTCCTGCCACAGCCATTGCGAGGACCCGGACACCAGGAAGAAATAACCAAAACAGGGCTGCTGCACGAAACACGGTGCAGCAGCCCTGTTTTATGGTTGTGCCACAGAAACGACCGCGAGCGTTTCTGGGGCACTTTTCACGGCTGTTTGCTCAGAACGCGCCGCGCTGGGCGGCGTAGACAGCGATGGTGCTCAAAAGGTCCTGCAACGCCTTCTGGTAGGTGGTGCGGCCGATGTGCAGCTGCTCCAAGATCTCGTCCTCCGGGCGCTGCTCAAAAAAGCGCATTCGCAGCAGGTCTGCCCGCATGGGGTCGTGCGCCTGATAGTAGTCGAGGCCCTCATCAATGGCGCTTTGCCAGCGGCGGTTTTCCGGCGTGCGCGCCCAGTGCCGCTCGCCATACTTGCGCAGGGCGTTCCGGGTCACATCGCGCTGCTCCGGTGTCACTGGCGCTTCCCCCTTTTGGGCAGCTCCAGCGTTGCACTGCGCGAGAACCGGTTCTCGGCATCGAAAAAGCAGGCGTCCCGCTCGGCCATCGTCAGGCCCAGCATGGTGGAAAGCCGCTCGGCCTCGTCCAGCTTGAACTGGGTCTCGCCCAGCAGCTTGTGCCGCAGGGTGTTGCTGCTGATGTGCAGCACACTGGCCACATATTGCAGCTTGTAGCCGCTGTCCTGAATGTAGGTGTAGATCAGATTCGTGTTTGCCATGGCTTCTCTCCTTTTTTGTAGTTCGCTGCATTTGAAACAATCATTGGTTGTATTATACTCCGTTGTTGATTATCTGTCAACCTATTATTTCCAAAACGCGCTGTAATTGTTGATTTTCAGGAAATTTTCTGCTATACTCAGAATAGAAAACCGCATTTCATACCACAACACATAGTTTTCAGGAGAACCGTCATGTCTGATCTGTCCACCCGTGTCCGTCTGCGCCGGGAGCAGCTGGGTCTTTCGCAGGAGGAGCTTGCCCGGCGCATGGGCTACCGCTCCCGTTCCTCCATCACCAAGCTGGAAAAAGGCATCAACGATCTGCCCCAGTCCAAAGTGGAGGAGCTGGCACAGGCGCTGGAGACCACTCCCGCCGCTCTGCTGGGGCTGGACGCGCCCTGCGCCTGTCCCCCGGGCTTTGAGCCGCTGCCCACCATGGTGCAGGTGCCGCTGATCGGCTCCATCGCCTGCGGCACGCCCATCACCGCCGAGCAGAACATCGAGTGCTATATCGGAGTGCCCGCCGCGTGGCACGCGGATTTCGCCCTGACCTGCCACGGCGACAGTATGTCTCCCACGATATGCAACGGAGACATCGTATGCATCCGTTGCCAGCCCGAGGTGGAGCAGGGCGAGATCGCTGCCGTGCGGGTGGGCGAGGAAGCCACCCTCAAGCACTTCCACCGGCAGGGCGATGCCGTGATGCTGCTGGCCGATAACGCCGCCGTCTGCCCGCCCATGTTCTACGCTGGAGAGCAGCTTTCGGAGCTGCACATCGAGGGCAAGGCCGTGGGGCTTTGCCGCGGCCTATAAGATAAGGAGAGAAAGGAGCAGCCTGTGTTCGGCAAAAAGAAAATGTCCCCCTCCTACGACCCCGCCGCCCAGAAGCCGGTGCTGCGGTGCAGCATCTGCACCGGGGAGCAGGTGGCCGGGTTTCAGGATCTGCACACTGGCCATTTTACCGAGGTACAGCTGATCCGCAGCCCGCAGGAATTGCAGGCCTTCCGCAGCCGGTACGGCATCCCCGCCGACTGCCCCATTGAAAAGATCTATTGAGCAAGGAGTTCATCATGCAGCAGGCACCCGAAGCCATGACCCTGAAGGTCATTGCCCATATCCATACCGCCTTTCCCACCAAGTTCGGCATTCCGCGCCAGAGCGGGCTGGTAGAAGAGCTGCGGGGCGAGATCGTTTTCACCCCGGAATACCGCAACCCCGACGCCCTGCGCGGACTGGAGGATTTCAGTCATATCTGGCTGGTGTGGCAGTTTTCCGGCGCGGTGCGGGAAAGCTGGTCTCCCACCGTGCGCCCGCCGCGCCTTGGCGGCAACACCCGGGTGGGCGTGTTTGCCACCCGCTCCCCCTTCCGACCGAACCCTCTGGGGCTTTCCAGCGTAAAGCTGGAGGCCATTGAGCAGCGCCCGGACGTGGGGCCGGTGCTCATCGTGCGCGGTGCCGACCTGATGGACGGCACCCCCATCTACGATATCAAGCCCTACATCCCCTATGCGGACTGCCACCCGGACGCCGCCGAGGGCTTTACCGGGCAGACCCGCACCCACCATCTGGAAGTCTCCTGCCCGGAGACGCTGTGGCAAACCGTACCGGAGGCCGACCGCGCCGCTTTGCAGGGCGTGCTGGCCAGCGACCCCCGCCCCTCCTACCAGCACGACCCGCAGCGGGTGTACGGCATGGAGTTTGCCGGGCTGGAGGTGCATTTTAGCGTGGACGGTGCTCAGCTCACCGTGCAGGATATCACCCTGTTATAAAAGGAGCCGTTCATGGAACTGCGGACTGTCAATACCTTTTTGCACATCGCTGAGCTGCACAGCTTTTCCCGCACCGCGCGGCAGCTGGGCTACTCGCAGTCGGCGGTGTCCTCCCAAATCGCACAGTTGGAAGCCGAACTGGGCACCCCGCTGTTTGACCGTGTGGGTAAAACGGTGCGCCTGACCGATGCCGGGCAGACCTTTTTAGGCTACGCCCGCACCCTGCTGGAAACTGCCCAGCAGGCACAGGCCGCCTTGCAGCCCGCCCAGCAGGTGCGGGGCAGTCTGCGCATCGCGCTGGCGGATTCCGTGTGCAGCACCTTTTTACCGGGGCTGTTGCAGCGCTATCATGCCCGCTGCCCGCAGGTGGAGCTGGTGCTGCACACCGCCAGCTCGGACGAGATGCTGCAATTGCTGAGCACCAATCAGGTAGACCTTGTCTACACGCTGGATCAGCCCCTTTTGCAGCCTGCACTGGTGCTGGCGGCAGATGTACCAGAGCCGGTGTGCTTCATTGCGCCGCTGCAGCATCCGCTGGCGCAGGAAAGCGTGCTCCCGCTGGACATTCTGCCCCGGCAGGAGTTTCTGCTCACCGAGCGGGGCATGAGCTACCGGGACGCACTGGACCAGTGCATGGCGGCGCACGGCCTTGCCATCCACCCCTATCTGGAGCTGGGCAGCGCCGCACTGCTGTGCCAGATGGTGGAGCAGGGCATGGGGCTTTCCTTTTTGCCGGAGTACATCGTGCGCAGCGCGCTGGCCGAAGGGCGTCTGGCGCGGCTGAACGTACCGGACTGCACCGTCATGATGCACCGGCAGCTGTTCTACCACCGCGATAAATGGGTGACCCCGCAGATGAATGTATTCATCGAGCTGGTGCGGCAGGGCGCACAGACAAAATGATTGGGAATGCCCGCCGCGTTGCTTTGGGCATATTCAGCGTAAAAATTATTTTATTTCGGGGTTCAGAAACGCCTGTAGGCGTTTCTGAACCCCATTTTCACGGGAGGGTTTTCCAAAACGAAAAACCGCCGAAGGTTTTCCTTCGGCGGTCTTTCGTATGATAGGAGGATCAAAAATGATCTTTGCTAAGTCTTAGTTCAGGATGGTCTGCTCGGTCTCGATGTCGAACAGGTGCACCTTATGGGGATCGAAGGCAACGCGGACGGTGTCTCCGTTGCGAGCCTTGGAGGTGGGAGCAACACGAGCGGTCATCTTGTTGCCCTTGTACTCCAGGTACAGGTAGATCTCAGCACCCATCATTTCGGAAACATCGACCTTAGCATCCAGCTGGCAGTCGGTGTGCTTTGCCATAAACTCGGGCTCGTCGTCGATATCCTCGGGACGGATGCCCATCTTGATCTTCTTGCCAACGTAGGAATCCAGCTTGCCGTCGGCGGTCTTTTCCTTGGGCAGGGGGATCACGTCGCCGCCCAGGTCAATACCGTACAGGTCGCCCTTCTTGATCAGGGTGCCGTCCAGGAAGTTCATCTGGGGGCTGCCGATGAAGCCTGCAACGAACATATTGCAGGGCATATCGTACAGGTTCTGCGGGGTATCGACCTGCTGGATGATGCCGTCCTTCATAACCACGATACGGTCGCCCATGGTCATAGCCTCGGTCTGGTCGTGGGTAACGTAGATGAAGGTGGTAGCCAGCTTCTTGTGCAGCTTGATGATCTCGGTGCGCATGGAGGTACGCAGCTTAGCATCCAGGTTGGACAGGGGCTCGTCCAGCAGGAAGACTGCCGGGTTACGAACCATTGCACGGCCCAGAGCAACACGCTGACGCTGACCACCGGACAGAGCCTTGGGCTTGCGATCCAGCAGGTGCTCGATCTCCAGGATCTTAGCAGCCTCGTGCACGCGCTTGTCGATCTCGTCCTTCGGGGTCTTGCGCAGTTCCAGACCGAAAGCGATGTTCTTGTAAACGGTCATGTGGGGGTACAGAGCGTAGCTCTGGAACACCATGGCGATATCACGATCCTTCGGGGGAACGTCGTTGATCAGACGGCCGCCGATGTACATCTCGCCCTTGGAGATCTCCTCCAGACCGGCGATCATACGCAGGGTGGTGGACTTGCCGCAGCCAGAGGGGCCGACGAAGATGATGAACTCCTTATCCTGGATCTCCAGGTTGAAGTCGGTAACAGACGGGGCAGTTGCGCCCGGATAGATCTTGTAGATGTGCTGGCAGCTAATGGAAGCCATAATCGTTATCCTCCGTAAATATTTGGTGTTTCACGCCCTTGACGGCGTGTTGTTTCGTTGGTACTATAATAACAGATAATTTTGTGATATAAAATAGCATTTTATTGATTAGAGGTGTCAGATATTGCTGTTTGACTGGAACACCATCGCCGCACCGGCTGCACTGCTGGACGTGCAGCTTTCCGCGCCCCGCACCCTGACCGGCGAGGGGCTGTGGGTCTGCCTTGTTTCCAGCGGCAGATGCACAGCCTCCCTGCCCGGGGCGTCGGCTGCGCCCGCCGGCTCTGTGCTGGTACTGCCGCCGCAGTCCGCAGCGGCGGGGCACCTGATCTTAAGCCGCGCCCCGCTCACCCTGACCCCGGAGGATAGCTGCCACCTGCTGTGCGTCCAGCTGACCGGGCAGGCCAGCACGCAGTTTTTAAACGGCCTGCGGGAGCTGCCCTACCTTGCCAAAGGCGAGACCTGCCCTGCCGCCGCCGAACTGATGGGGCGGCTTGCCGAGGAAAAGCCCGCCCACAGCCGCGCCCGCAGCCAGCTGGCCTTTGCCCTGCTGTGCGAACTGGCAGATGCAGACAGCGCCGCGCCAGCCCTGCCGCCGCTGGTGCAGGCCGCTATTGAGGACATCCGCGCCAATTACGCCGGGCTGTACGGCGTGGAGGAGCTCAGCGAACGGCTGGGCGTCTCCAAAAGCCATCTGGTGCGCACCTTTACCGCCTCCGTGGGCGTACCGCCGGGCAAGTACCTGACCACCGTGCGCATCGAAGCCGCACAGCGGCTGCTGCTGCACCGGGAGTACACGCTGGACGTGGTGGCCAGCCTGTGCGGTTTTTCCGGGGCGAACTACCTGTGCCGGGTATTCAAAAAAGAAACCGGCCAGTCCCCTGCACAATGGCGGGCACTGACCGGTCGCGCCGCACAGTCCGGGCTTACGCCCGAGGAGACCATGCGGGAGCAGGAGATGTATATTTAAGCTTTTCCGTTCTCTTTTCTGCGCAGCAAAAACAGGGTCAGCAACGCGGTGAGCAGTTCCGAGGCTGGGAAGGCTGCCCATACACCCGGCATCCCGAACACCGCGCTGAGCACCAGCGAGCAGGCCACAATGGCCACCATACCCCGGCAGATGGAGGTGATGGAGGCCTCCACCGGGCGGTTCACGGCGCTCAGATAGCCCGCCGCCATAATGTTAAAGCCTGCAAAGAAGTAGCCCACAAAGTACATCCGCATCCCGGTGTGGGCGTACTGCGCCATCTGCACCGAGTTTTCGCTGTTGAACCAGCTTACAAGGGTATCGGTCAGGCCGAACACTGCGGCGTACAGCACCGCCGCCAGCACCAGCACCGTGCCGCTGCCCAGCAGCAGCAGTTTCCGCGCCCCGGCGTGGTCGTTCTGGCCGTAGCAGCGGCTCACCAGCGGCTGTGCGCCCTGTGCCACACCGTTGAAGATGGCGGTAGCCACCAGCGCAAAGTTTGCCACCACGCCGTAGGCTGCTACGCCCACGTTGCCTGCCAGACCCAGCAGCAGAAAGTTGAACACCGTGGTGGTCACGCCGGAGGAAAGCTCGCCCACAAAGCCGGAGATGCCCAGCTGACAGCTCTGCGCCAGCAGCCTTGCCGAGGGCAGCTGCCGCACGAATTGCAGGGTGTTTTCCTTTTTAAGAAAATGGCGGCTGCAAATGGCGATGCTGATGATGGGCGAAACCGCCGTTGCCAGCGCCGCACCGGCCAAGCCCAGACCCATGGGGAACATGAAGATATAGTCGAACACCACGTTGAACAGGCTGCCGCTCAAGGTCGCCACCATGGCAAGGGAGGGGTCGCCATCGTTGCGGACAAAGGCCGACACGATGTAGTTGCACATAAAAAACGGGGTGAACAGCAGAAAAATGCGGGCGTAGGGGATGCCCAGCGCCACGATGCCCGCATCGCCGCCCATGAGCCGCAGCAGCGCCCCGGGCGCAAAGACACCCGCCAGCATCCACGGGATGGACGCCAGCACGGCGCACAGGATGGCGTTGGAGAAATACCGCTGCCCCCGGGCATCGTTCTGCGCCTTGGCAATGGCGTAGCGGGTAGCCGAGCCCAGCGCGATCATGGAGCCAATGGCAAAAATAAAGTTATAAATGGGCAGGCAGAGATTGAGCAGAGTAACACCGTCTGTACCGGCGGCCTGCGCAATAAAATAGGTATCGGCCAGAATATAGCACGAGGTGCCCAGCAGGCCAAAAATATTCTGCGAGACATATTTAAAGAACTGTTTTGTCAGAGCCATACACTTTTTCCTTTTTTCCTGTTTTTGCATACGTCTGGACGTATTGTAGCATATCTGCCGCCGCAAGTCAACCGCAAAACCCGCCCATTACCGTATAAAAGAAGCAGTTGCGCACAGCGCCTTGCGGGTGTATACTGAACACTGCCGCACCTTGCGGCACACCTGTATGCAGAAAGGAAGAAGCCCTATGTCCGACAGGATCTTATTTTCCATCGGCGAAGCGCTGATCGATATGATCCCCTCCCGGGTGGGGTGCAGCTTTGACGAAGTGCCCGCCTTCAGCCCCCGGGTGGGCGGCGCCCCGGCCAATGTCTGCGCCGCCGTTGCCCGGCTGGGCGGCCGCAGCGCGCTGCTGAGCCAGCTGGGCGACGACCCCTTTGGTCACAAGATCGCCCGGGCGCTGGCTGGATGCGGCGTGGAACTTTCCCATCTGGAATTTACCAGTAAAGCCAGCACCGCGCTGGCCTTCGTCAGCTTAGCGGAAAACGGCGAGCGCACCTTCAGCTTCTGCCGCAAGCCCTCCGCAGACCTGCTGTACGCCCCGGAGCAGATCGACCCGGGCTGGTTCTCGCAGGCCTTTGCCCTGCATTTTTGCAGCGTCTCGCTGGTGGACAGCCCCATGCGCTACGCCCATTTGGCTGCCATCACTGCCGCGCGGGAGGCGGGCGCCATCCTCAGCTTTGACCCCAATCTCCGCTTTCCCCTCTGGCCGGACCGGGAGCAGCTGCGTCAGACCGTGTGGCAGTTTCTCCCCCTGACCCATATCCTGAAGCTTTCGGACGAGGAACTTCCCTTTCTCACCGGCACCGAGGATATTGAAGCCGCGCTGCCCGCGCTCTTTACCGGAGATGTGCAGCTGGTGCTGTTCACCTGCGGCAGCAAGGGTGCCCGCGCCTATACCCGCACCGCCAGTGCCCATGCCCGCAGCCCCAAGGTAACAGCGGTGGACACCACCGGCGCGGGGGACGGCTTTATCGGCTCGTTTCTGTGGCAGCTGCAGCGGGACGGCGTGACCGCCGCCGAGCTGCCAAAGCTTTCCCGCAAGCGCCTGACCGAGTATCTGGCCTTTTCCAACCGCTTCTGCGCCTTCAGCGTGCAGCACCACGGTGCGCTCGACAGCTACCCCACCTTGGCACAGATGGAGCAGCCAGAAACCGATTTTCCCCTGCCTTGAGGGCAAATTTACAGCACATTTTGTATTTTTTAATATTTATATGCTATATTGTATAGAAAATCTGCTTTCCAACCACCCAAAAGGAGGAATCCATGCCCTTTGAGTTTGTTTTTCTGGACTGGCTATACCAGTTCCGCAACCCGGTAATGAACACGATCTCCATCTTTTTTGATTACGCCGGTGCTCACGGCGAGATCTGGATCGCGTTCACCCTGCTGCTTCTGCTCTTCCGGCGCACCCGCAAAGCGGGCTTTGCCATGGCGGTGGCGCTGGTGCTGTACATGGCGACAGGGCACTTCTTCCTCAAGCCGCTGTTCGCCCGTCCCCGCCCCTGCGATATCAACACCTCCATCACCATGCTGGTGGCGCGTCCGCATGGGCATTCCTTCCCCTCCGGGCACACCGCCTCCGGGGTGGCGGCTGCCTACGCGCTCTGGCTGCAAAACCGAAAGCTGGGCGCGCCCGCGCTGGTGCTGGCAGCCTTTATCGCCTTTACCCGGCTGTACCTCTATGTGCACTTCCCCACCGATGTCCTTGGCGGCGCGGTGCTGGGCATCGCACTGGGCACTGCGGCCTCCGCATTTGCAAACTATATGGCGAATCTCAAGAGTAAACAACAAATTGTATAAAAATTTTCGTGCTCTTTTTATTCCAGCTGCCGTTCCCCTCTACGACCCCTCCCGTGAAAATGCAATGCCGGAGCGTCCGCAGACGCTCCGGCATTGCTCTATTTAAAATAATTTTTCCGCTGAAAATATCCAGAGCACAAGCGGCGGATATTCCAAATCGTCCCGCTTAAAATTATTCCTCCGGGAGCTGCACTTTCCGGTTCTGTGCCGGATCCCAGCACACCAGCTCCAGCCGACTGCCCGCAGGCAGGGCGGCGTCCGGCTTTGCCGCCTGCCAGCAGCGCTTGAGCGCCGCAGCGGCATCCTCTGCGCCGGGCAGTTCGGTGCACAGCACCGTGCCCTGCCAGCCGTTTTCCGTGTACAGGCTCAGTGCGCCCGCCTTGCCATCCAGAATGGCGGTGATGTCCTGCTGCAGCTGCGTGTAGCCCTCGGCGGTGGCGGCGTACTCGCCGTGCCACTTTTCAAAAAACACCGAGAACTCTCCGCACAGTTCAATGAGCAGATCCTCTGTGCCGGAGGGGCTTTGCACCACCAGTGCCAGATCCTGCTCCTCCATATAGTCAAAGTCCGGGTCATCCCATGTGTGCACGGTGACTTGCTGCCGGCTGAGCAGCATCAGCAGTTCTCCCTGCTTTTCAGCGGTATCAAAATCGCCCTGCGGGCTGTTCCAATCTGTGTTCATCGGTGTTCCTCCGTTTATCCGTTGTGCGGGCAGAATTTCAAACTGTCCGCTCGCTGTCGTCTCCGTGCTTTTCCGCTGCGGCGCGGGCCTTCTGTTCCTTTTTGGCGCAGTAGAGCGCGCGGTCGGCGCGGTCCTTCACTGCAACCACGTCCTCCCCGGAAAAGGCGGCAGAGCCAAGGGAGACCGTCGGCAAAATGGCAAACACCTTGCGCCGCTCTGCCAGCAAAGCTTGCAGCGTTTTTGCGCAGCGGGCTTCGCTTTCCTCGTCCTTCAGCAGCACGCAGAATTCATCGCCGCCGATGCGGTAGCAGTAGCCGCAGCGGGCATAGGCTTTTTTGATGCAGTCCGCGATCTCGGCAAGGCAGACATCTCCCTGCAAATGGCCGTAGCGGTCGTTGATCTGCTTGAAGTCATCCACATCAAACACCACCAGCACCCCGCCGCTGCGGCGCATCTCGGCGGTGCGGTTCAGGTAGCTGTTCTGGTTCAAAAGCCCGGTCAGCGCGTCCAGCTGGTTCCACATTTCGCTGCAATAAATATAGTACAGCACCGACAGCAAGGTGACGCACAGCCATGTAACGTGCAGCTCCGGCAGCGCGAGCTGGATCACGGTCTCCGCGCCCAGAAACAGGGTCAACGGATAGATCAGCGTGCGGCTGCGGTTCTGAAAGGCCGCCGCCGTGCGCACCGTAGCCACCATAAGGTACAGCATGGCGGCATAGTACATGGCCACATAAATATAGAAGTACGCGCCCCGGGCGTAGAGGTTTTCCCTGCTCACCGAGAACACCAGCCCATAGGGCAGCGTTGCCGCCAGAAAAAGCAGATACGCACCCTCGCAGCATACCGCCGCCTTGAATACACGCCGGATGATGGATTTTTTATCCAGCACATATACCAGACACAGCGGCACCGCCGGTGTCAGTCCAAAGCCAAGATAGTTGGACAAAATATTCAGCCAGCGGTAGCCCGGCGGTGCGCCGTCCACCACGATGGTGATGACCTCCAGCACCGAGATGCACGCAATGAGCGCAAAGGCCAGAAGGAACCCGCGCTTCTGCTTTTTATTTAAAGATTCGCTCAGCCTTGTAAGAAGACACATAAAGCCGAGCACAAAAAGATCAATGGTCGTTAAAATAAAAAAATATCTATCCATTGCAAGTTATTCCGTTCTGTGAACTGATGCCCCGGACAGGGCACATACAATATTATTGTATCACTCCACAAAGCTTTTCTCAACCGGGAGCTGCGGATTTACCTTCGCAGTCCATTTGCAGGGAAAATTGCAAAACGTTCTTTTCTCTGCATAAAAGTCCTCGGCAGAGAGGACACGCTAAAAATGCTTCAGCGCTTCCCGGACGGCTTTTTGCGGTGGATCTCCAGTTTGGACAATGCACATACCGTCTCGATATGCTCCGTATGCGGGAACATATCCACCGGGGTAAAGCCCTCGGCCTTATAGCCCAGCTTTGTCAGGGTGGCAAGGTCGCGGGCGAGGGTGACGGGGTTGCAGCTGACATAGACCACCCGCTTCGGTGCCATGCGGGCCACGCTGGCAAGAAATTCCGGGGTGGAGCCCTCGCGCGGGGGGTCCATAAAGATCACGTCTGCCTTCTCCCCTGCTGCGGCCGCTTCGCGGATCCAGCGGGTGGCGTCGGCGGCAAAGAAGCGGGCGTTCTTTACGCCGTTGTGCCTTGCGTTGCCAATGGCGTCCTGCACGGCGTCCCGGTTCAGTTCCACGCCCACCACCTGCTTTGCATGGTCGGCGGCGGTCAGGCCGATGGTGCCAATGCCGCAGTAGGCGTCCAACACCACCTCTTTGCCGGTCAACTTCGCGGCCTCCACCGCAAGGCCGTACAGCACGGCGGTCTGCGCCGGGTTCACCTGATAAAAGCTGCGCGGGCTGATGGCATAGGTCTTGCCGCAGAGGGTGTCCAGAATGAACCCCTTGCCGTACAGCACCTTTTCCGCTTCGCCAAGCACCACGCTGGTCTTGCGGCTGTTCACGTTCTGCACCACGGTGGTCACAGTCACGCCGCGCTGCGCTGCCTCGGTCAGCAGCGCCTTGACAAAGTTCTTGGCCCCCGGCAGCACCGGCTGCGCTGTCACCAGCACCACCATCACCTGCCCGGTGGCTACGCCCCGCCGCAGCAGACAGTGGCGCAGAAGGCCGGTGCCCTTGTCCTCATCGTAGGACTGGTAGCGGCAGGCGTTGGCGGCAGCACGCACCGCCTGCATGGTCTTGTCCAGCACCTCGTCCTGCAGCAGGCAGCTTTCCACCGGCAGCACCTTGTGGCTGTTTGCCGCATAGATGCCGGAGGTCAGTTTTCCACCCCAGCCGGTGGCAAAGGTGGAAATCACCTTATTGCGGTAGTGGTAAGGCTGCTCCATGCCCCGGATGGGGTGCACCGGGCCGTATTTGCCCACCAGAGCACGCACTTTTTCTTCCTTCTGTTTCAGCTGTTCGGCATAGTCCAGCCCCAGCAGGGGGCAGCCGCCGCAATTTTTGGCACGCAGTTTGCAATCCATGGCAGTTTCTTCCTTTATATAACAGATACTCTCTTTTCAGGATATCACAGGGCGGGGTGGATTGCAACCGCAAGCCGGTGCGTTTTTTGCAGTTTTCTTTTTTACCGCCGGGGCTTTACTTTCCCGCGATGATTTGCCATAATAGGGACAGAAAACGACCGTTTACGGGAGGGCTACAAGATGAAGATCATGGTTTTTGATGTAGGCGGCACCGAGATCAAATACTCGGTCATGGATGAGCAGATGCACCGCACGAACAGCGGCGCGGTGCCCACGCCGCAGGATACGCAGGCGCAGTTTCTGGATGCAGTCTACCGGCTGTATGCGCCCCATAAGGACGAGGTGAGCGGCATTGCCATGGCGCTGCCGGGCTTTGTGGATAACCGCACCGGCTATGTTTCCAACGGCGGAGCGCTGCTGTACAACACTGCCACCCCGGTGGGGCAGCTGCTGGCGGAAAAGTGCGGCTGCCCTGTCATACTGGAAAATGACGGCAAAGCCGCCGCCATGGCAGAGCTGGCAAACGGCGCGCTGAAGGACTGCTGCAACGCTGCGGTGTTCATCATCGGCACCGGCGTGGGCGGCGGCATTATTGCCAACGGGCAGCTGGTACGCGGGGTGCACTTTACCGCCGGAGAGTACAGCTTTGTCAACACCAACGCCGAGGCGTGGGACGCCCCGGACCAGAACATGGCCTGCCAGTGCAGCACCAGCAATCTGCTTAAATGGTACCGCGCCCGCAAGGCACTGCCGGAGGATGCCCCGTTGGACGGTCGGAGCTTTTTTGCCGCCGCCAATGCCGGAGAGCCGGAGGCCTTAGAGGTGCTGCGGCGGTTCTGCCACGCGGTGGCGGTGCAGATCTACAACCTGACCGTTCTGCTGGATGTGGAAAAGGTGGCCATCGGCGGCGGCATCAGCAAGCAGCCCCTGCTGCTGGAAAGCTTGCGCAGCGCCTACGATGGACTGTACGCCTCCCGGGCGGGACAAGCTTACATGGAGGGCTTACCCCGCTGCCAGATCGTGCCCTGCGCCTTCAGCAGCGAGGCCAATCAGGTGGGCGTCGCTGCCGCATATTTTGAAGCTATGCAGAAAAAATGTTGATTTCCAGCCGGTTTCATGGTACTATATCTGCCGTGTGCTCTGCACGCAAAACACGAAACAAGGAGATTTTGAACCATGAACACTCTGCATAAATTTTCCGTTCTGACCCTCAGTGCTGTGCTGACCGTCTGCCTGCTGGCAGGCTGCGGCGCTTCCGCTTCCTCTACCGCTTCCAGCGCAGCCTCCTCTGTGGCTTCTTCTGTGACCGCTTCTGAGGCTGCTTCTTCCGCTGCCAGTAAGGCACAGGCCACGGTGGAGTTCACCGTTACCGCTGCGGACGGCAGCGTTTCCAGCGTACTGCTGAACGTAACCGACGGCGAAAAGCTGAGCACCGCACTGGCCGAGGCCGGGATCATCAGTCAGGAAGAAGCCGAAGCCGGCTTTGTGACCACCGTGAACGGCGAGACTGCCGACTATGATAAGGACCAGGCATGGTGGTGCCTGACCGACGCTGCCGGTGAGATGACCACCGTGGGCGTGGCCGACATTGAACTCCACGACGGTGACAGCTATGCCTTTACCTACACCAAGGGGTAAAAAGCCGGTGGCGCTGCACACCCGGGTGCTGCGGCTGGTGCTCAGCGGCCTGATGGGCGCGCTGCTGGTGGTGAGCAAGCAGGCCATGAGCGGTCTGCCCAATCTGGAGCCGGTGAGCCTGCTCATCATCCTGTTTGCACTGGAACTGCCCCGGGAGACCCCCGGCGCCATCACGGTATTCATTCTGCTGCAGGGCGTGCTGTACGGCTTTGGCCTGTGGTGGGTGATGTACCTGTATGTGTGGTATCTGCTGGCGCTGCTTGCATGGCTGCTGCGCCGCATGGACAACGCCTTTTTCTGGGCAGTGTTCAGCGGGCTGTACGGCCTGTGCTTCGGCGGGCTGTGCGCGGCGGTGTATCTATTTGCCAAAACGCCCGCCTTTGCCCTGAGCTGGTGGCTCAGCGGCCTGAGCTACGATGCACTGCACGGCGTTGGCAATTTTGTGCTGATGCTGCTGCTCTACCGCCCGCTGTGCCGTGCGCTGCAAATGGCAAAAAAGCAGCTGCGGGTATAAATAGTATTATATAAGCGATGGGGCTACTGCATTTTGCAGTAACCCCATCGCTTTATGCTTTATTTATTTTGGCAAAGGCCTGCCGGACATCGCCGGAGAAATACAGCGTTCCCAGTGCGCACACCGGGCCTTCGCCGCCCAGTTCTTCCGCACGCGCTACACCGGCCTCAATGCTGTCCGCAGCCTCGGCGGTGCAGCCGTAGGCGCGGATATGCTCCGCCAGCGTCTGCGCCGGCATGGCGCGGGGGTTGTGCGCCGTCACGGTCACGAACCGCTCGGCCAGCGGTGCCAGCAGCGCCAGCATCTCGTCCACGTCCTTGTCGGCCATGATGCTGACCAGAAAGACGAATTTCTGCCCGGGGAAGCGGTCTTTCAGGCTCTGCACTGTGGCGCGCATCCCGTGGGCGTTGTGGCTGCCGTCCAGCACAAAGGCCGGGCTGTGGCGCAGCAGCTCAAAGCGCCCGGGCCAGCTTACCTGCTCCAGCCCGGCGCGGATGGCACTTTCCGGAATGTTCCAGCCCTGCTGCCGCAGCACCCGCAGGGCGGTGATGGCCAGCGCGGCGTTGCGGGGCTGATAGCTGCCGATGAGCGGCAGCCGCACCCCGTCCAGCCCGTCAAAGCTGAAGGTAACTGCGTCCAAATCCCCGCCGGTGATTTGCAGCTTTGCAAAGTCCACCTCGGTAAAGGGAGCGTGCTGCTGTGCCGCCACCCGGCGCAGCACGGCGTCTGCCTCCGGTGCGCCGCCGTAGCTCACCACCGGGCAGCCCGGCTTGATGATGCCGGCCTTGGCGGCGGCGATATCCGCCAGCGTGGGGCCAAGCTCCTTGACGTGATCCATGCCCAGTGCCGTGATCACCGCGCAGGCAGGCTTTTCAATAACATTGGTGGAATCCAGCGTGCCGCCAAGCCCCACCTCCAGCACCACGATATCACACTGCTGCTGCGCAAAATAGAGCATTCCCAGTGCGGTGATGATTTCAAACTCGGTGGGCACATCCTCCATGGCATCGGCGGCGGGCTTTACCTGCTCCACCAGCTCCACCAGCGCTTCGTCCGGGATCTGCTGCCCGTTGATCTGGATGCGCTCGTTGAAGCGGTTGATGAAGGGCGAGGTATACAGCCCCACCCGGTAACCGGCGGCTTGCAGGCAGGAAGCCAGCATCGCCGCCGTACTGCCCTTGCCGTTCGTGCCCGCCACATGGACGAACTGCAGCTTTTTGTGCGGGTCGCCCAGTGCAGCCAGCAGGGTGCGGGTACGGGTAAGCCCGGGCTTATGCCCCGCCCACTGCACCGCGTGGATGTATTCCATTGCCTGTTCGTAGTTCATAGATACTGCCTCGATTCAAGGAATAATATTAAAAATTTCGGAACACCGGAGCGTCGGCAGACGCTCCGGTGTTCCATTTTACGAGTCTCTTACTTCTTTGCCAGCTTCATCAGGCTGCGGTTTTCCAGCAGGATGCGCAGCAGCACAACGTTCACGGCGCTCAGGATGAGGGCGTTGGGGATGCGCACCGCCAGCGTTGCCCACGGATAGCCGTAAAACAGGCGCAGCGCCAGCGAGGTGATGACCATGGAGCCCACAAAATGCCCCAGCAGCACGCTGGCTGCAAGCCGCAGGTTGGTGGAGAGGCTGCTCAGCTTCTGCCACGCAAAACCCGCCACTAAGCCGATGGCGCCCGCACCCAGCGTGATGAGCGGGTTGATGGCGTAGCCCGCCAGCACACCGCCGATGATATCGGCCACTGCACCCACCGCAAAGCCTGCGCCGGGGCCGAACACCACCGCCGCCAGCAGCACCGGCAGACTGCCCAGATTGAACCGGACGAAGCCGGTGGAGATGCTCAGCACCCGGCTGAACACGATGCTCATGGCTACCAGCAAAGCCAGCATGGTCAGGGTACGCACCGAAGTTTTTTTGTCGTTCATTGTAGTTGTCCTCCTTAAAAAGGAACAGCAGGCAGGACGCAAAAACGCCCTCCCCTGTGACAGACCGCACAAAGGAGGGCGTGAATTCCAACAACATTCACTTCCGGGCAAAAACCGCAGACGGCTCTCGCCTGCACCCAAGTCCATGCAGCAGCGGGATGCAGACCCTGCACCGCGGTCAATACCTTCGTCCGCAGCACAACTCCCCGTTGATGCGGCACTTAACGCGCAGGGTCTTACTCTGTTGATGATGCCATTATAATCCTTTTTTTGCTGCACTGCAAGCGCCCAAACAGACATCTTTGCCAAAGGAGCGTTTTTATTTTTGGCAGTGTTGTATAAACGTAGGACTTTTGCTTGCCTGTCTCCCTCTTTTCTTTTGGCGCAGAACGTGGTAAGATGAACACAAGATACCAAAGGGGAAACTGCCCCGGAAAGGAAATTTTCCATGAAATTCAGCGAAATGACCTATACCCGCCCGGATATCAACGCCCTGCTGGCACGGTGCAAGCAGCTGGCCGCCAAGGCCGCCGATGCACAGGACGGCGACGCCCTCATTCAGGTGTACTACGAGCAGAGCCGCGCCTTTGCGGACTACACCACCGCCTCCCAGCTGGCCAACATCCACTACACCTGTGACACCCGTGATGCCTACTGGAAGGCTGAGCAGGACTTTTTTGATGCCAACGGCCCCGCCGTGACCAACGCCAGTGTGGAGATCAGCCGGGCATTTCTGGCAAACCCCTATGTGGATACCCTTACCGAGCACTTCGGCACCACCTGCGTAGCCGGTATGAAGAACGCCGTGCTGGGCATGGACGACCGCACCGTGGAGCTGCAGCAGGAGTTCAACGCGCTGGTCAGCCAGTACCAGCAGATCTACGGCGGTGCACTGGTGGAGCTGGACGGCAAGCAGCTGACCATCCCCCAGCTGGGCCCCTACAAGGAGGATCTGGACCCCGCCGTGCGCCGCGCCGCCTACGAAGCCGAGGCCGGTTACTTTGACGCCCACCGGAACGAGCTGGACACACTGTACACCAAGATCGTCAAAAACCTGAATCAGCAGGCTAAGGTGCTGGGCTACAAGGATTACAGCGAGCTTTCCTATGTGCGCATGAACCGCATCGGCTACGGTCAGGCCGAGATTCAGGCCTTCCGGGATCAGGTTGCCCGGGACGTTGTGCCCGAGCTGCAAAAGGTGATGGCCATGCGCGCCAAGCGCACCGGCATCACCCACCCCACCTTTACCGACCTGCCCATCATCTTCAAGGACGGCAACCCCAAGCCCATCCCGGGCTATCAGGCACGCATGGATGCCGCCCGCACCATGTACCACGAGCTCAGCCCTGAAACGGCGGAGTTCATCGACTTTATGCAGGACAATGAGCTGTTTGACGTGGAAAGCCGCCCCGGCAAGATGTCCGGCGGCTACATGACCAGCCTGCCCAGCTACAAGGCGCCCTTCATCTTTGCCAACTGGAACAACACCTCCGGCGATGTGGACGTGCTGACCCACGAGTGCGGCCACGCCTTTGAGGGCTATGTGGCCGAGCGCGACCCCAACGTGCCTGCCGATCTGGAATGCCCCGCCATGGAGAGCGCCGAGATCCACTCCATGGCCATGGAGTTCCTCACCGCGCCGTGGCACCACCTGCTGTTCGGCAAGGATACCGAGAAGTATGCCCTGCTCCACGCCGAGGACAGCTTTGTGTTCCTTGCCTACGGCTGCGCCGTGGACGAGTTCCAGCACATCATGTACCAGAACCCGGACCTGACCCCCGACCAGCGCAACGCCGAGTGGCTCAAGCTGGAAAAGAAGTACCGCCCGTGGATCGATTTTGACAACCTGCCCTTCTACGGGCGCGGTGCAGGCTGGCAGCGCCAGCTGCACATCTACGAGTGCCCCTTCTACTATATCGACTACTGCCTGTCCACCATGGCAGCATTGCAATTCTTCCTGCTGAGCCTTGACGACCACAAGGACGCATGGGAGCGCTACCTCAAACTGGTGCGCCGCGCCGGTCTTGCCAGCTACACCGAGCTGCTGCAGACCGCCGGGCTGAAGGTGCCTTTTGCTGAGGGCAGCGTCAAGGGCATTGCCCAGCAGATGACCCGCTGGCTGGAAGAGCATCAGGTGGGCTAAAGACAAGCGAAAATCGTTTCGTGACAGCGGCAGGGCGTTTCGTGTCAGTTTTCTTGCTTTTTCTGTCGTGCTGCGATATACTGAAGCCAGAGATCCCCCTTCGAAAATGGAAAGGAGTGCTGACTTATGAGATCTTCCCGTTTGTTCCGGCGCGTCGTTGCCGGTCTGTGCGCTGCCGCCATGCTGTGCGGCGGCATGGCCGCTTCGGCTGCTGCGCCCGCACTGCCCGCCGCCCCTGCTGCAGTGGAGGCTACCAACGCCGCCCCCAGCGATGCCGAACTCAAGGCCGCCTTTTCCAAGTTCACCGTCACCTACGACGAGGAGACCGGCGGCTGGGATCTTTCCTCTCCGCAGGAGCAGGCCAGCATGGATAAAAAGTCCTGCGGGCTGTACCCCTATATGTTCTTGCAGGACGATAGCATTGCCTTTAATATGATCCTGACCTATGTTGGCAGCAAGAAGCTGGACATCAAAACGGTCAACGTATCTGCTGATGACGAGCTGTACACCTTTACCTGTGACGAGGAATACGGCGGCGGCTACGATCAGGATCTGGGCTGCTGGTTCGACATGGAGCTGTTCCAGCTGAGTGACGAGGAGGTCAGCCTGCTGAGCGAGTGGCTGAACGCCAAGAGCGTCACCGCCGTATTCGTTGGCCGGGACGGCACCACCCAGAGCTATGCCCTGACCAAGGAGAACCGTACCGCCATTCAAGAGATGGTCACCGCCTACAACCTGATGCTCTCCTCCACCGTAGAGCAGTGCGAGCCCATCCTGACCAGTCTGGCAAAGTAAACGCATTTCCAGAGTCCCCGGAGCGTCTGCGGATGCTCCGGGGACTTTTTGCACTAATTTTTTATTTTTTGCAAAAAAAGCTTGCAAAGCCGGCAAAGCTGTGCTATACTTATCGAGCTGTGATGTGCTGCTATAGCTCAGTTGGTAGAGCGCATCCTTGGTAAGGATGAGGTCTCCAGTTCGAATCTGGATAGCAGCTCCAGCTTAACCGCCCTGAAGTCTTAGGACTTCGGGGCGGTTTTCGTTTATCCTTTCAGCCATACTACAAAAATACCGCCGCACAGCTGTGCGGCGGTATTTTTTAATCCTCGTCGGGGATATTCTCTGCGTCCAGCAGATACTCGGTCTCGGTCTGCTGATCCATCTGCTGCTCTGTCCAGTCCAGCTGCACAGCGCCGCTCAGGTCCAGCGAATAGTCCTCGGTATACAGCAGACTGCCGGTGTTCAGGCTGCTTTCTGCCGGGCTGCGGGCATCCCATGTAAAGTGCAGCTTTTCCGGCGGCACGGTGCACTGCTTTGCCAGTGCGGTCAGGGTGTAGCAGTCCCGGGCAAAGGCGGCGGCGCTGTCGTAGGGGCCGAACAGCTCCACGGTCAAGGTCAGGCAGGTATCCCCGGCGGGCAGGGCGGCGGCCTGCTGCAAAGTTTCGACCTGCGGGCCGCTCAGGTACAGCCTGCCGCTGATATCCCGGATGGCAATATCCTGCGCGTCCCGCTTACAGGCGGTGTACAGTTCGTCAATGGCCTGTGCGCTCAGACGGTTCATGGTCTGCTGATTTTCGCCGCTCAACTCGTCCCACAGCAGGGGCAGCATCGCCATGCAGAAGCAGCCCGCCATCAGCACCAGACAGACCAGCACGGACACAAAATCGTACTTCCAGCGGCCGGGGCGGGCGGCAAAGAACAGCACCTCGCATCCCAGCAGCACCAGCGCCACCGCCGGGGCAATTTTCAGGGTCAGCTGCACATCAAAGCCCGGCACGAAGAAATACAGCAGGAAGAACACGCCCGCCGCAATGAGACACGCGCCCAAGGTCAGGCTGCCCACCCGGCGCAGGGGCTTTTCAGCGGGTCGTTTTTCTGCCGGTTTCTGCTCCGGCGCGGGCGCACTGCCCGGCTGTGCCGTCAAGGGGGTCTTATTCTGCTCGGTCATCGTCATCCTCCGCAGGGGTTTCGTCCTGCTCTGCACCGGTCACCGGTTTCCCCAGCAGTGCCGAAAGCTCCGGCATGGCAAAATGGGCGTCCGTGTCCGCAGTGCCCTCGGCATCCTCGGCATCCTCGGCCTGCGGCGCAGCCGTGTAGGCGTGGAAGTCCTCGGGTTCCTCCTCGGCGGGCTGCTTGCCCTTTTTGTTTTTCGGGCCGCGCACCAGCCACATACCGCACACGATCAGCGCCACGCAGACCACGATCTGCGGCAGGGCATCCAGCATCAGGTAGATGGCGCGGAAAACCGGGTTATCCTGTCCCCAGCGCCACATCACATCGCCCAGCACCCGCATGATGATGTTGTTGTAGAACACGATCGCGCCCAGCGCGATGAGCCCCCAGCCCACCAGCTTGTGGCTTTCGCCCATGAACTGGGTCATGCGGGCATCGTGCCAGTTAAAGTGCACCAGATAATCGTCCTCCGGGGCTTTTTCTGCCGCCAGCTGTGCGCGGAGGTTCAAGGTATCGAAAAAGCTGTACATATACACAACGATGCAGCCGACTACCAGTGCGTCCAGCCCCGTGGTGCTGCCTAGGATAATAAACAGGCAGAACATGGTGATGAGCGAGAGCCCCCGCTTCATATAGCCCTGATACATCTGCCCCGCACCGGGGATGCAGGCAAACAGCAGGGTCAGGATCCCGTTTTTCTTCATAATCAGTTCCCTCATTTCTCAGTGGTGTCTGCACTGTGGTGCAAAAGCGCGTCCAGTGCATCGGATAGTTTTTCAGTCAGCTGCTTTTTGTCCTCTATGGGCTTGCCCAGCGGGGCGGTGGAGGGCTGCGGCGCTTTGTCGTTCACCGGCTTGCCCAGCAGTTCCGGTTCGGTCTGTTGCGTGGTCTGCGGCAGCCATGTGTTCAGCTGCTGCCCGGTGTGCAGGATCTGCTCCAGCGTACCGGCGCGCCACAGCGTCAGCGCCAGCACGGCGGCTACGGTGGCCACAGCGGCGCGTCCCCATGTGTTCTGCATCAGCCGTATCCAGATGGTGCCCATCACCGCGCCCCGGGCGGAGCGCGGCGGCTGCTCCAGCACATCATCGGTCAGCAGGGCGGTGTAGCGGTCCATGCAGCGGTCGCAGTAGGCAAGATGCTCGGCGGCTTCCAGCCGCTGCGTTTCGTCCAATTGCCCGCCGACCAGTGCCTGTAAGCCTTCCTCACTCAGACAGCCTTTTGCGTCAAACAGTTCCATGTACGCTCCTCCTTTCACAGGGTATGCGGTCGTTTTGCAAGATCTGCTGCGCCAGCATCTTTTTGGCGCGGTAGACCTGCGCTTCCACCGTTTTGGGCGGGCGTCCGCACAGTCTTGCAGCTTCGGCCATAGTGTGCTGTTCCAGCAGCACCAGACGGCAGGGCGTGCAGTAGGGCTCGCGCAGATTTAAGATCATTCCGGTAAGCTCCTCTTCGCCCAGCGCCTCCAGCACCTGCTGCTCCGGCTGCATACCGGGCGGCGCGCCCTCCAGCGCCAGCACCTCGTCGCCGGGGGTGTTCATCTTGCGCACCCATGCGCTGCGCAGATAGTCCTTGGCTTTGTTGGCCGCGATACGCGCCAGCCACTGCTTTTCAAAGCCGGGCGGGCAGCGGTCGATGGCCCGCCACGCCGCCAGAAAGGTCTCCTGCGTCAGATCCTGCGCTTCCTGTACATCCGGCACCAGCTGGTGGCAGACCGTGTACACGAGCGCCTGATATTTCTGCACCATCGTGCTGAATTCCTGTGTTGTCAACGCGCTGCACGGCCTCCTTTCCGGTTCAGGATGCGCTGCTCTGCGCCGCCCTTCTGTCTTTAATACGAGAGAGTGGCGGCAGTTCCTGCAAAAAACTAAAATATTTTCAAACTTTTTCTTCTTCCACAGATATGGTACAATAGCAGTATAGCACACAGGGAGGATTTTCGCCATGGCTTCTACCACCCGTCAGGCGCTTTTACAGGCGCTCAGCGCCGCCGAGGGCGCATATATTTCCGGCCAGCAGCTGGCGCAGCAGCTGGGTGTCAGCCGCGCTGCCGTGCACAAGGCGGCAGCGGCGCTTACCGCGCAGGGCTATGCGCTGGAAGCCGCCTCCCGCCGGGGGTACCGCCTGCTGGGCGGCGACCCCTTCTGCACCGAGGCGGTAGGCCCCTACCCCGCCCCGGTGCAGCTGTACGACACGCTGGAAAGCACCAACCGCACCGCAAAGCTGCTGGCGCTGGAAGGCGCTGTCCACGGCACTCTAGTGCTGGCGGGCGGGCAGACCGCCGGGCGCGGGCGGCTGGGGCGCAGCTTTACCAGCCCGGCGGGCAAGGGGGTGTACTGCTCGGTGGTGCTGCGCCCGCCGCTGCCTGCCGCCAACGCCCAGACCGCCACCATCGGCGCAGCAGTGGCAGTGTGCCGGGCGGTGCAGACGCTGTGCGGGCTGGAACTTGCCATCAAGTGGGTGAACGACCTGTATTACAGGGGCAAAAAGGTGTGCGGCATCCTGACCGAAGCCGGCACAGACCTTGAAAGCGGCCAGCTGGAATGGCTGGTGGTGGGCATCGGGCTGAACCTGACCGCCACCGCCGAGGACTTTCCCCCGGAGCTGACTGCCAAAGCGGGCAGCCTGTACCCCGGTGGCCCTGCCCCGGTAAGCCGGGCGGCGCTGGCAGGTGCCATCGGGCGGGAGCTGTTGGCGCTGTGCCCGGGCTTTGCCTGTCTGGACGAGTACCGCGCCCGCTGCTTTGTGCCCGGTCATTGGGTGACCGTGTGCACCGGCACCGAGACCTACGCCGCACAGGCGCTTTCCATTGACGATGCCGGGCGGCTGGTGGTGCAGCGGGAGGGCGGGCGCACCGAGGCGCTGCGCTGCGGCGAGGTGACTATTCGTCCCACTAAGACGGAATAAACGGATACAAAAAGCCCGCCGGGCGTTGCGCACGGCGGGCTTTGGTTTACAGTTTACTCTGCCTTGGTCTCGGGCTTTGCCTCAGCCTTGGCTTCCGGCTTTGCTGCGGGAGCAGCAGCGGGAGCGGCGGGCTTCACCACGGGCTTCGGGGGATTGGGGTCATCCTTCAGCGGGAACAGGATGATGTGCTTGGGGCACTTCTGGGCGCACATACCGCAGCCCTTGCACTTGTCGTAATCAACGCGTGCCACGCCGTCCACAACATGGATGGCGTCGAACTTACAGGTGCGCTCGCACATGCCGCAGGCAATGCAGGAAGTGGTGCACAGCTTGTTTGCCACAGCACCCTTGTCCTTGTTGGAGCACATGACCACCGGCTTGCGGGGGCCGGCAGCATCGATCATGATCACCTGCTTGGGGCAGATGTTGGCACAGGCACCACAGCCGGTGCACTTGTCCTTGTCCACCTTGGCCACACCGTCTACGATGTGGATGGCGTCGAACTTACACACCTTGGTGCAGTCGCCCAGACCAATGCAGGCGAAGGAGCAGGTCTTGGGGCCGCCGTACAGGGCTGCCGCAGCAGCACAGGTCTGGATGCCCTTGTAGTCGTAGGCGGGCTTGCAGTGCTCGGAGCTGCCCTGACACTGCACAACAGCCTTCTTTTCTACGGCGCTTGCCTCGCCGCCCATGATCTTGGCAATGGCAGCAGCAGCCTTGGGGCCGCCGGGTGCGCACTTGTCACAGGGCACGCCGTCCAGAACAACTGCCTTGGCGTAGTCGGAACAGCCGGCGTAGCCGCAGCCGCCGCAGTTTGCGCCGGCCAGACAGGCAGAAACTTCCTCAATGCGGGGGTCTTCCTCCACCGCCATGAACTTTGCGGCGGCCACCAGAACGATAGCACCCACAGCGCCCACGATGGTGCACAGGATAACAGCAGATACAATATTCATAGTCCTGTTCCTCCCTTACAGCGTAACATTGAACAGGTTTTCGACGATGCCGCCGAAGCCCATGAAGGACAGGCTGGTGATTGCAGCTGCGATCAGGGTGATGGGCAGGCCCTTGAAGGGTGCCGGGGGATCGCAGGCTTCCACGCGCTTACGCACGCCGCTGAACATGACCATGGCCAGCATAAAGCCGCAGCCTGCGCCGATGGCGCAGATCAGAGCCTCGATGTAGGCGTAGCCGAAGCCGTGTGCAGCCACATCGGCGCCGTAGTCGCCCACGACCAGAATGGTCACGGCCAGCACGCAGCAGTTGGTGGTGATCAGGGGCAGATAAACGCCCAGCGAGTTATACAGTGCAACGACATACTTCTTGAGGAAGATCTCGATGAACTGCACCAGCACAGCGATGACCAGAATGAACACGATGGTCTGCAGATAGCTCAGACCAGCCTTGTCCAGAATGAAGATCTGGATGGGGAAGGTAACGGCCGTTGCCATGAACATGACAAAGATGACAGCACCGGACATACCAACAGCGGAATCCAGCTTTTTGGAAACGCCCAGGAACGGGCAGATACCGTAGAACTTCACCAGCACATAGTTGTTGACAAGGATCATGCTGAAGAAGATCGCAGCGAGTTTGACGAGCATCTTATTCCGCCTCCTTCTTCAGATTGTCAAGATCACAGCAGCTCTTGCGCTCGATGCGGGCGTCCAGCTTGCCTTCCAGCCACACACAGCCGGCCATCAACAGGCCAAAGCAGAAGAATGCACCGGGAGCCTGCGTCATGATGGACACCTTGGCAACGCTTTCCGGAATGATCTGGAAGCCCAGCCAGGTGCCGCTGCCCAGGATCTCACGGATGGAGGCCATCAGAGTAGCGGTGAGGGTGTAGCCGAGGCCCATGCCCACGCCGTCCAGTGCGGAATCCACCACATTGTTCTTGCAGGCGAACATCTCGGCACGGCCCAGAATGATACAGTTGACAACGATCAGGGGCAGGAACACGCCCAAAGCGTTGTACAGGCTTTCCATGTAGGCCTGCATGAACATCTGCACGATGGTCACAAAGCCTGCAATGATAACGATGTAGCAGGGCAGATGCACCTTGCCGGGGATGACTTTCCGCAGCAGGGAGATCATGATATTGGAGCACACCAGCACGAAGGTGAAGGCGGCGCCCATGCCCAGTGCGCTGGAAACTGCCGTGGTAACGGCCAGAATGGAGCAGGTGCCCAGAACCAGACGCAGAACAGGGTTTTCTTTGATGATGCCGTTGGTAAGGATGCTTACCTTGGACTTATTTTCTTGTGCCATTTCTTACCAACCTCCTTTTATGCCAGCTCGTTGAAGCAGTTGATACAATCATTGATGGCAGCAAACAGAGCGGTGGACGAAATGGTTGCGCCACTGTACGCATCGAAATCCTGATTCATCACAATGTTCTTGGTGCCGTCCATGCCGTTGAACTGTGCCAGGAAGTCATCGGTGGACACATTGGAGCCGATGCCCTTGGTCTGGGTAGAAGCGTCTACCCAGATGCCGGTCTCGGCGCCATTGGCGTCAAAGCCCATGATGACGGTCAGAATGCCGCCGTCAAAGCCCTTTTCCTCGGCCTTGATGGCAATGCCGCCGTCCGGAGCCTTTACCACGCCGGTAACATTGGCGGTGGTGTAATCGGTCACTTCCTCCAGCGTAGCTGCGTCCGAAACAGAGGGCATCACGCTGACATAAGCAGCCAGCGTGGTGCGGCGGGTGTTCTCCTTGATAACGGGAGCGGTCATGCCGTTCACCAGAGCCAGCAGCAGGCTGACGATCAAAGAGATGACGGTCAGCACAACAATGGGCTTACCGGTGGTTTCCCAGCTGGAATTTGCAGTCTTACTCATTTGCCAGCACCCTCCTTCGCTTTCTTTGCAGGCTTCACATAGCCATACGGGGTCTGACGGGTCAGATCATTGATGTACGGGACCCACAGGTTCATGAACAGCAGTGCGAAGGACACGCCCTCGGTGTAGCTGCCCCAGTAACGGATAGCAAAGGTAACGATGCCAAGGCACACGCCATACACCAGCTTACCCTTCAGGGTAAAGGGGCTGGTAACGTAGTCGGTAGCCATGAACACAGCGCCGAACAGCAGGCCGCCGCTCAGCACGGCAACCAGTGCGCTGTGCAGATCCTTGGTAGCGATCAGGTAGAACACGAACACGCTGCCAACGTAGGAAGCAGGGATAGCGATGCTGATGGTCTTGGTAGCCACCAGATAGATCAGGCCCAGCACGATAGCCAGTGCGCAGGTCTCGCCCAGCACACCGCCGTGGATGCCCATGAACAGATCCAGCAGGCTCAGCTTGGAGGGATCTGCCACAGCCAGCGGGGTAGCCTTGGACAGCTGGTCCACCGCTGCATCCGGGAACACCCACTTATTCATGGAGCCGGCAAAGCTGATAAACAGCACGATACGGCCCACCAGAGCGGGGTTTGCAAAGTTCATGCCAATGCCGCCGAACAGCTGCTTGACAACGATGATAGCCACCAGATCGCCGATGATCAGCTGACCGATGGGCATACCCACGGGCACGTTCATGGCCAGAATGATGCCAGTGACCACAGCGGACAGGTCGCTGATGGGGTTCGGGCGCTTCAGCAGCTTGCAGTACAGCCACTCAAAGACCACACAGGCCACCACGGAAACGGCGGTGACCAGCAGGGCACGCACGCCGAAAATGATCGCAGAGGCAACCACGCAGGGGCACAGTGCAACGATCACGTTGGCCATCAGGCTCTGGGTGGTCTCATCACTGCGGACGTGCGGGGAAGCCGAAACAATAAGCTTCGTATCCATTACTTATTGCCTCCTTTTTTGATTTCGCCAAGATAGAAGGCCTTGGCCAGACTCATCATCTGGGTAACAGGGCGCTTTGCCGGGCAGACGAAGGAGCAGCTGCCGCAGTTGAAGCAGTAGTCAGCGTGCAGCTTGCCCAGCTCCTGCACATCGCGGGCGGCGTAGGCCTGATTGACCTCCACGGGCTCCAGACCCATGGGGCAGTACTCCACGCAGCGGCCGCAGCGGATGCAGGGGTTGACCTGTGCGGGCTGTGCAGCTGCCTTGCTCAGCAGGATCAGACCGGAAGTGGTCTTGGTGGTGGGGTAGGAAAGGTTCTCCACAGCGGGGCCCATCATGGCACCGCCGGCAACCACCTTGCCCAGCTCGCCCTTAACGCCCACATAGTCCAGAATGTCCTGATAGGCGGTGCCCACGGGCACAACAACGTTCTGGGGCTTTGCGCAGGCATCGCCGTCCACGGTGATGGTACGCTGGACCACCGGCATACCGGTAGCCAGATACTTGCCCAGCGTGGAAACGCTGGTCACGTTCATCACGATAGCGCCTGCATCGGCGGGCAGACCGCCGTGGGGCACCTCGCGGCCGAGGCACTTCTCAATGAGGATCAGCTCTGCGCCGGTGCCGTAGACACTGGGCAGGGGCTTGACCTCAATAGCGCTGTCGTCCTTGGTCTTTTTGCACAGCAGGTCGATGCACTCGGGCTTGTTGTTCTCAATACCAATGATGCACTTCGGAATGCCGGTATACTGCAGCACAGCCTTGATGCCGCGGATGATATCATCGCTGCACTCCAGCATCTCCTGCGTGTCGCTGGTCAGCCACACCTCGCACTCGGAGGCGTTGATCAGTAAAGTATCCACCGACTGCTTGGGCTGCAGCTTCACATCGGTGGGGAAGCCTGCGCCGCCCAGACCGACCAGACCGCACTCGCGCACGGCGGCAAGGAAGCTGGCCTTATCGGTGACTTCCGGTGCCTTGACAGCCGGGTCTACGGTCTGCTTGCCATCGGTCTTGATGACAACAGAATCGCACATACGGCCATTGGACAGACGGAAAGGTTCCACTGCAGCTACCGTACCGGAAACGCTGGAGTGGATGTTTGCGGAGACAAAGCCGCCCGCCTCACCGATCTTGGTGCCGACGAACACTTCATCGCCTTTTTTCACCAGTGCCTTGGCGGGTGCGCCAATGTGCTGGCTCATAAGGATGCGTACCTGCGCGGGCAGAGGCATCGGGATAGGTTTGCTTGCAGCAGTTGCCTTGTCATGCGGCGTATGCGCGCCAAGCGCCGCACGTTTCAGCTTGTTCAACATGGATTTCAAATCCCCCATTCTGCTTGAATTGCCATCCCCACGCCCATGCAGGCGCACTGGTACAGGGACAGCAGCTGCTTAACACACTTATTGTATCATTTTGGCGCGGGAAGTCAACGACATCACGGCTCAAATGATGAATTTTCCTGAACTTTCTTATTCGTTTTCGCCGATTAGTTTTAACTAACTGCCGTATTTTTCTTTTTGTTCTCCCTCTTCTGCCGTTTGCCTTTACTGTGGGAATATGCTATACTATACCTAACATGACAGGCGGAACGTCCCCCGCTCCGCTCCCGAACTTCACAAGGAGGCACCAAACCATGAAAGTTCTCAAAGCTCTGCTCGCCGTCCTCACCACACTGGCTGTCGCCCTGACCGCCATTCTGCTGCTCTGGCAGGATAAAAGCGCCCCGCGCTATATCAAGATCTACGAAAACGAGCAGTAATATTTTTCTTGCAAAACAGCACCCCGACCAAGTTGGTACTCGGATTCTCGCCGTACTTGCCATTGACGCCATCCAGCTGCACCTGTGCCATCTCCTTGGCGAACGCACAGGCCTGCTCGTTCAGCTCCAGCGGGGTGTTATTGCCGTAGTTCTTGCGCACTGTGTTCAGTGCTTCCACCACTGCGGCCACCTTCTGCGCCTCGGTCTTTTCGTCGGTGGGGTCTTTGCCGGTCTCGCTGCTGCCCGGCTTATCCGGCGCATCCGGCGCGGAAGGGCCGGAGGGCCCGCAGGCTGCTAAAAGCAGCAGCGCCATTGCAGCTGCAAGAGCCGCTGCCGTCCATCGTTTCCAAAGCTTCATCTGTGGTCCCCCGCTTTCTTCTTATGGGAGTGCGTTGCTCCCCGGTTTCATCTTATCCCCTGCTGCGGCGCGCTGTCAATGGGCAGATGCGCCAAACTTTGGCAGAAAGTTTCGGCAAAGCGTGCAAAAGCAGGAACATTTTGAATGCGCGCCGCGCCTTCCGGGTTGCGGCACCCAGCATCCGCATCGTGCCTTGGGCGGCACTCGCATCTTGCTGGCCGCTGCCCCAACAACTCCTCCCTGTTTCCGCCACTGGCGGCGGTCGTCGTCGTTGCAGTGGAAAAATTATTTTTTATTCGCAATTCCGGAAAATCTGCCGATTTTCCGGAATTGCTTTTTCACAGGCGCGTCTGCACGCGGGCTTTTCTGCACGCAAAAAAGGCTGCCGCACAGTCTGTGCAGCAGCCTTTCGGGCTTAGTAATCCTTTTCGCAGCCAAGCAGGAATTTCATGTAGGCAAAGGTGCGCTCCCGCCCGAGGTCCCGCACCATGCACAGCAGCTTTTCCAGCAGTGCCCGGGTCTCCGGGTGCATCAGGTAGTGATCCTTGCTGCGCTGGTAGTACTCCCACGCAGAGGCATCAGTGTACTTATCGCCCAGATAGATCTGGCTTGCCGCCACCCGGTCGCACACCATCTCGCAGACGTACCGCAGGGGGATCTTCATGCCGGTCAGGCCGGTCTTGGTGGTGCTATAATCGATCCAGTATTCCAGATGATGCTTGTTGCGCCCCTTGTGGTGCAGCCACGCCGAGGTGTAGCCCTTGGCTGCGCGCTCGGCCTCGTTGGGGCTGTGGTCACCCTGATAATAGATGCACCCGGGGATGAACTCGGTGGGGCTATACTTGCTCAGGTCGTGGGCAAGACCCTGCTCATACAACCCGCATTCAAAGCAGTATTTCATCACCAGCAGCTTGTGCCGGGTGATGGTCTCGAAATGACCCTTGATGTTCATGCTGTTATTCCCTCCACTGCACCGTGATGCGGCCCTCTTTCAGCCCGCGCAGATCATCGCTTTCGGAAAAATCCTCCCGGTCCATGGTCAGGTTGGGGTTGTAGTAGGGGTCATGCAGGATGTTCTCCTTGCCGTGCACCTCGTACAGACGCTGCTGCTCGGCGGCAAAGCGCCGTGCCTTTACCGGGTCTTTCTCGTCCCCGCCGCGGCTCTTGCTCTCGTAGTGGGTCAGCTGGGCGTAGGGCGTCCACGCAATGCGGTAGCCCGCATCCCGCACCCGCAGGCAGAAGTCCACATCGTTGAAGGCCACCGCAAAGGCTTCGTCCAACCCCTTTACCTCGTCCCACACGCTGGTCTTTACCAGCAGGCAGGCACCGGTCACAGCGGAAAAGTCCTGCACCGTGGCGGTGCGGAACAGATACCCGCTGCCGCCTGCCTTTTTGTACTTGTGGCTGTGCCCCGCGTAGCCCCCCAGCCCGGTAATGACGCCCGCGTGCTGGATGGTCTCGTCCGGGTAAAAGAGCATTGCACCGCACACTGCCGCCCCGCCGGGGTGAGCGCATTGGCGCAGAAGTTCAGTGAGCCATTCGCCGCTGCGCACCTCCACGTCGTTATTCAGCAGCAGCAGATATTCGCCGGTGGCGTATTTGCGGCCAAAGTTGTTGATGCCGGAAAAGTTGAAGCCCTTTTTCGGGTAGGTGACCACCCGCAGGCCGTCGTAGCGCTGCTGCGCCTTTTTATAGTAGGCAAAGGTGGCGGGGTCGGTGGAGTTGTTCTCCACCACGATCACCTCAAAGTGCTCCCATTCAGTCTTTGTCCAGATGCTGTGCAGGCACTTTTCCAGATCCTCGGTGTGGTCCTTGTTGGGGATGAGGATGCTCACCTTCGGCTCGCCCACGATGTCCCACTTCACCCGGTAGGTGCTGGGGAACAGGCCGTCCTCCACCGTGCCGGTGCGCCCGGTGCGGGTCAGGTGGTCTGCCAGCGCCTTTTTGGCCGCTGCCGCCACATAGGGCTTTGCGTCTGCACCGCCGGAGGTAGACCCCGCGTGCACCCGCCAGTAGTAGAGCACCTGCGGCACATGGGCGGCACCGCCGGTCTTTTCCAGCAGACGCAGGAACAGATCATGATCCTGACTGCCGTCGCATTCCGGGCGTTCGCCGCCCAGCTGCTCCCACAGCGCTTTTTGGAACACCGCCAGATGGCAGATGTAGTTGCAGCACAGCAGGTAATCCGGGGCGTAGTCCGGCTTGAAGTGCGCCACCATGGGGCGGCGGATGCTTTTGGTGAACAGTGCCTCGTCGCTGTACAGAAATCCGTCCGGTTCGCCGCGCTGCCGCAGCTGCAGGATGGCCTTGCCCATGGTGTACAGGGCATGGGGTGCCAGAATGTCGTCGTGGTCAGCCAGCGCCAGATACTCCCCTGTTGCCAGCTGCGCGGCGGCGTTGGTGTTGGCCGCGATGCCCTTATTTTCGATCTTTTTATATACGATTCGTTGATTCTTTTGCTGATATTCCTTTACGATCCGCTCCACGTCCCCGTGGGCAGCGTCCGAAGCATCGGCAAGGCAGAGCTGTCCGTTGGGCGCGGTCTGCCCCACAAAGGAATCCAGAAATTCCCGCAGGTATTTTTCCGGGGTGTTATACAGCGGGGTCAGCACCGAAATGGTGGGCAGACCGCAGTCTGCCGCCGTTTTGCCTGCCATCTCTGCGCGCTGGGCTTCCAGCACCTTTTTGGCGGGCAGGTAGCGCGCACGTTTGCCAAAGCAGCGGCGCTTCACAAAGCCCGCGCCGCGCCTGACCATGGTGGGCAAGCCCTCGTCCTTTGTCAGCTGCACGGCATAGCCGGCAAGCTCCTTGGCGCGTTTCAACCGTACATTCATATCAGACCTCGCCGCGCTGGGTCGCCTTGTAGGCGGCGCAGACTGTCTGGGTATCCCCGTTCATTTTCAGGTGGCCGTGGCTCAGCCATGCCACCTTGGTGCACATCCGCTCGATCTGCTCGATGGAGTGGGACACCAGAATGACCGTGGTGCCGCCCGCCATCAGCTCCTGCATCCGCTTTTCGCACTTCTGCTGGAACAGGAAATCGCCCACCGACAGCACCTCGTCCGCAATAAGAATATCGGGCTTTGTGATGGTGGCAATGGCAAAGCCGATGCGTGCCACCATGCCGGAGGAGTAGTTTTTCAGCGGCACATCCAGAAAGTTTTCCAGTTCGCTGAATTCTACGATCTCGTCAAATTTTTCGTCCAGATACTTGGGCGAGAAGCCCAGCACCGTGCCGTTGAGGTAGATGTTCTCGCGGGCGGTCAGATCCATATCAAAGCCCGCGCCCAGCTCGATGAGCGGGGCGATGGTGCCGTTCACGGTCACCTTGCCCTTGCTGGGCTTGTACACCCCGGCAATGGTCTTGAGCAGGGTGGATTTGCCCGAGCCGTTCAATCCCACAAGGCCGTAAAAATCGCCGGGCATGATGTCCAGACTGACGTCCTTTAAAGCGTAGAACTCGTCGTATTGCAGCCGCCCCTGCACCATGGCCAGAAAGTACTCCTTCAGGCTCTCATGCTTTTCCTTGGAAAGGTTGAAGCACATGGAAACATTGTCCACTTTGATGATCGGTTCCATTGTTCACCCTCCTTAAATGTGCAGCACAAAGTGGTCCTGCGTTTTGCGGAACACCTGCAGCCCCACTACCATGGACACTACGGCGCAGATGCCGCAGACAAGGAACATATTCCAATCCAGCGGGATGCCCCACATCACCGTGCGGCGGAAGCCCGTGATATACCAGTACATGGGGTTCAGTTTGATGATCTGCTGCATATTGAACCCGCCGATGGAAAAGGTCATCTGGGTGGGGTCGTAGAAGATGGCGGAGAAATACAGCAGCGCGGTGACGAACACGCTCCAGATGTGCATGATATCCCGGAAGAACACGGTAGCCGCCGCTAAGAACATACTGACCCCGAGGCTGAAGAAGAACAAGGTCACCAGCGGGTACAGCGCCTCAAAAATGGTCAGGTGGAAAGGCGCGCCGGTAAAGATCATGACCAGCAGCAGCGCCACAAAGCTGAAGATGCAGTTCACCATGGCAAAGCAGCACTTTTCCAGCGGGAAGATATACTTGGGGATATACACCTTTTTCAGCAGCGGGGCGGCGCTGAGCACGCTGCTCATGCTGGTGGAGGTAGCCTCGTTGAAGAAGTTGAACAGCAGCTGACCGCACATCAGAAAGACGGCAAAGTTGTCGATGCCGCTGCCGCGCATATCCATCAGGCTGCTGAACACCGCCCAGTACACAAGGCACATCAGCAGCGGGTTCAAAACGCTCCACACCACGCCCAGCACGCTGCGGCGGTATTTCAGCTTGAAATCACGGCTTACAAGGTTCCACAGCAGATAGCGGTAGCGCCAGAAGCCATTCCACATTGCTTTGAGTTTTGCCACGGGCGATCACCACTTTTCAAAATACTCGAACTTCTGGGCGGCAAAGGGCTCGTGCAGCTTGTCCTTTGCGCTGGTCTTGTGCTCACAGCCGCAGTCCGGCCACTGCACGTTGACGGTGGGGTCATCGTAGGGGATGCCGCCCTCGCTGGTGGGGTCGTAGACATCGGTGCACTTATAGCAGAACTCTGCCACATCGCTCAGCACCAGAAAACCGTGGGCAAAGCCCTCCGGGATATAGAACATCTTCTTGTTGTCCTCGGAAAGGGTCACGCCCACCCACTTGCCAAAGGTGGCGCTGTGGGGGCGGCAGTCCACGGCCACATCGTACACCTCGCCCTTGGTCACGCGCACCAGCTTGCCCTGGGTGTGGTTCTTCTGGAAGTGCAGCCCGCGCAGCACGCCCCGGGTGGAGCGGCTCTGGTTGTCCTGCACAAATTCCTTGTCGATACCGGCCTCTGCGAACTGGTCCTTCTGGTAGGTCTCCATAAAATAGCCACGGTCGTCGCCGAACACCTGCGGCTCAATGACCACCACGCCGGGGATCTCGGTCTGCGTAAAAATAAACTTACCCATGATATTGTACCTCTCTTTTTTTCTGAAAGCTTTTTCTTTATCTGGAAAAGTCTGGTTTTGAACAGGCTTTTACGCTTTTTTATGGTGCCTTGCCGTTTTGCGGCGCTTTTTCAGGCGGGAATGTACCCGCAGCACCAGTACGGTAACCACGGCTGCACCTATGGTGCACCCCACCGAGATGCCCGCCAGCACCCATGCGCTGCTGCCCGGTTCCACGTCCCTGGCGGCTTCCAGCTTTGTGCCGACGCTCTGCTCCAGCAATTCCGCCAGACCTGTGATCTCCGCCTTTACCCGCACGCTGGTGCTCTCCTGCTGCGCGCCGCCGTTCAGGGTGTACACCGCATACACGGCGGGCTCTGCGCCCAGCAGATACTGCTCCGGCAGCTCCAGGTCCACGGTCACATCCTGCGCGGATAAGCCCTCGGCCAGCAGCAGCTTCACCCCGGGGTCGGCTACGGTAACGGTGCCAAGGCTCTGCCCGCCGCCCGCCACAGCCAGCTGTGCGGTGACCGTGCCGCCGGGCAGCTGGGTGTAGCTTTTATAGGTGGAAAAGGCGTAGTCCAGCAGGGTGCGCATATCGTTATATTTATCGGTGCTCAGCTGGCTTTGCATGGTCGCGCAGATCAGCCGCACCCCGTCCTGCTCCGCCAGACAGACATAGCTGTACCGGGCGGTGTTGGTATAGCCCAGCTTGGAGCCCAGCACACTGTCGATATGGTAGCGGCTGGAGCCGATGCGGATCTTATCCTGCTGGGAGAAGTAGCGGGTCACCGGCTGGATGTTGGTGGGCTGCATGGTGTACATCTCGTTGCGGGTGAACAAGTCCTCAAACCCCGGCTGCTGCAGCGCCCAGCGCAAAATCTGTGCCATATCGTAGCAGCTGGTGTAGTGGTCGTTGTCGCTGATGCCGTGGGGGTTTGAAAAGTGGGTGTGGGCAAGGCCAAGCTCCTCCACCTGTGCATTCATGGCCGCCACGCCGTCCGCGATGGTGCCGCCGCCGAAATACTCCGCCAGCAGGTTGGCACCGTCGTTGGCGCTGGCCATCTGGGTGGCGTACAGTGCATCCACCAAGGGGACTTCTTCCCCTTCCCGCAGGGCAATATGGCTGGAATCCGTGCCCGCCAGCGAGTAGACATCCTCATGGGTCACGGTCAGCTTTACGTCATCCCAGTCTCCCTGCGCCTTCTCGCAGGCAAGACCAAGGGTCATTACTTTGGTAATGGAGGCCGGGTGCAGCTCCTCGTCCATATTCTGCTGCGCCAGCACAAGGCCGGTGTCTGCATCCATGATGCAGTATGCCCGGGTATTGGCCAGCGCCGGGCCGGCTGCTGCTGCGCCGGGCACCAGCACAGCGCCTATCAAAAGCAGCACAGTGCACAGTGCTGCGGTAAATTTTTTCATCTGGTATTCTCCGCTTATCCGTTTTATGCCGACAAGACATCATTTGAAGTATACCACATTTTTTCCCCGCTGAAAAGAGATTTACACATTCCTTTGTCCCAGCAGCACCGGTTGCAGCTGCTCACCCCGCAAAGCGGCGTCCACGGCGGCGGGCAGCAGGGCAAGGTCGGCCTTCAGGCTCTGGGGCTTGGCAAAGGGGTCGTCCTGCCCGTAGGGCACAAAGTAATAGTGCTTGCGCTGGCACAGCCGCGCCATATTTTCGCCGGAGGCGCCAAGGCCGTCGTTGGTAGACACTGCCAGCACCACTGGGCTGCCCACCCGCAGCAGGCTTTTGGCGGCAAGGGTCACCGGCGTATCCGAAAGTCCCGCCGCCAGCCGCGCCAGCGTTGCGCCGGTGCAGGGGGCGACCACCAGCGCCTGCGCCAGCCGCCGGGGGCCCAGCGGCTCCACCGCCTGCAGGGTGTCCAGCACCGGCTGCCCGGTAACGGCCTGTAAGCGCTGCCGCCAGCTTTCCCCGGTGCCGAACCGGGTATCCTGCTGCGCGGCAAAGCTCATAACGGGCAGCAGCGTCCAGCCCTGTGCCGTCAGTGCCTGCGCCGCGCCCAAGGCGTCCTCCAACGTGCAAAAGCTGCCGCACACCGCAAAGGCAAGACAGCCCTTTTTCTCTGTGGTCATATCTTCTCCTCCCGCTCCTGCAAAATGGTCTGCACCGTGCGCGCCAGCGCCTCCCCTGCTGTTTCCGGCGCCCAGACCGTCGGCAGGCTCAGCGCGTGCAGCGCCGTGTGCCCCAGCCGCCGGGCGGCGGCAAAGTCCGTACCGCCGGGCTTTGAGGCCAGATCCACGATCAGAGACCCCTTCGGCAGCGCCGCCAGCACTTGCGTTGTCAGCACCGGCGCGGGGATGGTGTTCACCACCGTATCAAAGGCGGCAGCTGCGGCAGCAAGGTCTGTCAGCGACACCGCCCGCAGACCCAGTTCCTCTGCCATGGCCCGCTGCACCGGGCGGCGTGCCGCCACGGTCACCCGCGCGCCCAGTGCCGCCAGACGCACCGCAAGCGCCCGCCCCACCGGGCCAAAGCCCAGCACCAGCACCGCCGCGCCCCACAGGGTACGGCTGCGCCGTTCCAGCAGAATGCCGATGCAGCCCTCGGCGGTGGGGATGGCGTTATACACGGTCAGCTCCGGGCGGGCAAAGTAGTCCACCAGTTCCACCCCCGCCGCCCGGGCGATAGTCCTTGCGCTGTCCGTCACCTTACCGCCCAGCGCCAGTGCCCCGGGCTTTGCCATGCCCAGCAGCTGCGCCAGCGGCAAATCCGCCTGTTCCAGCGGGAGCGGCAGCAGGATGCAGTCTGCCTGCGGCAGCTGCTGCACGCCGCCCACCGTATACCCCGCCCGCGCCAGTGCACGTCCTGCCGCCGCCTGCCGGGCATCGCTGCCCACCACCGCAAACCGCTTTGTCTGCCTCATGTCGTCATCTCCCCTTTTCCGCTGTGCACCATCCTATGCAGGAAGATAAAACCGCGTGAACGGAAAGATGCTGACCGGCAGAAACAAAAAAGCTCCCCCTTTCGGGGGAGCCGTCATCGCGCAGCGATAACTGAGAGGATTCTTATTTCAGCGCTTCTTCCAGCACCTTCAGCAGGTGCGGGATATCCAGCGGCTTTGCGATGTGGCCGTTCATGCCCGCATTCAGGGCGTTCTGCTTGTCCTCCTCAAAGGCGTTGGCGGTCATGGCAAAAATGGGGATGCCCGCCTTGCGGGGGTCGGGCAGGGCGCGGATACGCCGGGTGGCTTCGTAGCCGTCCATCCGGGGCATCTGGATGTCCATCAAAATCAGGTCATATTGCCCGGGCACGGACTGCTCCATCTTTTCCACTGCTTCAACGCCGTCTCCGGCGGTATCCACAAGGAAGCCCGCTTCCTTTAAGATCTCTATGGCGATCTCCCGGTTCAGGGCGTTATCCTCCACCAGCAGCAGGTGCTTACCGCTGAAGTCTGCCTTGGGCTGCGGGGCAGTCGTCTGCTCCGGTTGTACCCGGAAGGGCTCTGCCAGTACCTTGCGCAGCTCCGAGAGGAAGAGCGGCTTTTCGCAGAAAGCGGTCACACCGGCGGCGCGCGCCTCCTCCTCGATATCCGCCCAGTCGTAGGCGGTCAGGATGATGATGGGGCAGCTGTCCCCGATGACCTTGCGGATCTGCCGCACGATCTCGATGCCGTTCATATCCGGGATGAGCCAGTCGATAATATACACGCTGAAAGCATCGCCCTGCTCCACGGCGTACTTCGTGCGGATAACCGCCTCCTTGCCGGAGATGGTCCACTCCGGGCGCATGCCGATCTTGGAAAGCATGGTGCTGACGCTCAGACAGGTGTTGGTGTCGTCGTCCGCCACCAGTGCCCGCAGCCCTTCCAGTTGGGGCAGCTGCTTGATCTCTGCCTTCTGCCCGCTGAGGGGGAAGCAGAGGTTCACGATGAACTCGCTGCCCTTGCCCGGCTCGCTTTCAAGGGCGATGGTGCCGCCCATCAGGTCTACGATATTCTTGGTGATGGAAAGGCCCAGACCCGTGCCCTGGATGCCGCTGACGGTGGAGCTTTCCTCCCGGGTGAACTCCTCAAAGATGTGCTTCTGGAACTCCTTATTGATGCCGATGCCGTTGTCCTTGATGCGGAACTCATAATTGCCGCAGCCCTTGGGCGTGCCGGGCTTCTGAGCAATGCGGATGCTCACCATGCCGCCGGTGGGGGTGAACTTGATAGCATTGGAAAGGATGTTCAGCAGCACCTGATTCAACCGCAGCGGGTCGGTGATGATGTCCTCGTCCACCACGTCCATGGTGTCGATGAACAGCGACAGCCGTTTGGAACTGATGTTGGGCTGGATGATGGAGCGTATATCGTGCACGAGATCCGGCAGGTGCACTGCCTTTTCCTCGATCTTTACCTTGCCGCTCTCGATGCGGCTCATGTCCAGCACATCGTTGATGAGGGAGAGCAGGTGCTGGCTGGAAGTGGAGATCTTTTTCAGGTAGTCCAGCACCTGTTCCTTATTATCAACATGGGTCGCCGCCAGCGAGGTGAAGCCGATAATGGCGTTCATCGGGGTGCGGATGTCGTGGCTCATGTTGAACAAAAACTCCCGCTTGGCGCGGTTTGCCGCTGCCTCGTGCCGGACGGCAAGCTCCAGCTTGCGGTTCTGCTCTTCCAGCTGGGCGTGATACTTCTGCTCCTGCTCCCTTTTTTGCTGCTCCGCTAGCTTCATGGAGCGGCGGCGCAGCGTTTGCAGCACTGCCACACAGATCAGATAGAAGATCAGTGCCGTCAGCAGTGCGCTGCTGAAATTGCGGAACACCGATTTTTCGTCGATATAGAGATACAGATCAAAATTCTGTCCGTTGCTGTACATCCCGAAATAGCAGCCGGAATTTGCCCAGTCGCGGGTGTGGGTCAGAATGTCGGGCGCACCGGCCTTGCGGATGCCCTGCACCAGCGGGCTGTTCGTGGTGTACAGTCCGATGAGGCTCGGGTCGTTTGCGGCGATCACCTTGTTGTCCTGCACGATAAAGATGGTGCCGCTGATGTTCTTCGGGTAGCCGTCCAGCACGCTCTGGATGGACAGGGCTGTCCCCTCCACAAACTCCGGCGGGGTCACCCGGTACGCCAGCAGCACGGCGTCCCCTGCTGCGGCGCGGCGGGTGGCAACATCCACCGCCGTGCCATCCTGTAACAGAATGCGCTTGAGGTAGGTCTTTTGCGGGTTTTGCAGCACGTTCAGCGCGGCTTGCTCTCGCAGCGATTCCGCAAACTGCGCATAGCCGATATTACCATCCGTATATTCGCACAGTGATTCTCCATTTTCGTCCAGCACGGCAATGCCGGTAAGCCAGAGGGGCTCCGTTTCTGCCCGGAGGCTTTCGGGGTCGTAGAGATCCAAGGTATCATTTTCGGCCAGCTGCCGCACCGAGACCGCCATCCGGCGCAGCGACTTTGCGGTGATGGTATCGTTATATTTTTCGTAGCTGGTGGACTGCACCTTTACAAAGTTGATGGTGCGGTCAAAGTATTCCTCGGTAGCGCGCATGGACTCCCGCCCGGAGAAGAGGGTCACTGCCAGCAAAAGCAGCACGCCCATCAGCAGGTAGAGCGCCGCCACCCGCATATTGGGCGTGAACGTTTTCTTGTTACGGTTCAAGGGCGTCCACCTCCAGATATTTTTCCGGGTCCGGCAGATATTTGCCTACGATCTGCTTCATCGTGCCGTCGGCGCGCATGGCGGCAAAGGTCTCGGTCAGCTTTTCGTCCAGCCCGCGGGTGTCGTTCAGCGCAAAGGCCACGCCGATGCCGGTGACCAGCAGCGGCTCCTCCAGAATGCGGAAATTGGCATTGCAATCCTGCATATACCGCAAAATGGCGGCCTCGTGGGCGGCAATGGCGTCCACATAGCCGCAGTTCAACATGGCGTACTGCACGCTGCGGTCCTCGGCGCTCAGCAGTTCACCAAACTGCGGGATGCGGGGGTCGGTGCCGGCGAGGAAGATTTCCTCCGGCTTGGTGGTGCTTTGCACCATCATGGTCTTGCCCGCAAGGTCGGCAAGCGTTTCAATGCCGCTATCGGCATTGACCGCCACCACCTGACGGCTGACCATATACGGCCCTACCCAGCGGTACAGCTGCTCCCGCCCATCCATGGAAAAGCAGCTCCAGATGCAGTCGATGGCACCACTTTCCACCAGATTGGTTTTCTGCTCCCAGTCAATGATTTCAAACCGTACCGCATACCCTATGCGGGCAAAGGCCTCGGTGGCAATGTCCACATCAATGCCGGTGGGCGTGCTGTCATTGTTCAGGTAGATAAAAGGCGGGTAGTTATCGCTGCCCACCGTAAGCTCGGGCAGCGCTGCCGCCGCCTGTGTTTTGCCGCAAGCGGTCAGCCCGGCTGCCGCTGCCGCCGCGCACACCTTTAAAAAGGTACGGCGGGGTATTTTATGGTTGAATCGCTGTTTTGTCACGCGTAGATGTCCTCACATTACCATTGTAAAATTTCCTGTTTCAGTTCCCCCTGCACGTCCAGCAGACACTGCAGCAGCAGCGGGTTGAAGGCTCCGCACTCGCCGTTCGTGATCATCTGGACAGCCGTTTCGTGCGGGAAAGCCTTTTTATAGCACCGTTCGCTGGTCAGTGCGTCATACACATCCGCCATGGAGACCAGCTGGGCGCTGATGGGGATATCGTCGCCCTTCAGCCCGTCCGGGTAGCCTTTGCCGTCCCAGCGCTCGTGGTGCCAGCGGGCGATCTCGTAGGCGGTCTGCAACAGCGGCTGGTCTGCAAAGCTTTCAGTCTTTTGCAGCATCTCTGCGCCCAGCATACTGTGGGTCTTGATCACCGCAAATTCTTCTGCGGTCAGCTTGCCGGGCTTATTCAGGATGGCTTCGTCAATGCCGATCTTGCCGATATCGTGCAGCGCCGACGCCAGCGGGATGTTATCCTGCTGCTCGGGGGTCAGGTCGTAGCGGCTGGTCAGCTCTATCAGCCGGTGCAGCAGCGTCTCGGTGATGATGCGGATGTGCCGCACATGAGAGCCGGACTCGCCGTTACGGAACTCCACGATCTGGCTCAGCACACCCACCAGCACATCGGTGTTCTTTTCCCGCGCGCGGATCTGGTCAGACACCATCTGCACCAGCCGCCGCTGCTTGGCGTACAGCTTGATGGTGTTGGACACCCGGCGGTAGACGATCTTTGCGTCAAAGGGACGGTTGACATAGTCGCTGGCACCCAGCTCGTAGGCCTTGCGGATGGCTTCCTCCGAGTCGTCACTGGAGATCATGATCACCGGCACGTCCTCGATGGTGTGGTTGGTGTTCATGGTGCGCAGCACCTCAAAGCCGTCCATGACCGGCATATTGATATCCAGCAGCACCAGCGAAATCTGCCCGGCGCACCACGTTTTCCATAGGGTCGGCAAGGGTCTGCAGCGCGCCGCCGATGCTCAGCGACAGCCGGAAGTGGGGGTAGCCCGGCACCACCGTTTGCTGCACGGCGGTGCGGATCTGCTCCAGCTTTACCTTGAAATAATCCGCCGGGATGCCGGGCAGCACCAGCAAAAACTCGTCGCCGCCGTAGCGGATCAGCAGATCTGTTTCCCGGATGCAGCTGCGGATGGCCTTTGCAACGGTTTCCAGCGCCAGATCTCCGGCGTGGTGGCCGTAGGTATCGTTGCAGATCTTGAAATCGTCGATATCCATCAGGGCGATGCCTGCCGGGCCGAGGTTATTGCGCACCACTTCCTCGTAAAAGCGGCGGTTGTAGGTGCCGGTCAGGGCGTCGTGGTTCAGCCGATGCCGGTAGCGCTTTTCTTTTTCCATGCTCCGGGCAGCGGTCTGGGCAAACTGCGCCTTCTGCTCCTCCATCTGCTGCATCATCCGCAACAGATTATGGTTGGCGGTTTCCAGCGCCTCCCGCTGGGTACGGTTCTGCTGTTCCAGCTTTTCCCGCAGTTCCATATAGGGGGTGATATCCGTGATCGTGCCCACGATATAGCCTTTGCCGTACCATTCCACCTGATTGGCAGCGTTGGTGACCCAGCGGTAGCCGTTTTTGCCCAACAGCCGAAAGATGTTGTCACCATTCTTGGCGTAAGTCGCGCTGTTTTCCGCGTTCCGGTAGCGCAGCCCGGTCGCCAGATCATCCGGGTGCACCAGCGCGGTGTAGCGGTTATCGAACCTTGCCGCAAACTCTGCCCGCCCCCAGCCCAGTATCTCCAGAAAGCGGTCGCTGATATAAATAAAGGGATAGCCTTTTTCCGGGTCCTCTGCGCAGCAGTGAAAGCCGCCCGGTATATTCTGTGCATAGCGTTCCAGCCGCAGAAATCCTTTTTTTATTGTCTCGTCTGTTTCCATTTTACCTTTCCTGCCTTTTTCTCCGCGCGCCGCAGCACGCAGTACCCCCTGTTACCGCAATTTCAAACTTTACCTTCCTGTACACCCTGCTTTTGGGCATACTGTAACAGTGTAATTCTATTATCAAAACTGCCTAGATGCAAGCATTTTTTGCCAGTTTTGCCAATGGAAAGGCAGGTAAGGCAACGCAAAAAAGCCGCCGCACAAAAAGTGCAGCGGCTTTGCGGGGCGTCACCTCACAGCCAGCGCTCTGCGATGATCCACCACATACCGGGCAGGTTGATCCGACCCAGCAGATGCTCCAATACGATCAGCATGGTATTCTCCTTTCAGACCGTCCGTTTCAGCCGAACAGCCCCTTCAGTAAAAACAGAAGCAGCTTTGCAAAGCTGCCGCCGCCCAAAAGGCTGAGCAGCGGCCCAAGGCCTTGAAACATGGAAGGTTTGCTCCTTTCGTTTCATTCCGTCCCGACTGCTGCCGGGTGCCGGTCTGCTTTATATACGAACCAGCCCGCCGCAGGATTGCAAATGCCGTGGTGGTAAATATTGGGAGTAATGCAGCTGCCGTCTGCCTTTACGACCCCTTCCCGTGAAAAAGTTGCTCAGAAACGCCCGCAGGCGTTTCTGAGCAACAAATCAAAAATACTATTTCCGCTGAAAATGCCCATAGCAGCGCGGAGGGCATTCCAAATCGTCTTACTTAAAACGCTTCCATGCCGGGGTAGACGGCGCTTTCGCCCAGCTGCTCCTCAATGCGCAGCAGCTGGTTGTACTTTGCCACACGCTCGGTGCGGCTGGGTGCACCGGTCTTGATCTGGCAGGTGTTCAGCGCCACCGCCAGGTCCGCAATGGTAGTGTCCTCGGTCTCGCCGGAGCGGTGGGAGCTGATGGCGTTGTAGCCGGCCTTGTGTGCCATCTTGATGGCTTCCAAGGTCTCGGAGACAGAGCCGATCTGGTTCAGCTTGATCAGGATAGCGTTGCCCGCACCCAGCTGGATGCCCTTTGCCAGACGCTCGGTGTTGGTCACAAACAGGTCGTCGCCCACCAGCTGCACCTTGCCGCCCAGCTCGCGGGTCATCTGCTGCCAGCCCTCCCAGTCCTCTTCGTCCAGACCGTCCTCGATGGAGATGATGGGGTACTTTTCCACAAGGCTCTTCCAGTGCGCGATCAGCTCGGCGGAGGTAAACTCGGTGCCCGCCTTGGGCAGCTTGTAGAAGCCCTTGCCCTTGGGGCTCTTCCACTCGGAGGCGGCGGCGTCCATTGCCAGCATAAAGTCCTTGCCCGGCAGATAGCCCGCCTTTTCGATGGCAGCCAGAATGGTCTCGATGGTCTCCTCATCGCTGGAAAGGTTGGGCGCAAAGCCGCCCTCATCGCCCACGGAGGTAGCCAGCCCCTTGGACTTCAGGATGGCAGCCAGCGCATGGAACACCTCGGCGCACCAGCGCAGCGCTTCCTTAAAAGAGGGTGCGCCCACCGGCATGATCATAAACTCCTGTGTATCCACAGTATTCGTTGCGTGTGCGCCGCCGTTCAGAATGTTCATCATGGGCACAGGCAGGCGGTTGCCGTTTACGCCGCCCAGAAAACGGTACAGCGGCATCTCCAGCGAAGCGGCTGCTGCGCGGCAGGCTGCAATGGACACCGCCAGAATGGCGTTTGCGCCCAGATTGGACTTATCCTTGGTACCGTCTGCTTTGATCATGGCGGCGTCGATGGCGTAAATGTCGGAGGCATCCATGCCCACCACTGCGTCCGCAATGACCGTGTTGATGTTCTCCACCGCCTTGGTCACACCCTTGCCCAGATAGCGGCTCTTGTCGCCGTCCCGCAGCTCCAGTGCCTCAAACTCACCGGTGGATGCGCCGGAAGGGGCACAGCCGCGCGCCACAGTGCCGTCCGCCAGCGTGATTTCGGCTTCCACAGTGGGGTTTCCGCGGGAGTCTAAGATCTCGCGGCCAACAACAGCTTCAATTTCCAGATAATTCATCTTGAAACCCTCCTGAATATCATTTTCTCTCCCGTACTGCCCGGGCGGGCAGACGGGGAACTGCTCTATTTAGACGGTTATATATAACTAACCGTCAATATCCTACCACGCTTTGCACCCCGGCGCAAGAGCCGGTGCGTATGTTTGCAGACCTAAATTTTTAACGGGAACACAAACCGCCGTGGAAAACCCGTTTACAGTCTGCCCCCTTGCGGCAGCGGGGATACGTTATGCTTACCATGTGTTTTTTATATGGCATATATGCCAAAAATTTTCTTTACTTTTTGGCGATTCGGTTCTATACTGGTTGCGGCGTTTTCGCTGTTTTCCCATTTATAGTCGTTATAGAGGAGGATTTTTGCAATGAATAAGGATCTGACGGTGGGCAAGCCGTCACAGGTATTGTGGCAATTCTGTCTGCCCATGTTCGGCAGCATCATTTTCCAGCAGCTGTACAACATCGCGGATAGTCTGGTAGCAGGCAAGTTCATCGGTGAGAACGCACTGGCTGCGGTGGGCAACAGCTACGAGATCACCCTGATCTTCATCGCCTTTGCCTTCGGCTGCAACATCGGCTGCTCGGTCATCGTGTCCCGCTACTTTGGCGCAAAGGAATACCGCGAGATGAAGACCTCGGTCTACACCTCCCTCATCGGCTCTGCCGTGCTGTGCGCCGTGCTGATGGGCATCGGTCTGTTTGGCTGCGACGCCCTGCTGGAGCTCATCAACACCCCGGAGGAGATCCTTGCAGATTCTGCGCTGTATCTGGATATCTACGTTCTGGGCCTGCCCTTCATGTTCTTCTACAACATTGCCACCGGCATCTTCTCTGCCCTTGGCGACAGCAAGACCCCCTTCTACTTCCTTGCAGTCTCTTCTTTGTCCAACATCGGCGTGGACATCCTGTTTGTGGCAGGTTTCAAGATGGGCATCGCCGGTGTGGCATGGGCTACCTTCCTGTGTCAGGGTGTCAGCTGCGTGCTGGCCATGGTGGTGGTGTTCCGCCGCATCCGCGCTTTCCACACCGAGGGTCATGTGCAGCTGTTCTCGTGGAATATGCTGGGCAAGGTGGCCGTGGTGGCTGTGCCCAGCATCCTGCAGCAGAGCTTTGTCTCGGTGGGCAACATCATCCTGCAGAGCATTATCAACACCTTTGGTGCCAGCGTCATTGCAGGCTACTCTGCCGCCGTCAAGCTGAACAACATGGTCATCACCTCTTTTACCACCCTGGGCAACGGCATCTCCAACTACACCTCCCAGAACATGGGTGCCGGCAAGATGGACCGCGTCAAGGAAGGCTTTGGCGCAGGCCGCAATCTGGTGTGGCTGCTGTGCGTGCCGCTGGTGGTGCTGTACTTCTTCTTTGGCCGCTTTTTGCTGCTGCTGTTCATGAACGACCCGCAGGGCCCTGCCATTGACACCGGTATGCTGTTTTTGCGCATCCTCTCCCCCTTCTACTTTGTGGTATCGGTCAAGCTGGTGGCAGACGGCATCCTGCGCGGCTGCGGCCTGATGGTGCGGTTCATGATCGCCACCTTCACCGACCTGATTTTGCGCGTGGGCATTGCCGCCGTGCTCAGCGCCACCGCGCTGGGCTCCACCGGCATCTGGATGGCATGGCCTGTGGGCTGGTGCATCGGTACGGCGCTTTCCATGGTGTTCTACGTCACCGCCATCCGCAAGGCACTGGCAGAGCCGTTGGCTGTTGCCGAGGCCGAGGGACAGGCCGCCGAAGTCCGCGCCGAGGCCGAATTTGCCGCCGACGCCGAGATGGAGACCCTGTAACCATTTTGCAACTTGTGAATTTGTTTCATGTCACAGATAAACAAAATGAACAATTTGAAATAGTGCACAAAATCACGCTTTAATTTTTGTATAAAGTATCAACAAAGCCGAGAAAATGCGCCCAAAAGTATGGACGGTTTGTGAATTGCGGATTTGAACCCAGATAGCTATAATAACAGACAAGAACAGAAGCAAGGCCGCTTTAGAGGGGAAGGGCCTTGCTTCCGTTTTTATCAATTTACTTTATAGAACACTCCGGAGGAGGAGATTTTTATGAAAAAGATGATCACTCGTCGTCAGTTCATGGCTGCTGCCGGTGTTGTTGCCGCAGCAAGCGCTCTGACTGCCTGCGGCGGTTCTTCCGCAAGCACGGCCGCTTCTTCTGCAGCCGGTTCCGCTGCTGCTTCCGGCAGCACTATCAAGGTGGGTGTGATGGGCCCCCTGACCGGTGACGCTTCCGTTTACGGTCAGGCTGTTGTAAACGGTGCCAGCCTGTACATGAAGCAGGTCAATGCCGATGGCGGTGTCAACGGCAAGCAGCTGGAGATCATCACCATGGACGAGCAGGGCGATGAAACGCAGGCTGTGACCTGCTTTACCAAGATGGTGGATCAGGGCATCACCGCTCTGGTGGGCGATGTAACCACCGCTCCCACGCTGGCTGTTGCCGCCGAGAGCGCCGATTACAATATGCCTATGGTCACCGCTTCCGCTACTGCCGAGGCTGTTACCTACGATGCCGAGACCGACACCGTGAACGGGAATGTGTTCCGTGCCTGCTTCACCGACCCCTTCCAGGGCGTGAAGATGGCAGATTACGCTTACGAGAAGCTGGGCTACACCAAGGCAGCCGTCATCTTCCTGAAGGGCAAGGACTACAACGAGGGTCTGGCCGAGAACTTTGCCAAGGAGTTTGAGGCAAAGGGCGGCACCGTCGTGGATCAGGAGAGCTACTCTGAGGGCGACGTGGACTTCAAGACCCAGCTGACCAGCATCCTTGGCAAGAACCCCGAGATGGTGTTCTGCCCCAACTACTATCAGGAAGTGGGTCAGATCCTGGCTCAGGCTGAGAGCATCGGCTTGACCGTTCCCTTCCTCGGCGGCGACGGCTGGGATGGTCTGGAGGGCTACGCCACCGCTGACCAGCTGAAGGACTCCTACTTCTGCGCCTGCTACGCTAAGGGCTCCAGCACCGCGTTTGAGGATGCCTACAAGGCCGAGTACGGTGAGGCCTACCCCAACGGCTTTGCACCTCTGGGCTACGATGCTGCCATGACCGTCGTGTACGGCATTAAGGCTGCCGAGGAGCAGGGCCTCGAGGCCGGCTCCGACGAGTACAAGCAGGCCGTCATCGATGCCATTGCCGGCGGCACCATCGAGGGCATCACCGGCACCTTTACCTTCGACGAGCATCACAACCCCGTCAAGAGCACTGCCATCCTGACCTACGTGGACGGCAAGCCCGAGCTGAAGGAAATGTTCTGATCCGCGCTGTTCCATCCACCGGTGATGGAGCCGCCCGCACAGAGCAAACCCCATGATTTTTTTGGAGAACGCCGGAACAGCTTTTTTCTGGTCAGGCGTTCTCCGTTTTTTATATCAAAAAGTGTAAACGCCGCAAAGAAAGGAAGTATCCAACCATGACAGTGTTCTTTAGCCAGCTGATCAACGGCTTGTCCCTTGGCAGCATCTATGCACTGATTGCACTGGGCTACAGCATGGTGTACGGCATTATCCTGCTGCTGAACTTTGCCCACGGCGATGTCATCATGGTGGGCGCATACATGTCGTGGTTCGTCATGAACCAGCTGGGTCTTGGCCCGGTCACCGCTGTGTGCGCCACCATCATCACCTGTACGCTGCTGGGCGTGGTGATCGAAAAGATCGCCTACACCCCCCTGCGCAGCGCACCCCGCATCTCGCTGCTGATCACCGCCATTGGTGTCTCCTTCTTTCTGGAGTACACGGCAGAGCTGATCCTTGGCTCGGGTGCAAAGGTGATCCCCGCCTACTACACCAACCAGACCTTCCGTCTGGGCAAGGTGCCGCTGGGTCTTACCTCCATCATCACGCTGGTGGTCACCGTGCTGTCCATGCTGGTGCTCACCTTTCTGGTGCAAAAGACTAAGCTTGGCAAGGCCATGCGCGCCGTCTCGGAGGATATGGATGCTGCCCGCCTGATGGGCATCAATGTCAACAGCACCATCTCCTTCACCTTTGCCGTGGGCTCGGCGCTGGCGGGCATCGGCAGCGTGCTGTACTGCTGCTCCTACCCGCAGGCCACCCCCACCATGGGCTCCATGCTGGGTCTGAAGGCCTTCGTCGCCGCCGTGCTGGGCGGCATCGGCTCCATCCCGGGTGCTATGGTCGGCGGCATCGCCATCGGCCTGTGCGAGTGCTTTGTTTCCGCCATCGGCCTTTCCGCATGGAAGGACGCTGTTACGTTTGCAATTCTGATCATCGTGCTGCTGGTCAAGCCCACGGGCTTCCTTGGCCGCAAGGTGCAGGAAAAGGTGTAAGGGGGCATAACGATGAATACCAAACGCAAGACCCTCAAAATGCCCGTGCGCTACCTGATGAATCTGGTGCTGGTGGGGCTGCTGTTCGTGGGGCTTTCCTATGTGACCGGCAATATGCTGTCCACCTACCAGAATAAGGTGCTGCTGACCGTGGGCATCAATATCATTCTGGCCGTCTCGCTGAACGTTGCCACCGGTTATCTGGGGCAGCTGCCGCTGGGTCACGCCGGTTTTATGGCGGTAGGTGCCTACGCCTGCGCCCTGTTCACCAAATCTTCCAACCTGCCCAAGGGCGTGGCCTTTGCCATCGGTCTGGTGCTGGCATGGGTGATCGCCGGGCTGTTCGGGGTGCTTATCGGCATCCCTGCCCTGCGCCTGACCGGCGACTATCTGGCCATCCTGACGCTGGGCTTTGGCGAGATCATCCGCATCACCTTGAACAACATTGATGATGTGCTGGGCTTCAAGCTGTTCTACGGCTCCAAGGGCCTGAAGAACATCCCCAAGTATTCCAACTTTACCAACGTATTTCTGTGCGTGGTCATCACCTGTTTCCTCATCCACGCCATGATGAAGAGCCGCCACGGCCGCGCCGTGCTGGCCATCCGCGACAACGAGATCGCCGCCGAGAGCTGCGGCATCCAGACCACCTATTATAAGGTGATGGCCTTTGCCTTCTCCGCTGCCTTTGCAGGCTTGGCGGGCGGCCTGTACGCCTGCTACATCGGCGTGCTGAACCCCTCCACCTTCGGCTTTATGAAGTCCATTGAGATCCTTGTCATGGTGGTTCTGGGCGGCATGGGCTCCATGCTGGGCTCCATTCTGTCCGCTACCGTGCTGACCATCCTGCCCGAGGCTACCCGCAGCTTTGAGAGCTACCGCATGGTGGTCTATTCGCTGGTGCTGGTGCTGATGATGATCTTCCGCCCGGGCGGACTGCTGGGCAGCTACGATTTCTCCCTGAGCCGCATCGTGGAAAAGGCCATGAATGGCGAACTGTTCCGCAAACATACCAAAAAGGAGGCCGCTGACCATGAGTGAGTTCAAGACCAGACTGCACAGTGTGCCCTCCGGCGGTTTTCTGACCGACCGCGACAAGGACAAAAAGCCCATTCTGGACGTGCGTGAGCTGGGTATCGACTTCGGCGGTCTGACCGCTGTGGACAACTTTAACCTGATGATCGGCCGCAACGAGATCGCCGGTCTGATCGGCCCCAACGGCGCAGGCAAGACCACCGTGTTCAACCTGCTCACCAACGTCTACCAGCCCACCCGCGGCTCCATCCTGATCGACGGGATGCCCACCGCCGGAAAAAAGACCTATCAGGTCAACCGCATGGGCGTGGCGCGTACCTTCCAGAACATCCGCTTGTTCAAGGAGCTGAGCGTCATCGACAACATCAAGGTGGGTCTGCACGAGTCCATGAAGTATAATCTGGCGTCCTCCCTGCTGCGGATGCCGAACTACTGGAAAGAGGAAAAGCAGTGCACCGAGCGTGCGCTGGAACTGCTGGACATCTTCCACATGGCAGACCTTGCCAACGCGCAGGCCGGCAGCCTGCCCTACGGCGCACAGCGCCGTTTGGAGATCATGCGTGCACTGGCTACCGGCCCGAAGCTTCTGCTGCTGGACGAGCCTGCCGCCGGTATGAACCCCTCCGAGACTGCGGAGCTGACCGAGACCATCCGCCGCATCCGCGACGAGTTCAACATTGCCGTGCTGCTCATCGAGCACGACATGAGCCTTGTCATGGGCATCTGCGAGGGTATTGCGGTGCTGAACTTCGGCCGCATCATCGCCAAGGGCACCCCGGACGAGATCCGCGATAACCCGCAGGTCATCGAGGCCTATCTGGGCAAAAAGGAGGGCTGAGCCATGGCTGATACATTACTGAAGGTGGACGGCATCAACGTCTACTACGGCAACATCCACGCCGTAAAGGATATCTCTTTCACCGTCAACGCAGGCGAGATCGTCACCCTGATTGGTGCCAACGGCGCGGGCAAATCCACCACCCTGAAAACCATTTCCGGTCTGCTGAAGCCCCGCACCGGCGATGTGCTGTACAAGGGCAAGAGCATCAAGGGCGTACGCGCCCACAAGATCGTGGAAAGCGGTCTTGCACAGGTGCCGGAGGGACGCCATGTGTTTTTGCACATGACAGTGGACGAGAACCTTGATATGGGCGCTTACACCCAGCCCGCTTCCACCATTGCCGCCAACAAGGAAAAGGTGTTCACCCTGTTCCCCCGCCTGAAGGAGCGTCGCAAGCAGCTGGCGGGCACCATGTCCGGCGGCGAACAGCAGATGCTGGCCATGGGGCGTGCGCTCATGAGCAACGCTTCCATGCTGATGCTGGACGAGCCCTCCATGGGTCTTTCGCCGCTGCTGGTGCAGGAGATCTTTGACATCATCCGCGACATCCACAAGGAGGGCATGACCATCCTGCTGGTGGAGCAGAACGCGCAGATGGCGCTTTCGGTGGCCGACCGCGCCTATGTGCTGGAGACCGGCCGCGTGGTCATGGACGGCACCGGTGCCGAGCTGCTGACCAACGAGCGCGTCCGCAACGCCTATCTGGGCGGGTAAACGGAAAAATAGTTTGATTTGCAGTTCCGAAACGCCCTTGGGCGTTTCGGAACTGCTTTTTCCTGCTATCACTTTACTTTCGTAAAAAATTGTGCCATAATGAGTGCAGTATTCCGGCTTTGCAAAAGCCACGCCCCGGCTCGGGAAAGCGGGGCGCAAACCACACAGAATGAGGGGTAAACGTTATGAGCAAGATCATCATCCCGGCAAACTACACACCCGCGCTGAACCTGTACGACACCCAGCGCGCCATCGGCACGGTGAAGCGGCTGTTCGCCGATACCCTGTGCGCTACGCTCAACCTGTACCGCGTGTCTGCACCGCTGTTTCTGGAGGCTTCCACCGGCCTGAACGATGACCTGAACGGCGTGGAGCGCAAGGTGACCTTTGACATCAAGGACAGCGGCACCGAGGCACAGGTGGTGCAGTCGCTGGCAAAGTGGAAGCGGCAGGCGCTGAAGGACTACGGTTTCCGCGTGGGCAAGGGCCTGTACTGCGATATGAACGCCATCCGCCGGGACGAGGAGCTGGATAACCTCCACTCGGTCTATGTGGATCAGTGGGACTGGGAAAAGATCATCACGGTGGAGGACCGCAACGAGACCTACCTGAAAAACGTGGTGCGCTGCATCGTGTCTGCGGTGTGCGCCACCGAGATGAACCTGCACGCCATGTTCCCCCAGCTGCAGGATCTGCCCCTGCACACCCCCAACGTAACCTTTGTCACCTCACAGGAGCTGGAGGATAAGTACCCCGATCTGACCCCGAAGGAGCGGGAGAACGCCTTTGTCAAGGAGAACGGCACCACCTTCCTGATGAAGATCGGTGCACCCCTGCGCAGCGGCAAGCCTCACGATGGCCGCGCCCCGGACTATGACGACTGGGATCTGAACGGCGATCTGCTGTTCTGGAACGACCCGCTGCAGTGCAGCTACGAGCTGAGCAGCATGGGCATCCGTGTCAGCCCGGAAAGCATGGACAAGCAGCTGACCATGGCGGGCTGCGACGACCGCCGCACCCTGCCTTTCCACAAGGCGGTGCTGGCTGGTGAGCTGCCCTATACCATCGGCGGCGGCATCGGCCAGAGCCGCCTGTGCATGCTGCTGCTGGGCAGCGTCCACATCGGTGAGGTGCAGGCCAGCGTGTGGGACAAGGCCACCCGCGAGGCCTGCGCTAAGGCCGGCATCCCGCTGCTGTAAGCAGAACGATTTTAAATATCCTCCGCTTGCGCTCTGGATATTTTCAGCGGAAAAAATATTTTTTATTTGAAATACAGCCAAACCTGCGGGCTTGGCTGTATTTCGCTTTTTCTTTTATAAAAACCAAGAAGGGACAGCCTGTGGGCTGTCCCTTCTTCTGCTTTATATCTTATTAGTTCTGCTTTTTCCAGCGGCGCATGACACCCATGCCCAGTGCATAGGGGCCGGTGTGCACCGCGATGGTGCAGCCGATCTGCAAAAGCCCTACCTCGCACTGTGCGCCGGGGTACTTGGCGCGCAGGGCGGCGCGGGTCTGCATCCACAGACGCTTGCCCTCGTCGGCATCGTAGCCGTAGCCCACTGTGATGCGGTAATCGTCCGGGGTACCGCCGTGGGCATCCAGATAGTTCATCAGCTGCTCCAGCGCCTTTTCAAAGCTCTTCTGACGGCCGCGGGCCACGCCGCCGGAGAAGATCTCGCCGTCCTTGAACAGGATCATGGGCTTCAGTCCCAGCATATTGGCGGCGCGGCCGGTCACCTTGCCGATGCGCCCGCCCTTGATGAGGTAGTCCAGATCACCCACGGTGAAGAAGATCTGGTTGGTGGATTTTTCCGCTTCCAGCCAAGTCACCGTCTCGTCTAGGGTGCAGCCTGCGTCCCGCATGGCCACGGCGTTTTCCACCATGGTAGATTCGGTCACGGTGGCGGCGGCAGAGTCGATGACCTCGATGCGGGCATCGGGGTAGTCCTCCAGCACCAGATCCCGGGCGTTACGGGCGCTGCCCACGCAGCCGCTCATCTTGCCGGTGAACACCAGACACAATACCGCCTGACCCGCCTCGGCGTGTGCGCGGAAGGCCTTTTCAAAGTCCTCGATGGAGGCCAGACTGGTCTTGGGGTAGGCCGCCGGGTTATCCACCATGAACTGATAAAAGTCCCGCACAGGGATCTCCAGCCCTTCCTTGCGGTAATGCTCGCCGTCCAGCGATACATAAAAGGGCACGACCTCGATGCCAAGCTGCTTGGCGGTGTCCAGCGTCAGGTCGCAGGCGCTGTCGGTAATGATATCAAACATCTGTGACGCTTCCTTTTCTGAAACTCGGGGGCTGCTTTTTGCGGCAGCTCAGCCGCGGTGGATGTAGGCCTCGCGCTCTGCGCCCACCGAGATATAGGTGATCTTGCAGCCCACAGCCTTTTCTAGGTATTCCACATAATCGCGGGCCTGCTGGGGCAGGTCCTCCCACTTGCGGGCTGCGGTGATATCGCAGTGCCAGCCGGGCAGGTACTCCACCACGGGCTGAGCGGTATCCAGTGCCTCACCCATGGGGAAGCGGGTGGTGGTGGTGCCGTCGGTCAGCTTGTAAGCGGTGACCATGGGGATCTTTTCCATGTAATCCAGCACATCCAGCAGGGTCAGAGCCACCTCGTCGCAGCCCTGGCAGAACACGCCGTAGCGGCTTGCCACCAGGTCGATGGGGCCCACGCGGCGGGGACGGCCGGTGGCTGCGCCGTACTCGTGGCCAGCCTCACGCAGAGCGTGCTTCTCTTCCTCGGTCATAGCCAGTTCGGCGGCAAAGGGGCCGTCGCCCACGCAGGAGGAGTAGGCCTTCATGACGCCGATGGAGTTGTTCAGCTTGTGGCCGGGGATGCCGGCGCCGATGGGTGCATAAGCACCGATGACGTTGGAGGAGGTGGTGTAGGGGTAGATGCCAAAGTCGATATCGCGCAGGGCGCCCAGCTGTGCCTCAAACAGCACCTTCTTGCCGGCTGCATCGGCATCGGCCAGATACTGACCCACATCGCAGATATAGTCCTTGAAGATGGCGGCATACTTTTCGAGCCATGCCCACATCTCGTCCACGCTGATGGGCGCTGCGTTGTAGCTGCCCTCCATGACCAGATTCTTGGAATCCACCATGGTGACCAGACGTTTCTTCACGGCGTCGTCCAGATGCAGCAGATCGCCCATGCGCAGGGTCTTTTTCATGTACTTGTCGCCGTAAGCGTAGGCAATGCCGCGCTTGGTGGAGCCGAACTGTGCGCCGGTCTTGGACAGGCGTGCTTCCTCCAGACCATCCTGCTCCACATGGTAGGGCATGGTGATGGTTGCGCGGTCGGAGATCTTCAGGTTTGCCGGGGTGATCTCAATGCCCTGCTCGCGCAGCTTATTGATCTCGCCGTCCAGATGATGCGGGTCGATGACCATGCCGTTGCCCATAACGCACACGACGTTGGGGCGCAGGATGCCGGAGGGCAGCAGGTTCAGCACGAACTTGCCGCGCTCGTTTTTAACGGTATGGCCTGCGTTGTTGCCGCCCTGATACCGTGCAACGATGTCATACTCCTGGCTGATCAGGTCGACCATGCGGCCCTTGCCCTCATCGCCCCAGTTGATACCCGTAATTGCAGTAAGCATAATAAATGACCTCTTTATCCTTTTTTCAAAAGACAGCCTTTTCCGTGCACCTTGCCCGGGATACGCTACCTTGGGTAAAACGCACCGGTTTGCTGCCCTTGCGGCACGCACCAATGCTATTATAGTATAGCACAGTCTGCCGCGCAAAAAAAGGGGGAATGCACCTTTTTGCGGCGGATTCCCCCTTTAAAATCACGTTCTCAGCTGCGCTCCCCGGTCAGGTCGGTGCGGCGAGTCACCTTGTGGATGGTGCCGTCCGGTTCCTGAATGGACGTGCGCTCCAGCTGGCTGCGCAGGCTGGCTTTGATGTCGGCCAGATACTCCTGCCGCAGCGCCTGCTGCTCGGCTTTTTCGGCCTCGGTCAGGCCGGTAGTCTTGCTCTTTTTGGCCAGCGCATTGATGCGGGCGATCTTTTCTTCCGTCATAAGGGGAACCTCCTGTATTTCATCGTAAAATATGCTATAATGTAGGCAAGACCATTATAGCAAAGGATGATACCAATGGCAACACAACGCAACTATGCCCAGCAGATGGACGCCGTGCTGGCAACCCTTGGCGATACCCGCCCGCGGCTTTTGCTCCACGCCTGCTGCGGCCCCTGTTCCAGTGCCGTGCTGGAACAGCTGTGCCGGTATTTTGAGATCACGGTGCTGTACTATAACCCCAACACATGGCCGGCGGCAGAGTATTACCGCCGGGGCGAGGAGCTGCAAAAGTTTGTAGCAGCCGCCCACCCGCTGGGGGTGACCGTGGTGGAGGACAGTTACGACCCGCAGCAGTTCTACACCGCCGTAGCCGGGCTGGAAAACGAGCCGGAGCGCGGCAGCCGCTGCACCGTCTGCTACCGGCTGCGGATGCGCCGCGCGGCGCAGTACGCGCGGGACAACGGCTTTGACTGGTTCACCACCACCCTGTCCATCAGCCCCCACAAGGACGCCGCACGCATCAACGCCATCGGGCAGGAATTGGAGGCAGAGTTCGGGGTAAAGCATCTGCCCTCGGACTTCAAAAAGCACAACGGCTACCTGCGCAGCCTGCAGCTTTCGGAGCAGTACGGCCTGTACCGGCAGGACTACTGCGGCTGCGAGTTCAGCGCCAAAGCAAGAGGCATTGAAGGATAACGCAAAATGATTTGAAATGCGCTCCGCCTTCGCTTTGCGCGTCATCAGCGGAATCATTATTTATAATTTCGGGGTTCAGGAAAGTCTGCGGACTTTCCTGAACCCCATTTTCACAGAAAGGGTTATAGGGAGGCGGCGCATCATTCCTCCGGCAGCTTTGCCACCAGCAGGGTAAAGACCACCAGACCCACGCAGGGCACGATGTTGGAGGCCATACCGGCGGCAAGCCCCGCGCGCTCCGCCACGATGCCGATAACCCACGGCATCAGGATGGCACCGCTGGAGGCCACCGGCAGCATGATGCCCATGCTGGTCACACTGGTCATGCGGCCCGCGCTGGCCACGGCGGTGGGGTTCAGCCCGGACATGGAGATGGCAAAGGCAAACAGCAGCGCAATGGCTGCGCCCTGCGTGTGCGCCATGACCAGCAGCACATAGAACACGGTGCACAGCACGCTCATGCCCACCATGGCCTTGCGGGGCTTTTTTAAGGGGAACACAAAAGCAATGAGTAGCCGTCCCACCAGCGTAGCGCCCCACATCACAGTGACGGTGTAGGCCGCCAGCGTGCCCGCAATGATGCCGCTGCCCTTGAAGTAGGTCACCATCCAGCCGTTGACGCTCTGCTCGGCGGCGTTCTGGAAGAACAGCAGCCCGGTCAGCAGCCAGAAACGGGCAGAGCGCAGAAAGCTCCAGTCGATGGCTTCTTTCTCTGCGTTGCTTTTACCCTTGCCGCCGCGCAGCGGGGTAAAAACGTACACCAGCCAGAGCACAAGGCCCACGGCTGCCAGCAGAAAGACCGCCAGCTCGGTGCTTACCCGGGCTGCCGCCGCAATGAGGAAGGGGCACAGCAGTGCGCCGCAGGCGTAGCAGCTGTGCATCAGGTTCATGCCCCGGGTGCGGTCGGCGGAGTGATCGCTGACCAGAATGGTACAGGTATTGATGACGCTGCCCTTGGCGATGCCCACCACAAAAAAGGCCGCTGCCAGCAGCGCCACTGCGCCGGTCAGCCCCATGACGGCGTAGCCCGCCGCATAGCCGATGGTCAGCAGCAGCACACTGCGCTTCATGCCCAGCGCACTGGGCAGCATGCCCATCAGCAGCCCCGCCAGCAGGTTGCCCACGCTCATCAGGGAGAGCAGCGTACCGGTCATGCCGTAGGCAAAGCCGTAGCGCTCCTGCAGCAGACTGACCACCACACCCGCGCTGATGGCGCAGATGCCGCTGAAGAAAAAGGTCGCAAAGCCCGCATTGCGCAGGCGCGTGTTCTGTTGTTCCATGGTGTTCCTCTCCTTGCGGAAATATCCTTTCTCTATTTAACCATTTTTTCGCATCTTTGCAACCGGATTTTCTTACAAAAAGCAGCAAAAAAACTGCCGCACAAAACGTGCAGCAGTTTTTTCTTTTATAATAAGTATTTCTCAGTCCAGATCTTCGGCTTCCAGCACCGCAACGCCTTCGTTTTCAAAGGTCTTGCGGAGGATATCGGCCAGACCCGGGTTGGGTGCCTTGTTGTGGATGCACAGGATGATCTTTCCGTTCAGGCTGGCAGCCTCCACACCCACGGATGCACCGTCCGGCGGTACCCAGACGCCAAAATCCGTGGTGTACTGTGCCAGCTCCGGGGTGGCAGGCATGAGCGGATTGCCCAGATAGCTGAGCCAGAAGTCCGAAATGGTGCCGCCGATGTACTCGCCCATCTGGAACACCCGCTGCTTGATGCGCAGGGGTGCCTTTTGCTGGTTCACCTTGTACACCCAGCCCATCTGGTCGGCCATGCGGCGGCGCTTGGACTCCGGCTGCAGGTCCCGCCTGATGTCTGCATCTACATCAGCCACAAAATCTGCAAGGCGGGTCTGGGCTTGCAGCTGCACCGTATGCCCAAAGCTGCATACGCAGTTGTACAGCGCATTCGGCACACCGGCCACATCGCGGGTATCAGACGAGTAGGAATACCGGATCTTCTCCTTGCCCAGATACTCCCGCATGGCCATACACAGCAGACCCAGCAGAGCACTTACCGGCTTTGCGTTGTTTTCCAGCGCTTTTTCCACAAGGCTCTGCTTGCTCAGGCACACCCGGGTGCGGCGCAGCGCACCCTCGTAGGTCTGCACCACATCCCGCTGGATGGCGTCGCTCCCACCCTCCACAGGCGGGTACTCTGCCAGCATGGCCTCCATATCATAGGGCGGGTCGCACACGATCTGCGGCACCGCAAAGGCCGTGCCGTAACGCAGGTTGCAGTACTGCTCCAGAATGCTGGTGAGCAGGGGCGATACCCCGTGGCCGTCCAGCAGGAAGTGATGCCAGTCAAAGTAGACGGTATCCCCTTCGCAGCTGACGCAGAACAGGTAGCCGTTCGTCTGTTCCGGGATATTGCGCATGGTGCTGCCGGGGTACACAAGGCAGGGCTCCGTATTGGGCTCCAGCCACATCTCCCGCTTTTCCTGTACCAGACGCTGGGTATAATAGGGCGCACTTGCCAAGGCCGCTGTCAGTGCCCGCTGCAAAAGGGTGATATCCACCGCATCCCGCAGCGAGAACTGGTACCGGCACTGGATCTTTTCCCGACGGAAAAAGTACATGATTCCCTGAAAGTTATATTCCGTCGAGCGCTGCTGTGTTTCCATTGGTTTTTACCCCACGTTTGCTGCCAGATAATCCACCAGATCCCCCATGGTGACAAAGTTGCGCAGCTCCTTTTCCGGGATGCGCAGGCCAAAGGTCTCTTCAAGATCTGCCACAATGGTCAGGATCTCCATAGAGGACAGATCCAGATCGTCCATCAGGACGCTGCTTTCGGTCACATCCTCCGGCGATACCTCTGCGACATCCTCCAGAATAGCCGTGATCTGAGAAATGATTTCTGCACGTTCCATCGTATTATGCTTCCTTTCTGTTGCGTATTACTTGCGCACCAGCTTGCCTGCGCCGTTGCGGGGCAGCGGCGTTTCGCTGAATTCCACCACGCCAATGCGCTTGTACAGCGGGACGGTGCGGTTCATCTGGGCAATAAAGTCCCGCACCGTCTGCTGGTGCTCCTTTTCACAGTATACCACAACACCTATCTTTTTGCCCAGTTCTTTTACGATACATTCCTGTACGGCGGGACATTTTTCTAACATGCCCTCCAGCTCTTCGGGGCTGACGTTCTCGCCGCTGTCCAGAATGATCAGATTCTTCTTGCGGCCGGTAATGTAGTAGTAGCCGTCCTCGTCCACCCGGGCAAGGTCGCCGGTGTGGAACCAGCCGTCCTTGTCGATGACCGCAGCGGTGGCCTCGGGGTCCTTATAGTAGCCCAGCATGATGCTGTCGCCCCGGATGCACAGCTCTCCGTCCGGCTCGAGCTTGTAGTCCAGATAATCGTTGCCCTGTCCCACAGCGCCGATGTGCTTTGCATCCTGCGCGTAGTTGATGATGCCGTCGCCGCAGGTCTCGGTAGCGCCGTAGGTCTGCACCACGAACATCCCGTTGGTGGCCATATCCAGCATCACCTGCGGGTCAAACATCGCAGAGGAGCAGATGGGCACCCACAGCTCGCCCAAGCGCTCCTTGCGGCCGCGCATCACGTCCTTGTGCAGGGAGTTCATGATCACCGGCACCACCGCCATGACCTGACTGGGCATCCGCCGGATCTCCTTATAGAAGTTGCGGATATCGCCGCTGATGTTCAGCGCCCAGCCCCCGTGTGCCCAAGAGAACAGGCAGATGAATGCGCCCAGATGGAACATGGGCAGCACCGTGTACTGGCTGACCACAAGCTCCGGGTCGTGCTTATACTCCATCATGCGCTCACCGATCTGCACATGGGCGCGCATCACGCTGAAGAAGTTGCGCTCGCTCAGCATCACGCCCTTGCTGCGTCCGGTGGTGCCGGAGGTGAACATCAGGATCATCAGGTCGTCGTGGCCGATGCAGCGGGGCATCTCTGCCACCGGCTCATAAGCGCGGAAGCCGTCCATGGGGCGCAGAATGCTGCCGTAGGCGGCCTGCAGCTGCTCTTTTGTGCCGTAGTCGTCGCCGTCGGTCAGGATGGCAGCGGGGTCCACCAGCCCCAGCTCGTAGGACAGCTCGTCCCAGCTCTTGTGCTGGTTGAGCAGTACCAGCACGCCGCCCGCCAGAATGATGCCGAAGGTGTTCACAGCATACTCGTAGCAGTTCTTGTTCAGCAGGCAGATCTTTTTGCCCTTGATATCCGGGATGGTGCTCTGGAAGTAGCTGACCGCACGGCGGATATCCCGCGCGTAGTCCTTATAATGGACTGCGGTCACCTCGTCCGTTTCCTTATCATAAAAGCGGAGCGCCACACGCTCCGAAAAACGCTGTTCCATATTCAGGGTGACCAGATCATACACGTTGTCCAATACCTTGATCATTGTATTTTCCTCCTGCGTTGTTATTTCATCCTGCGGCAGTGCGCTGTACTGTGCTCAGTATACAATATTTTCCAATGCAATGCAATACTTCTGCAACATTTAATTTCTCACTTTGACAACTTTCAATTGCGCATCTTGGGACACGCCCCGGCCAAATTCTACCTTTCGTTGCAATCCGCCGGTTTTCGTGCTACAATTTTTAGCGCAAAATACCAGTTCCGGTATGGTGCAGACTGCAAAACAAAATTGACAGTCTCTATAAAAAGCATTATACTAGCCATATATCATGGCAATGCTGTATAAAAACTGATCATTTGCGCCGTATCCGGCTTTTTCTCGAGGGGTATTGGCCCGGCGCAGGGAAGGAATCTTTCATGGAAACAACCAAGCCCCGCACTGTCAGCTCCATCGGGATGTTTGATATGCTCAAGGGCGCTGGGATGCTGGCCATCGTGCTGGGACACACTGCGGAGCTTTACCCACTCCAGCTGGAGGGCGGCCTGTCGCTGACGGCCTTTGTCGGCTTTATCTACCGCGAAACGCTGATGGCGGCCTTTTTTATTGCCAGCGGCTACGGCTTCCGCAAGCGCTCCATCAGCAAGTGCATCCACCAGCAGCTCAAAAGCCTGCTCAAGCCCTTTTGCTACACTGCGGTGTTCACCACGGTGCTGCACTTCATCATTCATTATAAAACCTTTCACTATCTGCCCGGCTCCATGACTGAAAGCATCAAGGTGGCGGGCGGCTTTCTGCTGGGTCTGCCCCACACTGCCACCTACTTCGGGCAGGAGTTCTTTTCCTGCGGGCCCATGTGGTATCTGCTGGCGCTGCTGATGGGCTGGATCTTACTGGACGTTATCCTGAACATCTTCCCGGAGCGGTACATTCCCTGGGCGGTGGGCGGTGCCGCCCTGCTGGGCTGGGGTGCCAGCCTTGTATGGGAGCTGCCCTTCTGCCTGATCCAGGGCGCGGTGATCACGCCGTACCTGTACCTTGGCTACCTTGCCAAACGGCAGCATTGGCTGGATCAGCCTTTGTCCCGCCGGATGTCCTGCATCCTGTGGGCAGCCGTACTGCTGATCCCGGCAGCCGCCCTTGCCACCCGCCGCACCGACTGTGTATCCATGGCCGAGTGGTCGCTGGGCCCCATCAGCATCCTGCTGGACGGCCTTGCCGGTCTGCTGTTTATCCGGCTGTTTTTGCGCTGGAGCCAGCGCCGCAACCCGCTGGTGCGCTTTTTCGAGGCCATCGGCCGCCGTTCTCTGTACATCTTCTGCGTACATACGGTGGAGCTGATCGCCATTCCGTGGTATCTGTTCGCCGCCAAATACGCCGACCGCCCTGTTTTGGGCATCAGCCTGCAATACATCCTTTCGCTGGGCTCCATCTGGCTGATCTGCGCCCTGCTGCAGCGGCGGCGGGATCTGATCATCAAGTTGTTCCCCGCCCGGCGGCGCACCCCTCAGGTACATTACGCCCCGCGGCACTGATTTTTCTGAATGTTTTGGCTGCGGCGGTGCAGCTGTTATAGGATAAAGGAAGAGGAGGATCCCGTTATGAACCACGATGCCCCCATGACCCCTGCTGCCATGCAGGCGCACATTGCCGAGCTGGAGCAGCAGCTCAAGCTTTCGGACGAGGGTGTTTCCCAGCTGGCGCAGCGGTGTCTGGAGCTGGAGCAGCAGCTGCTGGCTTGCCAGACCGAGCTTGCCAAGCACAGCGCCGAGGCTGAGAATATCACCCTTACCCTGCCGCAGCTGTTCTACGACACCGGCAGCGGCTTTTCGCCCCGGGAATGCCTGACTGCCACCGAGGATGTCTACAACGAACTGACCCACGAGGTCTCGGTCACCTTTGTCCTGCCGGAGGACGCACGCGCCATCCGTCTGGACCCCGGCGAGCTGGCCTGCTGCATCACCGACCTTGCCATCTCGGACGAACGCATCAGCTTCCAGTCGGTCAACGGCCTTCTGCTGCAGGAGGACAGCCTGCTGTTTTTGGACGTAGACCCCAACCTTTCGCTGCACTGCACCACCGGCTTTGGTGCCGGCATGAAGTTTGCGGTGAACTATCACTACTACCCGCTGGGACGTTTTCTGCACGAGCAGCCCGGCAAGTCTCTGCTGCGGGCGCTGAACGACCTGAAGCTTGAGAACGCCGCTGCCGCGCAGGAGGCAGAGGAAGTATTGCAGGCCAGCCGCGCCGAGTGTATGCGGCTGAACCAGCAGCTGCTGACCTTGCAGGGCATCCAGCACGAATATCAGGTTTCGCTGGAAACGATGCGCGCCAGCAGCAGCTGGCGGCTGACCGCCCCGCTGCGCAGACTGCTGAACCTAGTGCGCGGTCACTGAGCCCGCCCGATATTCTGCCCGGAGGAGTTGGATCATGTACACCAGTTACAGTACCCTGCAGCGCAAGCAATTGTCCAAGCAGGTCTATACCGATACCCAGAGCACCTATCTTCTGGTCTATGCGCCGGGGCGTCACAAGGCGCTGCAAGCGGCGCTGCAAAACCAGCTGCACCGCAAGTTCCGTCTGGTGACCCAGCTTGAGGACGAGCTGACCCCCGATGTAGCCGGGGTGCTGCTGGTAAGCGAGGATGTGGAGTGCACCCCCACCGCCCTGACCTATTTTGCCGCCGCCCTGCGGGAGGGCGCAGACCTTGCGGTCTGCGACGCCTCCTTTGGCTTTGACGGCTCCACCGCCCTGTACCTGAGCACCCGGCACCTGCCCGGCAGCAGCTGCGCACTGGTGTCCCGCGCATTGCTGGACAAGGTACGCGCCGCCGCCCGGGGCAAGGACAGCGTTACCGAGCTGCTGCGTCTGGCCCACGCCATGGCGCAGCACAGCCGCTGCATCCCGCAGGCGCTGCTGCACTTCCGCCGGGAGCTGTGCGCCGACGATGTATTCTCTGCCAAGGGCCGCCGTGCGCTGATTTTGAGCCATGAGCTGACCATGACCGGTGCGCCCATCGTGCTGGTAAGTGCCGTGCCGGTGCTGCGCAGCTTAGGCTTTGAGGTGGTGGTGCTGGGACCCTCGGATGAAGGCTCGCTGCCGCTGTTTCTGGACGCCGGGGCCGCTGTGGTCACCCGCCCGGACTGCGTTACTTCCAGCGCCCTGTGGGGGCTGGCCACCAGCGCAGACTTTGTGCTGGCCAACACGGTGGTGGAAGCGCCGGTGGTGAACACCCTGAACGGCTCCTTTGTGCCGGTGCTGTGGTGGCTGCACGATGCCTTTGCGGGCTACCCCTTCATCTCCCACAGCATCCCCAAGGCGCTGGGCAAAAACGTGCACCTCTGCGCCGTAGGCTCCCACGCCACCGCTGCCATGCACTCCGTCCGGCCGGATTTTGAAATCGAGCAGCTGATCTACGGTCTGCCGGACTATGCAGCCGAGCAATTCCCCCGCTATGACATCAGCTTTGCCGGGGGGCGTCCCCTCTTTGTGACGGTAGGCTCGCTGGAGCACCGCAAGGGTCCGGACATCTTCTGCAACGCCATCCGACTGCTGCCCTCTGCAGTGCGGGAAAAAGCTGCCTTCCTTTTTGTGGGCAAAGCCGCCGACAAGGGGATGTACAACGCCGTGGACAGCTTGGTGCGGGACTATCCCCAGACCGTTTTCTACCGCAAGCGGCTGGAGCGCCCGGAGGTCAAATCCCTGATGGAGCAGTGCAACTGCGTGGTGTGCGCCTCCCGGGATGACCCCATGCCCACCTTCGTCACCGAGGGACTGATCTTCGGCAAGCCCTCCATCGTATCGGAGCACACCGGCACCGCCGGGCTGGTGACCGAAGGCGTGGACGGCTTCCTCTACAAGGACGACGACCCGCAGCAGCTGGCCGACAAGCTGGCCTGGGCCATCGAACACCCGGAGGCGCTGGCCGCCATGCACGGCAGCTGCCGCTGCCTGTACGAGCAGCAGTTCTCCAACGAATCCTATGTCGCCACCCTGACAAGGCTGGTAAAAGAGCTGACGGACGGGGAAGAATCATGAAAAAAACAATGCCGGACAGCTGCACGCTGCCCGGCAGTGCTTTTTCACGGGAGAGTTCTCCCCATTTTATCAAATCCCCCAAATTGCCCAACAAAGTTCCGCTTCCGTTCACAAAGGGCGGCGGGAGATGTGCTATACTGGTTCCAGAATTTCCGGTTGTGAAAGGAGTTTTGTTTCCATGAGCCAAGCCGCCGCGCAGCAACCCTCCCGCAAAAAGGCCGTGATCTCTCTGCTGGTGCTGCTGGCACTTACCTGCATCATTGTGTTCACTTTTAAGGATCACTGGGCCGAGATCACTGCGGCGCTGGCGCAGCTTTCGGTGTGGCAGGTGCTGGCGGTGCTGGCGGTCGGCCTCAGCTACCCCCTGCTGGAAGGGTGCGTGGCGTGGGTCATCGTGCGCAGCCGTCTGCCACAGTTCAAACTGTGGCAGGGGCTGGATGTAGGCTGGTGCGGCACCTTTGGCAACGTGGTCACGCTGGGTGCCGGTGCGGTGCCAGTGCAGCTGTACTACCTGCACAAGGCCGGGCTGCCGCTGGGCCCCGGCGCGGGGCTGATGACGCTGGAATACGTTTTCCACAAGAGCACGGTGCTCCTGTACGCCACCGTGATGCTGCTGTTGCAGCACCGCTGGCTTGCCGCAAACACCACCGGTGTCATGCGCTATCTGCCCATGGCATACGCTGTGGTAGCGGTAATTATTGTGACGCTGGTGCTGCTGTGCGTCTCGCCGCTGGTGCAGAACCTCGCCCGCTGGCTGCTGGGCTTTCTGCCCAAGACCGAAAAGTGGCAGCAGCGCCGCGCCGACTGGCTGGAACAGCTGGAAGTGCTGGGCACCGAGAGCCGCCGCCTGCTGGCAGATAAGCCCCGCTGCCTGAAAATTTTTGCCCTGCAGGCGCTCAAGCTGTTCGGGCTGTTCTGCCTGCCCTACCTGTGCATCCGGTTCATGGGGCTTTCCCCGCTGGGCTTCTGGCAGGTGCAGCTGCTCACCAGCCTGATGCTCTTCGTCTCCAATGCCCTGCCCAATGTAGCCGGGATGGGCTCGATCGAAACCGCCTTTCTGCTGGTGTTTGGCAGCTTTCTGGAGCGGGGCGAGGTGATGAGCGTGCTGATGCTCTACCGCATCGCCAGCTATTATGTGGTATTTGCCGCCAGCGCCGCGGGCTTTTTCATCGCCCAGCGGCATCTGGCGCAAATGGAGCCGCCAAAGGAGGGGTGAGCAGATGAAAAGCTTCCACATTCCCCGCACCGCTTTATTTTTTATCCTGTTTGCACTGGCAGCTTTTGCGGTGCTGTACCGTCCCATCGACCTGAAAGCGCTGGTGCGCGCCAGCTCGCAGGGCACGCTCCGCACCGAGGAAGTGGCGCATTTTGGCAGCACAAACGACATGGACTATCACCTCCTCTCCATGGACAGCGAAGAGTTCCAACAAACGGCAGAATTGCTTTCCACCGTCTCCTGCCGCAAAAAGCTGAACCAGAACTATTCTGCCTACACCCACGATACCTTCCCGGTGCAGTCGGTCACCGTCAGCTTTTATGACGATGCCGAGAACCAGAAGTTTCTGCTGACGGTGTATTCTGACGGCGTGTGCATCCTGAACAGCGCCTTTGTCAGCGTAAAATACCCCGGCGGCGGCGCAGCGCAGCTGTATGAACAGCTGGCGGGGATGGGGCAGTAAAAACAAAAAACGGGGCGTGCAGTTGGTCAAGCTGCACGTCCCGTTTTTGTTTTCTTTGCGTCGGCTGTGGTACCAAACACAGCCGGTGCCGCGCCGGAAGCAGCAGAGCAAACCGTGCTGCCGCTTCCCGTAGAAAAGAGAAAGGAATGGAGGAATGGAGCGGAGCGCTTGCAGACGCTCCTTTTTCTGGTGCAACGTGGTTAGAATTAGCTAACCGCCGCTGCGAGAACAGGATACCACAGTCAGTTAGTCTTGTCAACCCTTAATTTGCAAATTTTTTCGCAAAGTTGCCGTGTCGCCGGGGTTTCTGCCGTTTTTCTACATTCTGCCCAAAGAACAGCCTTTCCGCTGGAAGAAAACCCACTTGTTTTCTATTGCTTTTTAAAGTGGTTCTTGCTATTATAGTAACGCAAGATTTTGTGGGCAGGTTTTTATTTTTGTCTACACCTTGTAGTAAGGGCTGCCGCAGACGGCAGCGCAAGACCGTTTCGCCCCCAGAAAACCGCCCAGACAGAGCGGTTTTTCAAAGGCTCATTAGTTAGAAAACGCTAACTGCGTAATGGAGCAAGGAGGTTCCAATGATCCAGTTTGAACAGTGGGAAGGCTTTGAAGGCCGCATCTGGAAGGAAGAGGTCAATGTGCGTGACTTCATCCAGAAGAACTACACCCCCTATGACGGCGACGAAAGCTTTCTGGCAGGCCCCACCGAGGCTACCGATAAGCTTTGGGGTGCTTTGCAGCAGCTGCAGAAGGCCGAGCGCGCCAAGGGCGGCGTGCTGGATATGGAGACCGAGGTGGTCAGCAGCCTGACCTCCTACGGCCCCGGCTATATTGACGAAAACCTGAAGGATCTGGAGCAGATCGTTGGCTTACAGACCGACAAGCCCCTCAAGCGCGCCTTTATGCCCTACGGCGGCATCAAGATGGCAGAGCAGGCCTGCACCACCTACGGCTACCAGCCCTCTGCCGAGCTGCACAAGATCTTTACCGACTACACCCGCACCCACAATCAGGCTGTGTTCGATGCCTACACCCCCGAGATGAAGAAGGCACGCCACACCCACATCATCACCGGTCTGCCGGACACCTACGGCCGCGGCCGCATCGTGGGCGACTACCGCCGCGTTGCCCTGTACGGCATTGACGCCCTGATCCAGTTCAAGCAGGAGGATCTTGCCAACTGCGGCGACGGCACCATGACCGATGACGTCATCCGTCTGCGCGAGGAGATTGCCCGCCAGATCAGCGCCCTGAAGGGCATGAAGAAGATGGCCGAGGCCTACGGCTACGACATCTCCCAGCCTGCCAAGGACGCCAAGGAGGCCTGCCAGTGGCTGTACTTCGGCTATCTGGCCGCCATCAAGACCCAGAACGGCGCCGCCATGAGCGTGGGCCGCATCTCCACCTTCCTTGACATTTATATCCAGCGCGATCTGGACAAGGGCATCCTGACCGAAAGTCAGGCACAGGAGCTCATCGACCACATGGTCATGAAGTTCCGCATGGTCAAGTTTGCCCGCATCCCCAGCTACAACCAGCTGTTCTCCGGCGACCCCGTGTGGGCAACGCTGGAGGTGGGCGGCATCGGCATGGACGGCCGCAGCATGGTCACCAAGAACTGCTACCGCTTCCTGCACACGCTGGAGAACATGGGCCCCGCACCGGAGCCCAACCTGACCGTGCTGTACTCCTCTGCCCTGCCCGAGGCCTTTAAGAAGTACGCTGCCAAGGTGTCCGTCAACACCAGCAGCGTCCAGTACGAGAACGATGACGTGATGAAGCCCGTCTGGGGCGACGATTACTCCATCTGCTGCTGCGTGTCTGCTACCCAGACCGGCAAGGAGATGCAGTTCTTCGGCGCACGCGCCAACCTTGCCAAGTGCCTGCTGTACGCCATCAACGGCGGCGTGGATGAGAAGAGCCACGAGCAGTGCGGCCCCAACTATGCCCCTATCACCAGCGAGTACCTGACCTATGACGAGGTGCTGCCCAAGTATGTGCAGATGCTGGACTGGCTGGCCGGGCTGTATGTCAACGTGCTGAACCTCATCCAGTATATGCACGACAAGTACTACTACGAGGAAGCCGAGATGGCACTCATCGACACCGATGTGCGCCGCACCTTTGCCACCGGCATTGCAGGCTTCTCCCACGTCATCGACTCCCTGAGCGCCATCAAGTACGCCAAGGTGAAGGTGGTGCGCGACGAGAGCGGCCTTGCCACCGGCTTTGAGACCGAGGGCGACTTCCCCAAGTACGGCAACGATGACGACCGCGCCGACGAGATCGGCGTGTGGCTGCTCAAGACCTTCCTTGAGATGATCAAGAAGCGCCACACCTACCGCAACTCCGAGGCTACCACCTCCATCCTGACCATCACCTCCAACGTGGTGTACGGCAAGTACACCGGCGCTCTGCCGGATGGCCGCGCCGCCTTCACCCCGTTTGCCCCCGGCGCTACCCCCAGCTACGGTGCAGAGCAGAACGGTCTGCTGGCCTCGCTGAACTCCGTGGCAAAGCTGCCCTACCACTGGGCGCTGGACGGCATCTCCAACACCCAGACCATCAACCCCGAGGCACTGGGTCACAGCGAGGACGAGCGCGTGGAGAATCTGGTGCAGGTACTGGATGGCTACTTCGATCAGGGCGCACACCACCTGAACGTGAATGTCTTTGGCAAGGAGAAGCTGCTGGACGCCATGGAGCACCCTGAGAAGGAAGAGTACGCCAACTTCACCATCCGCGTTTCCGGCTACGCTGTCAAGTTCATCGACCTGACCCGCGAGCAGCAGCTGGACGTGCTGGCACGCACCTGCCATGGCGTCCTGTAAGACCCTTGGGTACGTCCACTCGCTGGAATCCTTCGGCTCGGTGGACGGCCCCGGCGTGCGCTTTGTGGTGTTTTTGCAGGGGTGTGCCCTGCGGTGCAAGTACTGCCACAACCCCGAAACATGGGCAGAGGGCGGCGAGGCGTGGACGGCAGAAGCGCTGTTCCAGCGGGTATACCGCTACCGCAACTACTGGGGCAAAAAGGGCGGCATCACGGTCAGCGGCGGCGAGCCGCTGCGGCAGCTGGACTTTCTGACCGAGTTCTTCACGCTGGCGCGTGCCAAGGGCGTGCACACGGCGCTGGACACCGCCGGGCAGCCCTTCCGCCCGGACGACCCGGCCTATCTGGCCGCGTTCGACCGCCTGATGGCTAACACCAATCTGGTGATCCTTGACCTCAAGGAGATCGACCCGGAGCGCCACCGGCAGCTCACCGGCAAGGACAACGCCAACATCCTTGCCATGGCGCGGCACATCTCCGACCTCGGCATCCCGCTGTGGATCCGGCACGTCCTCGTGCCCGGGCTGACCGATGACGAGGAAGGGCTGCGCAAAACAGCAGACTTTATCCGCAGCCTGAAAACGGTGCAGCGGGTGGAGGTGCTGCCCTACCACACCTTGGGGCTGTTCAAGTGGCAGAAGCTGGGCATCCCCTATCCCCTGCCGGACGCAGTACCGCCCACGGCAGAGCAGGTAAAGCGGGCAGAAGAACTGCTGGAAGTGAGCCGCTATCCCGGGTAAAGCACCACCGTTTTGATTGCGCTCCGCTTCGCTCTGCGCAATTTCAGCGGAAAGAATATCTATGATTTTGGCCCCCGGAGCGTCTGCGGACGCTCCGGGGGCCCTTTTCACGGGTAAAAATGGGATATCGGAACGCCCGCAGGCGTTCCGATATCCCGAAATTTAAAATAATTCTTCCGCTGAGGATGCCCAGAGCAACGCGGCGGGCATTCTGAATCGTTCTTTGTTCCCTCCTTGACTTCCCTGCACCGCACCGCTATAATAAAGGGGTAAAAGGATAAATGCGTTTATCCGGGCAGAGTAGCGCCGCACACCGTCTGCGCAGAGAGAACAGGCCACTGGCTGGAAGCCTGTTTGCAGACCGCTGCGCAAAGTGCGCCCGGACAGCACGCGGCGGGAACCCCGTGGGGAAGTATCGCCGTGCGGTACGCCGCCGTTACCGGCTTTGAGCGACAAACAGAAGTGGAACCGCGATTTTGATTTTAAAACCGCCTTCGGAGTTGTGCCTTGTGCACCGCTCCGGGGGCGTTTTGTTTTGCGGCTTCTGTTTGGAACAAAAAGGAGAATTGACCATGCAGATCTTCAACACCCTGACCCGACAGAAGGAAGAATTTGTGCCGCAGGTGCCCGGCGAGTACCGCATCTACGTCTGCGGCCCTACCGTGTACAACTATATCCACATCGGCAACGCACGTCCGCTGATCGTGTTCGACACTCTGCGCCGCTATCTGGAATACCGGGGCAACAAGGTGATCTACGTTTCCAACATCACCGATATCGACGATAAGCTCATCAAGAAGGGGCAGGAAGAGGGCACCTCCATGAAGGAGGTGGCACAGCGCTTTGAGGCCGAGTACCTGAAGGATGCCGCCGGTCTGAACTGCGAAAAGCCCACCGTGCAGCCCCGCGCTACCGAGCATATCCCCCAGATTTTGGATATCGTCAAAGATCTGATCGACTCTGGCCACGCCTATGTTGCCAAGAACGGCGATGTGTACTTCCGGGTGAAGAGCGACCCCGGCTACGGCAAGCTGAGCCACCTGAATCTGGACGATCTGGAGAGCGGCAACCGCGAGCTGCGCAGCCGTATGGAGGACGATCTGAAGGAGGATCCCGCCGACTTTGCCGTCTGGAAGGCTGCAAAGCCCGGTGAGCCCGCATGGGAAAGCCCCTACGGCATGGGCCGCCCGGGCTGGCACATTGAGTGCAGCGCCATGAGCCGCACCCATCTGGGCAAGACCATCGACCTGCACTGCGGCGGTCAGGATCTGATCTTCCCCCACCACGAAAACGAGATCGCCCAGAGCGAGTGCGCCAACGGCTGCGAGTTTGCCCGCTACTGGATGCACAACGGTTTCATCAACGTGGACAATCAGAAGATGTCCAAGAGCCTGCACAACTTCTTTACCGTGCGGGATGTGGCAAACCTCTACGGCTACGAGCCCATCCGCTACTTCATGCTGACCGCCGGCTACCGCATGCCCCTGAACTACACCGTAGACCTCATCGAGAGCTGCAAGAACAGTCTGGAGCGCCTGTACACCTGCCGCGAGAATCTGGACTTTGCCCTGAGCAAGACCGACTTCGGCACCGACGAGACCCTGAAGGAAAAGGCCGCCGAGGCACGCACCAAGTTCTGCACCGCCATGGACGACGACCTGAACACCCCGGATGCGCTTGCTGCCGTGTTTGATCTGGTCAAGGAGATCAACACCCTGTCTGCTGCTTCCAGCAAGGCTGCACTGGAGACCGCTGCCGCCGCCTTTGACGAGATCACCGGCGTGCTGGGTCTGCTGTACAACCGCAAGAAGGACGAAGTGCCCGCCGAGGTGACCGCGCTGGTGGAGAAGCGTGCTGCTGCCAAGAAGGCCAAGGACTGGGCCACCGCTGATGCCATCCGCGCACAGCTGACCGAACTGGGCTGGGCTGTCAAGGACACCGCACAGGGTCCCCAGCTGAGCAAGCTGTAACGCCTTAGTAGTATGAAAGGGGTTCGGAAACGCCGTAGGCGTTTCCGAACCCCTTTTTTCACGGGAGAATGCAGGCGAAACCGGCAAAAGCCCCGCAGGGCGGTATGCTCTGCGGGGCTTTTGTCCATAGGGAAGGAGGCGTAATAAAGAAAGGACGGATCAGAAATCCACCTCAGTATCGTAGTAGCAGCACTTGAGCAGCTTCTCCATCTCCTCCTGACTGGGCTGGCGGGGGTTGGAGCCGGTGCAGGCGTCGGCGATGGCGTTCTTGGCGATCTCGGGCAGCCGCTCCAGGAACACATTCTCCGGCACAAAGCCCTGCTCGGTGGGGTAGGAGTCCGGGCCGTAGTGCTGGATGCAGTGGGGGATGTTCAGCGCGTCGTTCATGCCGCGCAGGTACTCGATGAGCAGCTTGACCTTTTCGTCATCGTTTGCGCCGCCCAGCTTCATCTCGTCTGCGATGACGCCGTAGCGCTTTTTGGCCTCGGGGTCCTTGGCGTTGAAGGCGATGACCTTAGGCAGGTACATGGCGTTGGCCGCGCCGTGGATGATGTGTGCGCCGTAGTCTGCAAAGGCAGCGCCGGTCTTGTGGGCCATGGAGTGCACGATGCCCAACAGTGCGTTGGAGAAAGCCATACCGGCAAGGCACTGGGCGTTGTGCATGGAGTCGCGCTTGGACATATCGCCATTGTAGCTGTCCACCAGATCGCCCTGGATCATGCGGATGGCGAAGATGGCCAGCGGGTCGGTGTAGTCGCAGTGCGCGGTGGAAACATAAGCCTCCACAGCGTGAGTCATGGCGTCCATACCGGTGTGGGCAACCAGCTTTTTGGGCATGGTCTCAGCCAGATCGGGGTCAACGATGGCCACGTCCGGGGTGATCTCGAAGTCCGCGATGGGGTACTTGATGCCCTTCTGGTAGTCGGTAATGATGGAGAAAGCGGTCACCTCGGTGGCAGTGCCAGAGGTGGAGGAAATAGCACAGAAGTGTGCCTTGCGGCGCAGCGGCGGGATGCCGAACACCTTGCACATCTCCTCAAAGGTGATCTCGGGGTACTCGTACTTGATCCACATGGCCTTGGCTGCATCGATGGGAGAGCCGCCGCCCATGGCGATGATCCAGTCGGGCTCAAACTTCAGCATGGCCTCGGCACCGCGCATGACGGTCTCCACGGAAGGATCGGGTTCGATGCCCTCGAACAGCTCCACTTCCATGCCGGCTTCCTTCAGGTACTCCACAGCACGGTCCAGGAAGCCGAAGCGCTTCATGGAGCCGCCGCCGACACAGATCATTGCCTTTTTTCCGGTGAAGGATTTCAGCGCTTCCAGAGCGCCCTTGCCATGGTACAGATCACGGGGCAGAGTAAAACGAGCCATAATACAAAACCTCCAAAAATAGTACGGCACACGCAGCACTGTGCCATATTTCATTATTATGTTAATTATATAACAATTTGGAGGCAGCTTCAATTGACGTACCGGGAGAAAAAGTCGTTCTATTTTGGGCGGTTTCCACAAGCAGTAGGATGCAACAGTCCTCCTGCCCTGAAAAAAGCGCAAAAAAACACCCCGAAGTCCTAAGACTTCGAGGTGCTTGCCTTTGGAGCTGCTATCCAGATTCGAACTGGAGACCTCATCCTTACCAAGGATGCGCTCTACCAACTGAGCTATAGCAGCAAATGGCGACCCGGATCGGGCTCGAACCGACGACCCCCAGCGTGACAGGCTGGTGCTCTAACCAACTGAGCTACCGGGCCATGATCGCTCAAGTTCGTGCGGCATCTTACCGCGGGAACGTGCTCTATTATATCGGAAAGTCGGTCTGTTGTCAAGCACAAATTTGCGGAAAATGCAATTTTTTGCAAAAGCGGGTAAAGGTGGGCTGTTTGGGGCGCTGAGACGATTTTAAATGGCTTCCGCTTCGCTCTAGCCATCTTCAGCGGAAAAAATATTTTAAATTTCGCGTTTGTCGCGCTCTGCGGAGCGCTCCAAACGCTATTTTCACGGGAGGGGTCGTGGCGGGAAACGGCAGCTGCTGCGCTTGCTCCCCGGGGGGAGCTGTCGCGCAGCGACTGAGGGGCTGCAAATCGGCGGAGCCGGAAAAAACGGTTAAAAGATCTTCACGCCGAACAGGCGTGAATCTTCAGTTTTTTCCGGTGTAGCCCTCCTCTTTGGGGTTAAAAGGGGCGAGCAGCCCCTTTTTCGTGGCTCCAGCGCGTCGAAATCGCTGGCACTTTTCTGGTTCTCTTTTGGTGTCAAAAGAGAACATCCCCGGCAGCCGCCTCTTGCCCAGCGGAGCGTCTTTACACTCCGCTGGCGACTGAGGAAGCAAAAAAACAAAACGCACAAGTTCCGAAGAACCTGTGCGTCATGGCAGGGGTAGTAAGTTTCGAACTCACGGCACGCGGTTTTGGAGACCGCTGCTCTACCAGCTGAGCTATACCCCTATATACATTCGCTGAATGCTTGATTATTATAGCCGATGCAACGGGGAATGTCAAGCCTTATTTTTACTTATTCTCATTTTTCGCGCCGCCGCAGCTGCAGCAGCTCTCCTGCGCGGCGGAATCCGGCGCAGGCAGTTGGCTTGCCAACTGTTCCAGCGTAACGCTGTCGATATACTGGTTGATCACCTCGTCCAGCCCCGCCCAGAACGGCAGGGTGAAGCACTGCTCGGACATGGGGCATTCGTTGGTCACGCTGCCAAGGCACGGAATGGGCGCTACGCTGCCCTCGATGGCGCGCAGGATCTCGCCGGCGGTGTAGTCGGCGGGATCTTTTGTCAGGCGGTAGCCGCCCTGACTGCCCCGCTCGCTCTTGACCAGCCCCACCCGCGCCAGCGGGGTGACGATCTGTTCCAGATATTTCAGGCTCAGGTTCTGCCGCTCACTGATCTCCTTCAGGCTGACGGTTGTGCCCGGCGCATAGCGCGCCAGCTCCGCCATCAGGCGCAGGGCGTAGCGGCTCTTGGTGGAAAATTTCATGGTAGTCCTCTCCTTGTTGCAGTTTATAGTATAGCACGTTACTCGGATTTTGCAAAGGAGAAACCTCTTGTGCAAACAAAAAAGGTCTGTTATCATAGGATGGAACAGAACCTATCTTTGAGGAGTGAGAGTATGACAGAAAAGATCACCGCCGCAGACGCCATCCGTCTGCTGGATACCGGCAAGGCTGTCGCCGTGGATGTGCGCGAGCCGGACGAATACGCTGTGGGGCACATCCCCGGGGCAAAGCTGCTGCCGCTGGGGCAGGTCATCGACCGCGCCGCCGAGGTGCTGCCGGACAAAAACGCCCTGTGGCTGGTGTACTGCCGCACCGGGCGCCGCAGCGCCGACGCTGTGCAGAAGCTGGAAGCCCTTGGCTACACCCACCTGCGGGACCTTGGCGGCATTTTAAGCTGGCCCTACGAGATCGAGGGCGATTTTGAGGGGCATTTTTAAGGTTATATACTTTATAAGAAGCACAAACCCACAACAGAAAGGAAACCATGCCATGTCGTTCCATGCAAAAGAGTTCGCGGGCAGTCACTGCGGCTGCCGTTACCAGCAGGATTACCGCCCTACCTTAGGGCGGGACGGCAAAAAGGAATCCGGCACGCTGGAGGTCATCAAGTTCTACTACGATGGCGCTATCCGCTTTGAGCAGCACTGCTATGGCGAGGCTGCCACCTTTGTGTTCGGCGTGTGGGCGTCCGGCATGGATGAGGACGGCACGCTGCACTGGGTACTGCCGGACCGCCGCAAGAGCTATTACGACGAAAGCTATCTGCCCAAAAAGCTGGACCGGGTGGACGAAGCCGGAAACCTGTACTTTGACGGCGGCATCTTCCCGTGGAAGCTGGCGGACGACTTTGCCGAGGATAAGCGCTGGGGCTACCCCAAGTGGAAGGTGGCGCTGGGTAAGCTGACCGGAAAGGGCAAAAAAGGTGACTGAATCACGAAAATCCAGTATTCATATTGACATACTAGGGAATGATATGGTATAACTTATCCGTTGAAAGGATTCCGCATCTGCACAGGGCATTTAAGGCTCCCGCAGACGCGTTCAATAAGAAAGGATCATTCCTATGGAAAACATGGAAAAAGTGGTTTATCTGGATAATGCTGCCACCACTCCCTGTGCTCCCGAGGCACTGGAAATGATGGTCAAAGCCCTGAGCGGTGCCTGCGGCAACCCCAGCAGCCATTACAGCATCGGCTATGAGGCAAAGGAATTCGTGGACACCGGCCGTGCGCAGGTGGCAAAGGCCATCAATGCAAGTCCGGCTGAGCTCTTCTTTACCAGCTGCGGCTCCGAGGCCGACAACTGGGCGGTAAAGGGCACCGCCTTTACCAAGGCACGCCAGAACAAAAAGCACCTCATCACCAGCGCTTTTGAGCATCATGCCATCATGCACAGCATGGCTGCACTGGAGCGCATGGGCTTTGAGGTGACCTATATCCGTCCCACCTCCGAGGGCTACATCCGCCCCGAGGACGTGGAGGCTGCCATCCGTCCCGACACCGCACTGGTCAGCATCATGATGGCCAACAACGAGATCGGCACCATCCAGCCCATCAAGGAGATCGCCGAGATTGCCCACAAGCATGGCGTGTGGATGCACACCGATGCGGTGCAGGCTGTGGGTGCCATCCCCGTGGATGTGAAGGAGCTGGGCGTGGATATGCTGTCCATGAGCGCCCACAAGTTCAATGGCCCCAAGGGCATGGGTGCACTGTACTGCCGTAAGGGCGTATGGCCCCAGAACTTGATCGATGGCGGCAGTCAGGAGGCCCGCCACCGTGCAGGCACCGAGAACGTGGCCGGCATTGCTGCCATGGGCAAGGCACTGGAGATCGCCACGGCGCATCTGGATGAGCGCATGGCCCACGAGAGCGAGCTGCGGGATTACGTCATCGACCGCATCCTCAAAAACATCCCGGAAGCCCGCCTGAACGGCGGCCGCAGTCCCCGTCTGCCCAACAATGTGAACATCAGCTTCCCGGGTCTGGAGGGCGAGACCATTCTGCTGGATCTGGATATGCACGGCATCTGCGCCTCTACCGGCTCTGCCTGCAACTCCGACAGCTTGGACCCCAGCCATGTGCTGCTGAGCATCGGCCTGCCGGAGGAGATCGGGCACGGTTCCATGCGGTTCACCTTTGGCCCGCAGAACACCATGGAAGAAGCAAAATATCTGTGTGACGTGCTGGAGGAGGTCATTCCCCGCCGCCGCGCTATGAGTTGTATGTGGCTGCAGGGTCAGAACAAGGCCCGCCAGTTCAGCCTGAAGGGAGAACAGTAATTATGGCAAGTATGTATAGTGCCAAGGTCATGGAGCATTTCGCAAATCCGCACAACGTAGGTGAGCTGCCCGATGCAAACGGCGTGGGTGAAGTGGGCAATCCCAAGTGCGGCGACATCATGCGCATGTACCTGAAGATTGAGAACAATGTGATCGTGGACGTCAAGTTCCTCACCTTTGGCTGCGGCGCAGCCATTGCCACCAGCAGCATGGCCACCGACCTGATCAAGGGCAAGACCGTGGACGAGGCACTGAAGCTGACCAACAAGGCCGTTGTGGAGGCTCTGGAAGGTCTGCCCCCGGTCAAGGTGCACTGCTCTGTTCTGGCCGAGCAGGCTGTCAAGGCTGCTCTGTCCGACTACTACCGCCGTCAGGGCATCGACCCGGAACCCATCGTGGGCAAGCTGGAAGAGGACTGTGAGCACTGCGAGAGCTGCGGCCACTGATCCTGACAGTATCCTAAGCAAAAAAAGAGGACACCGCTTCGTGCGGTGTCCTTTTTTTGCGTCCCCACTTGTGAGAAAAGGGACACCGGAGCGTCCGCAGACGCTCCGGTGTCCCAAAGTTATAGATCCGTTTTCCGCGCCTTACACCCCGCCGTGACGGCGCTGCTCGGCGGCAAGCTCCTGCTGCAAAGCCGCCTTGCGATGATCCAGCAGCAGATCCTTGTTGTACTTGAAGTACCGCTCGCAGCCGTTTTCGGTGAGGAACTGGTGGGAAGCGGGATTCACCGTAAGCTCGGTGACGAACACCACCATCTCCTGACTTTCCGCAAACGCCTGCTCCATAAAGTCGAAGGCGGCTTCCAGCGCAGCGGCGGCGGTCTTTTGTGTGGCCTCGCGCTGGTCTGCCAGCGCACGGAACTGACCGCGCAGCAGGTCGAAGGCTTCCTGCGTGCCGGCGGCGTTGGCGCGGCGCAGCTCGCCCTCCCACTGGTGCAGCGCCGCCTGCACCTGCAGGCGGTTGGTCAGCTCTGCCCTGCCCAGCAGCCCGGCATCGCGCTTTTGCTGGGTGTCCGTCTCGTAGTCCTTGATCTGCTGGCTGAACAGCTCTGCGGAGCCGTCCGGGATATCCTCCGGCAGGGTAGCCAGCGCCTTTTTGGTCTCCCGCAAAAAGGCGTAGCAGGCATCGGCCACGGCATCCGCCTGCAGGGAAGCGGTAAAGCGGGTGTCCAGCCCTGCCAGCAGCAGGCTGACAAGGCTGAGCCGCTCGTCAAAGGGAGCCTGCAGCAGACGTGCGAACACGGCGGGCTTTGCCTGCCCGGCAAGGATCTCCTCCACGCCGTAGTCGTCCCGGTACTTGTAGTATAGATCCAGATAAGCCGAGAAGTCCTCGGCAATCTTCGGGTGCTGGATGTACTCCCGGATCAGTTCCTCGTCCGCCTGCAAGCCCAGTGTCTCGTAGGTGTCCAGCAGGTTGGAAAGATCTTCCCAGCCGCGGGCGGTGACGAACTGGGTGCCGTCCACGTCCGCGTTGATCTGGTAAAAGTTCTGGGGATGCAGTTCCAGATAGCTCAGGATGGCGCTGTGGATATGGGCGGCGCGGGCGTAGTCCTTCCACACCGGCAGATCCGGCTCGATGTCCATGCGGCGCACGCGGTCAAGGGTGACGATGTCAAAATCCCGGACGGACTTGTTGTACTCCGGCGGGTTGCCTGCCGCCACGATGACCCAGCCCGCAGGCACAGCCTGATTGCCAAAGGTCTTGCACTGCAAAAATTGCAGCATGGTGGGGGCAAGCGTCTCGGACACGCAGTTGATCTCATCAATGAACAGGATACCTTCGGAAAGGCCGGTGGCTTCCATTTTGGCGTAGATGCTGGCGATGATCTCGCTCATGGTGTACTCGGTCACCGATACATCCTTATCGCCGTAGTGGCGCTGCCGGATAAAGGGCAGACCCACGGCGCTCTGCCGGGTGTGGTGGGTGATGGTGTAGGCCACCAGCGCCACCCCGCACTCCCGGGCTACCTGCTCCATCACCTGTGTTTTGCCAATGCCCGGAGGCCCCATCAGCAGGATGGGACGCTGCCGGATGGCGGGAATGGCGTATTCGCCCAGCGCATCCTTGGCAAGGTAGGCTTTTACGGTATGTTCGATCTCTTCCTTGGCACGTTTGATATTCATAATATTTTCCCCCTCTTGTCAGGAGTTGTTCAGCTCGCGGTACAGGTCGTCCTCCTCGGCCAGAGCGTCCGCAAGGGCGCTGGCGGGGCGGGCTGCCGCACCGGTAAATTCTTCTTCGTCCAGTACCACCTTCATCGCCCACGGCGGCACGTTGGCATCATCGAACCGCTCCCCTAAAAACAGAAAGGCGGTATCGTAGCCGGGGCGCCGCGCCGGGTAGGTGCCCATGCCGTCGGTGAAGTACAAAAGGCCGCGCAGGTTCGAAAACTTCTTTTCGGCGCAGAGCTGGTTCACATATGCAAAGGCCGGGCGGAAGTCCGTTCCGCCGCCGCCCCGCAGCTCAAAGTGGTTCATGGCGTGGATGAGTTCATCCTCGTTGCGAATGAGGATATCCTGCCGCACGGCGTTGTCGGCCTGAATGAGGTGCAGGTTCATGCGGTGGAAAAAGTTCTCCCGCCCTTTCAGCAGGGTGTAGGTCTCGGCCAGAAAGGCGCGCACCAATTCGCCGGAGGTGGAGTAACTGGTATCAATGACCAGCGCCAGTTCCTCGATCTTTTTGCTCTCCCGGCTTTCCAGCGGCTCGATGAGGGGCAGGTTGCCGTACACTGAAAGGCCGTAGGTGTAGAAGTTCAGGTCAAACTCGTCCGGGTCCAGCTTGACCTCCTCGCGCAGGACGCAGAACCGGCGCAGAAAGTCCTTGTAGCTGCGGCGGCTGCGGTTGGCGGCTTTGACCTGCTGCTTCAGCGCATCGGTGCCCTCGCCCGCCTCCTTGTCCCGCAGGTCCAGCTCGGTCTGCATCCGTTCCCCGATCTTCTGCCATGTTTTCTGTGGCAGAGGGGTGGGCATCTGCTGGGGCTGCTCCGGGGCATCCTTCGGCCACAGGCGGTGGTCATCGGTGACAAATTCCCGTTCCAGCTGCCGCAGCACGCCGGGCGTCTGCCGGATGAGCCAGCGGTACACCGGGGCTGCTGCCACCACCTTTTCCTCGGCGGTGATCTGCCGGTAGGCGTTCTGCCGCACATAGGTCAGCGGACGCATCACGCTTTTGCGCTGTAAGCTGTCGATGACGTTTTCCACCGCGATATCGCACGCAAGGCTCCACAGCTGCGGCTCCCGGCGGCCTTTCAGCCACAAATGCCGGAACACGCAGTGGAAGACGGTGTGCAGATACAACCGGTTGAGATATTTCGGGTTCTCCTGATAAAGCTGCAGCAGGCGCTGCGGCTGGTAATACAGGGTCTGTCCGTCCGTAGCCAGCACCCGGCAGCGCTCGTCCGGGGCGGGGGACAGGGCGCTGAGCGCCATATCCAGAAACCGGAAGTCCAGATACAGCCCGCTGCGCACCACCGCCAGCACCTCGCCGCCCATGCGCGCCTGCCACTCCTCGTGGGTCTCTGGCCGCTGGGACTGGAAAGGCTTGCGGGGGTCGAAAAATTTTTCCTTTGGCAACGTGTGGTCACCTCTCAAAAATCAAAATCGTACCGCTGTTTTTTGGGCTGGGGGGCATATTTTTTGTGCTCCGCATCTGCCAGCAGGGCGGCAGCGGCGGCGTTCTCCGCCTTGGCGGCAAGGGCGGCGGCAGACGCAAAGGCGTCTTTGTCCAGCACGTCCAGCGCCAGCAGGGCGCGGATGCCGTCGGTATCCTGTGCCTTTAAAAGGCGGGCGAACACCCGGTCGGTGTTGGCTGCCAGAAACACCCGGTAGTGCCCGGCGGCGGCTTCGGTCAGCTGCCACGGGTACCGCAGGCGGACAAAGCAGAGCATGGCCATAACGGCGGCATCATCGGCATCGTGCCCCTGCGGGAAGATGGCGTCATATTCTGCGGGAAGGAATTTATTGTCGAGAAAACACTGCCGGTAATGGTATCCCTGCCCGGAAAAGGTGTGCAGCAGGATGTGGGCGGGGGTCTCCTCGATATCCTCCCAGTAGGCAGGGTACCACAGCGCCGCCAGCGGTGCGGCGGCACCGGCGGGCCAAAACTGCGCCTGCACCGCCTCGGTGATGTTGTTCACCAGTGCAAACAGGCCGGTGGGCTGCTCCGGTGCGGCCTGCACCCGCAGGGTCTCCAGCGCAAAGCAGTTCAAAAACACATCGCTGCCCACGGTCAGGCTGCTGCTGCCCACCGTGAGCAGACGCAGGCTGCGGCAGTTGTAAAAGGCGCAGCTGCCAATGACCTGTACGCTGTCCGGCAGGGTGACTTCCTCCAGAAAGCTGCCGCACACCGGATGCAGCTCCGGTTCGTCCTCTGCCGGGGCGTCAAGATCAAAATCGTACCGGCGGGCGGGCTTTTGCCCCACCGCCAGCCCGAATGCCCGGGTCAGCCGCACCGCGCCGTCCGCGCCTACCGCGCAGCGGCAGAGGGCATCCGGTGCAGGCAGGCTGCGGGGCTTTTCGGAAAAGCAGTAGTCGCCCAGCTCGGTCAAAGCAAGACTGCCGCCTTCCGGGGCGGGCAGTGTGCCCGGCAGCGCCACACAGGGCGCTGTGCCGTACACCCGCACCAGCCGTGCCGTCTGTGCCGAAAGGGGCAAGATATCCAATATCAGTTCGTTTGCCTGTTCTACCATGCTGCGACCTCGTTTTTTGCATTGTATTCAGCTTTCAGTATACCGCGAACAGGGGGTGATTGTCCAGTGCAGAGAAAGATTTGAACGGGTCTGTGCAGCGGGGCGCGACACCCGGCAGCTCTGCCGGTACTCCCCTTTTGTCACATCTCGTTCAAGTTCTCTGCCCCGCCGGTGCTGTTAAACGAAATTGCCGTATAAAACAAAAAAGACAGCTATCAAAAGCTGTCTTTTTTGTGGTGCAGTAAAGCAATCCAAATCCGAACCATTTCCCTTTGATGCGGCTTCTGCCGCTTCTCCAAAAGTCACGGTCTGTGTTCCTTCTTTATAGTTGAAGGTTATCAAAACCTTATCATCGTACAGATAAATCGCATTGATGAAGGTATCCACCAGCGCCTGCCGCTGGTCTTTCAGGCTCATATCCAGCTTACGGAACCGCAGCAGCCATCGCAATCCAACTTTTGATCGTTTGCAACATCGTTGGATTGCATATCGCAAATATGCTGTTTTCGTGTTGCACTATTTTCTTAACTTGCGAAAAAAATCACAGCAGTGCGTTTTCCAGATCGCTCAGCATTTCGCTCAGTGCCTGAATGCCGCCCTCTGCGGTGTACCAGACATTCGGGTGTGCCAGATAAACGACGTGGCCGTTCTTGTAAGCATCCGTGCTCTTGACCAGCTCGTTTTCCAGGATTTCCTGTGCCATCTGCGCGCCATCGGTGCCAATGGCTGCATCGCGGTCCATGGCGAAGATGTAGTCGGGGTTCTTGTCCACAATGAACTCGAAGGAAGCCTCGTTGCCGTGGGTCGAGGTGTCGATATTGGCATCCACACCGATATTCTCAAAGCCGATCTCCTTGCCGATGATGGAGCATCGGCCATCGTTGCCCAGAACATTGAAGCTGCCGCTGGTGGTCATGCCGATGATGGCAGTCTTGCCCTCTGCAAAGGCTTTCAGGGCGTCGATGCGGCTGTCAAAATCCGCCATCAAAGCTTCCACATGGTCTTCCAGACCAAAGATAGAAGCGATGGTCATGGCGTTTTCACGGGTGCTTTCCACAACGCCCTTTTCGGCGTCGGTCGAAAGGAAAATAACGGGTGCGATCTCGCATAGGGCATCATAGGATTTGGACAGGCGTCCGCCGATAAAGATGATATCCGGCTCACAGGCCATGACTGCTTCCATATCAACCTCCTTGATGTTGCCAAGGTTCGCAATGCTGTCATTGGTGACATAGCTCTGAAGATAATCCAGAGAGGTGGATGCCGTGCCGACCACACGGTCGCCAACGCCCAGTTCATCCAGAATGTCCAGAGAAGCAAGTTCGAGGATTGCAATGCGCTGCGGGTCAAAGGGCACTTCCACATCTACCAGTTCCTTTGCACCGTTGAACGCCTTGATAGTCACAGATTCCGGTGCAGCTTCCGAAGAGGCTGCGGCTTCGCTGGATGCTGCCACAGAGGACACCACAGAGTTTGCCGTGGAGGAGGAAGCGCCGCAGGCGGCGAGAACACCCGCTGCACTCACAGCGGCCATAGCGGTCAAAAACGAACGACGAGAAATTTTCTTCATAAGAATGCTCCTTTTTAAAAGTACTGAAATCAATAATATATCGACAAAGGCTTGCCTTCGATCTGCATGATCTCAAAGTCTACCTTGTAGATATCGGACAGGTTTTCTTTGGTGATCACTTCCTGCACGGTGCCAAACTTTGCGATTTTTCCATCCACAAAGGCGCAGATGTAGTCGGAATAAAACGCAGCATAGTTGATCTCGTGCAGAACAAGGATCACCGTTTTGCCCAGCTCATCGCACAGGCGGCGGACGATGCGCATGAGGTTGGTTGCGTGGTAAATATCCAGATTGTTGGTCGGTTCATCCAGCAGGATATACTCGGTGTCCTGTGCAATGACCATGGCTATATAGGCACGCTGCCGCTGACCGCCGGACAGTTCATCGATGAACTGCTCCTCAAAATCGCCCAGTTCCATGTAGGCAATGGCACGGTCAATGATCTCGTTGTCCTCTTGGGTCAGCCGTCCGCCGGAGTACGGAAAGCGGCCAAACGCAACCAGTTCCCGGACAGTCAGCTTCATCTGGACATTGTTCGCTTGGGTCAGGATGGCGAGCCGCTTGCTCAGCTCCCGGCTTTTCCAGCGCGTGATCTCCGTCCCCTCAAAATCCACAAGACCGCTGTCCCGTGCGATCAGCCGGGACAGCATTCCCATCACGGTGGATTTTCCTGCGCCGTTCGGACCGATGAGGGAAAGGACTTTACCTTTCGGAATTTCAAAACTCACGCCATCGACAACGGCTTTGCCATCGTAGCGTTTGGTGATCTCTTTTACAAACATGGTGTTATGCCTTTCTCTGGGTGAGCAGCAAATACAGGAAATACACGCCGCCGCCCACGGTGATGAACACGCTGACCGGAACCGAGTAAACGAACACCCGCTCCACCAGAAGCTGTCCGCCGATCAGAACGATCATGCCGAACAAAACAGAGCCGGTGATGAGCTGGCTGTGCCGGTAGGTGCGCAGGAACTGCCGGGAAAGGTTGGCAATGATAAGCCCCAGAAATGCCAGCGGCCCGACCATAGCGGTGGCTGTTGCAATGTACAGCGTGACCCCCAGCAGCAGGCGGCGGATACAGCGGTCATAGTCCACACCCAGATTGATGGCCTGATCTTTGCCCAGTGTCAGAACGTCCAGCAGCACAAGCTCTTTCCGGAGGGCAAAGGCGACCAGCGCCAGAACCGCAACGGACAGTACCAGAATCGCCGAATTGACATTGGAAAAGCTGGCGACCAGATCCGTCAGCAGCGTGTCGTACTCGTTGGGGTCCATCACACGGGCCAAAGTCGTCTGGACACTGGAAAAGAACGAGGTCAGCACCGTGCCGATGAGCAGGACGTACAGAACATTGTGGTTCGTTTTCTGGAACAGATAGCTGTAAATTACGGTGGCAACAGCGCCCATAATGGCAAGGTCTACCGCAAAGGCTGCGTTGGCATTGACCGCCAGAAAGCTGCCCGAACCCGCCACAAAGAACACCGCCGTGTGGATCAGCGAATAAAGCTGATCCATGCCCAACAGGCAGGGCGTGACGATGGTGTTGTTGATGATGGACTGAAACACGATGGAGGCACTTCCAATGGCAAATGCCGTGATGAGCATGGCGATCAGCTTGGGCGTGCGGATGCGCATGGCGTAGGCAAATAATTTTTGGTTTTCAAAGTAGACTCCCACTGTCATATAGCCCGCGCAGGCCAGCAGAACAAGAAGCAGAAGGATCAGCAGGCGCAGATGATTTTTGTGCGTTTTCATGCTGCACCTCCGGTTTTCTTGGCAGCTTTGTCCAGTCGGACTGCCTTGCGCCCATGCCGAAGCCGATACAGCAGCAGACCGACAAACAGGATACTGCCGATGACGCCAACGATCAGCTCGATGGGCAGCTCGTAGGGATAGATCACAACCCGTCCGATCATATCGCAGACCAGCACGAACAATGCACCAAACAGAGCGGTATCCACCAGCGTTCCTCGAATTTGGTCACCCTTGAACATTGCTACAATATTGGGCACGATGAGGCCGATGTAGGAGATCGAGCCGACCACGACAACAACGGATGCCGTGATCATGGCAGCAATGGTCAGCCCCATAAACAGCACCAGATCATACGGAACGCCGAGGTTCTGAGAAAAGTCTTTTCCCATGCCCACGATATTGAAGTGGTTGGCAAATACAAATGCCAGAATCACCAGCGGTACCGTCAGCCAGACAAGCTCATACCGCCCACGAATGACGGTGGAAAAATGACCGACCAGCCAGCTGGAAAGAGCCTGTGTCATTTCATATTTGTAGGCAAGATAATTGGTGACGCCCATTACGATGTTGGAGAACATGATGCCGACCAGCGGGACCATGACAACATCTTTGAACTGGATACTCTGGATGAACCAGACAAAGACCCATGTACCCAGAACGGCACAAACGAAGGAAAAGGCAGCACGTCCCCACAGGGTAGAACCCGGTGCAAACAGCAAAGCCAGCAGAATGCCAAACTGCGCAGAAGAGATCGTTGCGCCTGTGGTGGGCGAAACAAACTTGTTCATGCAGAGCTGCTGCATGATAAGCCCCGCCACGCTCATGCCAATGCCTGTGCAGAGGATGGCAAGCAGACGCGGCAGGCGGGAGATCAGAAAGATCTCCCATGTTTCCACGCTGCCTGTAAGCAGGTCAGAAGGCCGGATGTCCAGCACCCCGACAAACAGAGAGCCGACCGAAAGGATCAGCAGTAAAATGCCAAGAAAAATAGTGGAACGACCGTTACGAATGAGAAGCCCTCCCTTAAATTAGTTTGAACTAACTTTATTGAAACAAAAAAAGAGAGCGCCTGTGTGTGAAGAAACTGGTCTTACGTGTTCACACACAGCGCGTTCTGCTGAAGGGATTATATCATAAGGCATTGATGGGTTTCAAGTGGCAAACTCTCACGAAGGTTTTACATAACAAACCATCCTTCTTTGTTGATTCCTACAAAGTTGCTCCGAACAAAAAGAGCCTTTGCATTTGTTGGTAAAAATCACCATGCAGCTTCAGCGCAAAATCTCGAGCAGCCGCCTGCCGGCTTCCTGCTGCGATTCCCCAAACGCCACCGCCAGCTCCTCCCGCAGGACGCGCTCTACCATCTGGTAAAAGTACGCATCCATAGCGTTGATCTTTCGGCCGCGGCTTTGCTGCTGGGTCTGCTTTTGCCCCAGCTCCTTGAACAGGGTCAGGTACTGGTAAAAATCGTTGGTGTGCAGCAGCGCCTGATAGTGTTCTGCCAGCGCTGTCTGTACCCCCGCCGGGATGGGCAGCTTCTCCGTTTTGATGCGTGCAAGGTCGGCTGCTGCCTGCTGCGCCGGGGTCACCGGGCGCAGCGCCGCTTCCTTTTCCGTGGGGATATAGCTGCGATCGTGGGAATCCGAAAAATAAGGCCGGAGGGTGTAATACTCTCTGGCGGGCTCATCGCAAAAGCGCCGCAGCCCGACCCCTTCCACCTCGTGCACTCCCAGATTTCCGTAGACCACCAGCGCTCCCGCTTGAAACCGTGACATGGTATTTCCTCTTTCCCTTGTATGAAAAGGCTGCAAAAACAGACTTTCCAGCGTAATTTTACTCTTTACTTTATTGTACCACGGTAGGTTGGCGGGCTTCAAAGGGCATCTTCCACAAAGTTTTCCTCGTGCAATCTGCGCAGAATGCCCAGTACAATTCTTGTGCAAAACTGCCTTTGCAAATTCCAGACAGGCAGGCTATAATGATTTCGTACAACGAGTAGCACTCATGCGTAAAACCGGTTGCATGAGGGCTGCCCGTTGTTTTTTTTGTCCTCAAAATGGAAAGGTAAGGTGAATCCCATGGAAAGTTCCAATCAATTTCTCGGCACGGAACGCATCGGCAAACTGATGCAAAAGTATGCGATCCCGTGCATTATTTCGCTGCTGGTGGGTGCGCTGTACAACATCGTGGACCAGATTTTTATTGCAAACGCCAGCTATCTCGGCTCTTATGGCAATGCCGCCAATACGGTCGTTTTCCCCCTGACGGTGGTAGCGCTGGCCATTGCCGTCATGATCGGTGATGGCTGCTGCGCCTTCGTCAGCATCAGCCTTGGGCAGAACGAAGTCCCCAAGGCAAAGCGGAGCGTCGGCAATGCGGTGGTGATGTGTCTGGTCAGCAGCATTGTGCTGGCCGCGCTCTATCTGATTTTTGCGGACACCATTCTTGCCATGTTCGGTGGAACGGTGAACGCCGAGACCTATCATCACTCCCAAGAATATTTCTTTTATATCACGCTGGGCGTGCCCTTTTATATGTTCGGGCAGGCCATGAACCCCATCATCCGCGCGGATGGCAACCCCCGGTTTGCCATGATCTCCACCCTTGCGGGTGCGGCGCTGAACATCATTCTGGACCCCATCTTCATTTTCGGCTTCCGCTGGGGCATGATGGGCGCAGCGGTGGCTACCGTCATCGGTCAGCTGGTCACGGCAGCGCTGGCAGTGTGGTATCTGCTGCACATGAAGATCATTCGCCCTGAAAAGGGTGACTACCGGCTGAAAGGCTCCATCTGCGGCCGTACCCTGACCCTTGGCATGACCAGCTTTCTGTCCCAGATCAGCCTTGTGGCGGCAATGGCAGCCATCAACAACATGATCCGCAAATACGGCGCACTGGATGCCGTGTTCGGGCAGGAGCAGTACGCCCAGATTCCCATGGCAGTTGTTGGCATCGTGATGAAGTTCTTCCAGATCGTCATTTCCATCGTGGTGGGCATGGCGGCTGGCTGCATCCCCGTGGTGGGCTTCAACATGGGCGCCAAAAAGCCCACCCGTGTGAAGGAGCTGTTCACGAAGCTGCTGCTGGCAGAAGCCGCAGTGGGTGCCGTTGCACTGGTGCTGGTGGAGCTGCTTCCCCGGCAGCTCATCGCCCTGTTTGGTTCCGCCAACGAGAGCGTTTACTACACCGATTTTGCCGTGAAGTCCTTCCGCATCTACCTGTGCATGATCATTCTGGCCTGTGTCAACAAAGCCTGCTTCATCTTTTTGCAGGCCATGGGCAAGGCAGCGGAATCCACCGCCCTGTCCATGGTGCGTGAGGTGGTGTTCGGCGTGGGCTTTGCCCTACTGCTGCCCCGGTTCTTCGGGCTGGACGGTGTGTTGTACTCCATGCCCATGTCGGATATCCTCACCTTCCTGATTGCAGGCTATCTGATCTGCAAAACCTACCGTGAACTGAACCAGAAAGGAGAAGTCTAATGGAAAAACGCATCATCATGCCGCCAACTATCATATTGCGCTGGACAGCGGGGTTATCGGCATTGAAAAAAGCGCCAAGGTCATTGAAAGTCTTGCCTGAGCCGTAAATTCCGACACGATCCATGAGCCAATAAAACAAAAATCCGAACCTTTCTCCTATCGAGAAAAGGTTCGGATTTTCATTATTTGGTGCGGATAAGAGGACTTGAACCTCCACCGAGTTGCCCCGATTAGAACCTGAATCTAACGCGTCTGCCAATTCCGCCATATCCGCATATTCTGTTGTGTTCCTGCGCCGTGGCGCCGGGAACGATAGTTATTATACCAGATACAAAGGAAATGTCAAGGCTTAATTTCAAAATTATTCGACAAATTTTTGCGGCAAAGTTGGTGCACTCTGGATAGCGGCTGTGGGGCGCTTTTTAGGGCAGATTATGGTACAATAAACGATAGACAGTACCGCACAATTCCCGCCTGACGGCTTAAGCACCGTTCCGGCGGCTGCGGCACGGCATCTGCGTTGCCAAAATGCTCGATAATACACAAAGTATTATCTGCGCTTTTGGCTTAGCATCTGCCGCACCTCGCGCGCCGTATCGGCACTTAGAATTATGCGGTACTGTCTATACGTCCGGGCACCGCCCGGCGATTACGGAAAAACGAGGGAAAACAATGCTGAATGTGATTATTTTTCTGGTGGGCGCGCTGATCATGTTTTACATGGCGCTGCGCAGCGTGCGGGCGCGGCAGCAGCTGCGCACCAAGGGCGTCTGCGTGCAGGCCACGGTAAGCGGCACGGTGCAGAGCCGGGACGGCGCTGCCTATGTGCTGGAGTTTACCACCGCAGGCGGCAGCCACCGGCTGCAATATCCCAAGCCCGCCAAGGGCAAGCCCTTTGCCGAGGGCAGCGTGGTCACCCTGTACTACGACCCGGATGCCCCGGAGAAGATGTTCGTAGAGGGCGACAAGTCCGTGCTGGGTGCTGAGCTGCTGTACGCTGGCATCGGCGTGGCGCTGCTGGTGCTGATGGTCGGCATCATGAACCGCTGAGAAGGAGGGACACCGCATGAAACTGGAACATTTCGGCATGGCTGAGCCGGGGGACTGCCGGTTGGTATTCACGGCAAGCGCGGAGGAGCTGACCGCTGCGCTGGCAAAGGAGCAGGCCGCCCCGGACGCCCCGCAGGACGAGGAAGAACTGCTGACGGCAGCGGTAAACCGCACCATTCTGGAGGGCTTTGACCCTCTTTACCGGCAGCTGGTGCAGGAGCAGAAGCTTGTACCGGTGACCGACCCAGATTTTGAGCTGCTGGCGGTCAACAAGGCCGAGGGCTTCCGGGCGGGAGCACAGTTCTACACCCTGCCACCGCTGGAGCTGGGACAGGACACCGGCTTTGTGCAGCCTATCGAGCCCCACCCGCTGCGCCGGTTGACCATTGAACTGGAGATCAACCGCAACTACGGCGATGAAGAACGCGCCGCCGATGCCGCAGGCAAGGCCGCGCTGCGCGACCGGGTGACCCGGGAGCTCTACGCAAAGCGCTGCGCACAGGCCAAGGACCGGGCTGAAAAGGAGCTGGTCTGGCAGCTGGGCGATGAGGTGACCGGCCCGGTGCCAAAGCGGCTGGAAGCGGGCAACTACTTTGCCGAGCAGCGGCAGTTCAATCTGAGCTTGCAGGCAAACGGTATCAACTTTGACCAGTTCTTGGCCGTGCGCGGGCAGACGGTGGAGCAGTTCCGGCAGTGGCTGCACCAGCAGGCAGAGCGCAAGCTGCGCAGCTGGCTGGGGCTTTTGCTGGTGGCCGAGCGGGAGGGCTTACAGCCCACCGAAGCCGAGGTGAACGCTGCTCTTGCGCACTGGGACGAGAAGCTGGACGGAGAGCGCACCTTCCCGGCGAACGACACCCGCAAGGTGCGCCAGCGCCTTGCCCGGGCAAAGGCTGCGGCCTTTGTAGTGGCGCATTCCACCCTCACCCCACCGCCGTCCGAACCCCTTGTACAGGAACCGGAAGCAAAATAAAAATCATGTAATCTATGCCATGGCGGGCAGTCTGCGGGCTGCCCGCCGTGGCATTTTTTGCAAAAAGGGACAGCGGCGCACCCGCAGGTGTTCCGCTGTCCCGAACAGTATCGTGTTATTCCAGATGATGCTTCCGGCAGAACCTTTTGCTCACCCAGTACATCCCGCCCCACAGCAGGACTGCGAGCACAAGGTAGACCGGGTTTTTCAGAGAGCTGACCAGCGACTGCCCAAAGACAGCCATCATGGCCACCATCAGACCCTTGCCCAAAAGGACAGCGCGCAGGTAGCGCTTTTCGTCAAAGTCCGACATCCCGAAGGCAAAGTGCATGAAGGAGGTGGGGGTGAAGGGCAGCAGCGACAGCATGAACAGGGACGAGGTATCGAAGCGGTTCACCCACTGCTGTGCCTTTTCCAGCTTGGGGGAGCGGCTGGCTACCTTCCAGAAAAAGCGCTTGATGAGCCGCCGCCAGAATAAAAACATGATGATGCCGCCCAGCGCCACGCCTGCCCAGCTGTACAAAAAGCCCAGCAGACCGCCGTGTGCGGCTACGTTCAGTGCTACAATGGCGATCAGCGGCAGCGGCGGAAAAAAGGACTCTACCATCGCCAGCAAAATGGGCACAAGGGGGCCAAGCCCCTCAAAGCCCGCCAGCAGCGCCTCCCAGTATTCCAGTGTTCCAAGCTGGTGCACCCAGCCCATCAGTGCGGTTTGCATCCTGTGTCCGATCCCTTTCTGTGCAGCGGTGCCGGGACGTTCCCGGGCAGGCTGCATCATGCTTAGTATATCCATTCTCTATGACAGAGCCATGAACAGAGTGTGCATTTTTCGACACGCTTCAGGCTCTGCTACCAATACTACGAGATGAAAAGGGATTTTCCTGCCTTTATTTTTCCGCAGCCTGCTTTTCAGCCTTGGCGCGCATCCGCTCCAGCTGGGCGGTGCGCAGTTTTTCCCAGCGGGCAAGGCTTTCGGCGTCCGGCATCTGGGCGCAGCGGGCAAAGCTCCAGTGCAGGCCGTCCCGGCGGGACAGCTTGTACCGCTGGAACACGCCCTGCCCGGCGGCGTTGCTGCTGCCGGTGCAGCTGGGGCACTGACACAGGGTATACCAGCTGTTGCTGCCCTTTTTCAGCCAAATCTCGTCCGGCTGCAGGGTGGTGCCGCACTCCGGGCAGGGCATCTGGCTGATCTTGGGGTCAGCCCGCCATGCGTACTGCTCCACATAGCCGTGGAACACCGTAAAGTCCCGGTAGTCACCGGGGGTCTGGCACAGGCTCTGGCGCAGCGCCTCGTCCTCGGTGGGGTAGGCGGCAAGACCGGCGCGCAGATCCAGCAGACGGCAGACATCGGCGGTGTACAGCGTGTCCGAAAGTGCATCGTGGAAGGGGCGTTCCATGGGGACGCCCATGCGGGTGACCACGCTTTCCAGCGTCATGCCCTCGCCCTCCTTGCGGGGATGCTCCCGCAGAAAGACCTACTGCAGGTCATACCAGACGGTGGGCCTGGACTCGTCCAGATTGCACAGGAACAAATTCTGCTTGAGCACCGGCACGTCATCCAGACCCCACTCGGCAAACTCGGCATCCGGGCCGCACCACTGCATAAAGCGGCGCAGTCCCTGCACGATGGGCTCGCCCCTGTCCAGATCGGCCTGCGTCAGGCCGGTCACCTTGGCGATATGGTGCTGCAATTTGCGGAAGATGCGGGGACGCAGATGGATGGAAAAGGTGTCCAGCACATTGGCATCCTCGTCGATCTTTACGGCGCCGATCTCCACGATCTCGCCCCGCAGGGTCTGCTGCACCCCATGGTAGTTAAAGGTATACGGCTGGTAGCCGATGTTCCATTCCAGATCAAATAAAACCAAGTTACGCGGCATTGCTTTGTTAGTCCTCTCGTAAAATAAACTTCTCCACGGCCTCGGCCACGCCGTCGTGGTTGTTGTCGGCGGTGGTCACATAGTCGGCGCAGTCCTTTACCGGCTGCTCGGCGTTCTGCATGGCCACGCCCACCCCGGCGTAGGCGATCATGGAGCGGTCGTTCAGGCCGTCGCCGCAGGCCATCAGGTTCTCGCGGGTCAACCCCATGCGGCGCAGAAGTTCCGCCAGACTGCCGTCCTTGGCTACGCCCAGCGGCACCGCCTCGATAAAGAAGGGGCTGGAGGGGTACAGGTCGGCGCGGCCTGCAAACTGCTGCTGCCCGGCGGCGCACACCGCGTCCCGGCGGGCGGGATCCAGCGTGATGAGCATCTTGCACACGGGGTAGTTCACATAGGACGCCAGATCATCCACATGGATCATGGGCAGCTTGGTGGTAAAGCACTCCTTGTTGGCCCACTCGTCCTTGTCCCGCTCACAGACGATGCCCTCGCGGTTATAGGTCAGGATGGCAATATCCTGCGCGGCGGCAAAGGCGCACAGCTCGGGCACAAGGGCGGGGTCCAGCGTCTTTTCCACCAGCGTTTCGCCGGTGCGGCAGTCCACGATCTTGCCGCCGTTGTAGGACAGGATACAGCCGCCCTTTTTGTCCAACCCCAGCTCCTCAGCCAGCGGCTGGATGCCGGCGGTGGGCCGGCCGGACGCCAGCACGATGGTCACACCTTTTTCAATGGCGGCGTCCAGCGCGGCGCGGGTGCGCGGGGTGACGAGTTTCTGGTCGTTGGTCAGGGTGCCATCCAGATCCAGCGCCAGCACTTTGATATCAGACATATTTAAAAGATCCTCTCAATATAGAAGTATATCTCAGCTTGCTCTTTCTATTGTACAATGAAAAGCCCCCTGCTTGCAACCCTTGCGGGGCGGTTCGGCGCAAAAAGTGCCTCGGCGGCGGGCGTTACAGGCAGATTTTACCTGTTTTGCCCGCATTTTACACCGCCGCTCTTCCGTGCGCCAAAGGTTTACCTAAGTGTTACACGGGGCTGGTTTCGCCGCTGCGGGCGGTGCGCTACAATACAGGTGTTCCCACAAGAAATAGTAGAACCGCCCCAAGCCGGGCTGAAAAAAGAGAGGATATCTGTTATGAAGAATGCGAAAATTTCCCGCCGCAGCTTCCTGAAAGCCGGTGCCGTGGCATCGGCAGTGGGCATGCTGTCGGCTGCCCCCGTAGCCGTTCACGCCGCCGAGGCCGATGCTTCTGCCGCAGCAGACGAAGAGAACGGTCTGCTGGACGTGTTCAAAAAGCCCAAGTACGTTTTCCTGTTCATCGGTGACGGCATGGGCACTGCCCAGATCCAGTCCGCACGCTTTTACAAGGGCACTGTGGACAACAACGGCGCTGTGACCGAGGCTGACCTGAGCTTTACCAGCTTTCCGCAGGTGGGCAGCGTGACCACCTACGACAGCACCTCTTTCTGCCCGGACTCCGCTTCCACTGCCACCTCCATCGCCACCGGCCACAAGACCGAGAGCGGCGTCATCAATATGTGCCCGTGGACCCGCGATGTGCCCTACGAGACCATCGCCGAAAAGCTGCACGCCCAGAAGGGCTATAAGGTGGGCGTCATCTCCACCGTGAACATCGACCACGCCACCCCTGCTGCCTTCTATGCCCACCAGAAGACACGCAAGAACTACTACCAGATCGGCGTGGAGCTGGCAAACTCCGGCTTTGAGTACTTTGCTGGCGGCGAGTTCCAGAAGGTGAACGGCGACGGCGCCGGCCCCGACAACCATACCGTGGCTGCCAACGCAGGTTACAACGTGGTCACTACCCAGGCCGGTGCAGCGGCTCTGACCGCCGGTGCAGGCAAGACCCTGATCATTGCCGAGAATCTGGGCGATGGCAAGGCCATGAACTACGCCATGGACGCTGCCAACGGCGAGTGGCAGCTGACCGACTACGTCAAGAAGGGCATCGAGCTGCTGAACAACAAGAAGGGCTTCTTCCTGATGACCGAGTCCGGCAAGATCGACTGGGCCTGCCACGCCAACGATGCCGCTGCTTCCATCCACGATGTGCTGGAGATGAGCAACGCGGTGCAGGCTGCGGTGGACTTCTACAACGCCCACCCCAATGAGACTTTGATCCTTGTCACCGCCGACCATGAGACCGGCGGCATGGCCATCGGCTACAAAACCACCAACTACGACACCTTCCTGACCAATCTGGCACACCAGAAGATGTCCTACGCAAAGTTTGATTCCACCTATGTGCAGGGCTACATTGCCAACAAGACTCCCTTTGAGACTGCCATGCAGGATGTGAAGAACGTCTTTGGCCTGACCCTGCCCACCGACCCCGCTGCCGCCAGCGCAGGCAAGCTGCTGCTGACCGACTATGAGGTGGAGAACCTGCGCAAGGCCTACGAGCGCACCCTGCAGGTGGGTTCCTCCAGCCAGAGCAAGATGAGCCAGCAGGATTACGAGCTGTACGGCACCTACATCCCCTTCAGCATGGCTGTCTGCCACACCATCAACCACAAGTCAGGTATGGACCACACCACCTACGCCCACACCGGTGCCATGGTCAACGTGTACGCCATGGGTGTCGGTGCCGAGAAGTTCGGCGGTGTATACGACAACACCGAGATCTACCACAAGCTGGCTGAGCTGACCAAGGTTCAGTAAGAGCGCCTGATTTTCCCACCTCACTTCCTGCTTCACTTTTCCACAGCCAAGCCTCAAAATGTGCAAAACCCTTCCTGCCGCAAGCGCAAAGACTGCGCCCGGCAGGGAGGGTTTTGTTGTAATGTCAATGCTGAATGCTTCAGGCCTTCATTTCGGGAAAGCCCTCCAGCTTGGAGGTGCAGTGGGGGCAGCGCACAGCCTTGATGGAAATCTCACTCTGGCAGTAGGGGCACACCTTGGTGGTGGGCTCCTCCGGCTCGGCGGGCGCTTCGGGCTTTTTGTGCAGGGAGTTGACAAACTTGATCACAACGAACAGCACAAAGGCAACGATGAGGAAGTTGATGATGGAGTTGACGAACTCGCCGATCTTGATGCTGGAGCCGCCCAGTCCGATGACCACATCGGAAAAATCTGCCTTGAAGAACAGGCCGATCAGCGGGTTGATGATGTCCTCCACCAACGCGGTGACGATGGCGGTGAAGGCACCGCCGATGACAACGCCCACTGCCATGTCCAGCACGTTGCCGCGCATGGCAAATGCCTTGAACTCTTCAAGGAACTTTTTGATGCCGCTTTTTTTCTCCTCCATAGATAAACCGCTCCTTCTTGTTCCCTTTTTTTACCGCAAGGGGTTCTTTTATTTTTATAATAGCGTATTGTGCGGCGATTTGCAAGAGTAAAGCAGCCCCTTTTATAGAAAACAAAAAGCAGCCTCTCCCGTGAAAAAACGATCCCGGAAAGTCCGCAGACTTTCCGGGATCGTCCTATTCAAAAATAGTTTTCCGCTGATTTATGCTGCGGGCTGCTCTGCGGCAGCAGGCTGCGGGTCAGCAGTCACCGTAATGGTGCGGCTGATGCTGCCGCAGGAGTAGTTGCCCCCCGCCTTGGCGGTCTGGGTGTAGGTGCCGGGCTCGGTGGGCACGCCGCTCATTTTGCTGCTGAACCACAGGAAGGTCTTTTTCTTGTAGGTGTAGCTCACCTTGCCGTTTTCAGCCACCTGTCCGTCCGAGATCACCTTGGCGGTCAGATCAGCGTTTTGCAGCTGGGAGACGGTCATGCTGGCCGGGGCATCGGCTGCCCAGCTCAGGCTGACGTTTTCGGTCTTGGGCTTGATCTTGAACATGGCAAACCCGGCGGCGTTGATATCGCTGCTTTCCAGCGCAATGGCACCGGCAAAGTACTTGCCGCTGTCCTTGGGCTGCTCGTCCAGATAGATGCGGCTCAGCGCACCCTCGGGCAGATACTTGCGGATCAGGCTCAGCGCCAGCTTCATGCCGTTGGAAACATTCTTCACCGTGGTCAGGTAGCTGGCCGGGACAAAGAAGCTGACGGTGTCCATCACCGACACTACTTCGTCCGCCACCCGCAGCAGCACGCTGACATCGTTGCCGTCGATCAGCTGCTTGAGGTAGCTGTATACGTTGAATTCCTCGGCCTGGTCCGGGGTCTGGGACATCTTTTTGGGCAGGGGGATCAGCTTGAGCAGGGTGCGCAGCTTATCCGAGATCATCAGGGTCACATAGCCGTAGGCTTCGCCGCTGGTGCCCAGCACCACAGCGATATACTGGGTGTTTTCGGGCCGGGTCTCCACCTCCAGCTTATAATCGGAGCCGTAGACAAGGTTGCCGGTCGCCCGGATGCGGATGTTGACGATATCATTTTCATCCTCTGCCGCGCTCAGCGCTGCGGCATCGGGCAGTTCCTCGCTGACAACAGCGGTGCTTTCCGGCTGCTGCGTTGCAGCTAAAGCAGGCATCGCCAGTACACCAAGCATCATGCTGACCGCAAGCAGGAGCGAGATCCATCGTTTGGCCTTCATACGAAAACCTCCTTTGTTGTTTGGTATCATACTCACATTTTACCGCAAAATAATCCTATGGTCAATAACGGGATTCAAGCCGGGCGCATCACTCCCCGATATAGGTAAAGCGGGGCTGGGTAACGCCGTCCCGGGTCACGGTTTCCAGCCACATGGCGGCGGGGCGCACCCACAGCCCGCCCTCGCCGTACAGGGCGCGGTACACCACCATTTCCTCCTCGGTCTCGCTGTGGCGTGCCACGCCCAGCACCTGATACTCGTTGCCTTTAAAGTGGCGGTAGCGCCCGGGGCGCACCGGATATTGCAGTTCCTTCATAACTGTTCCCTTCTCTTTCTGCAAAAAGGGCTGCTGCGCCGGGCGGGTGCAGCAGCCCACAAACCTTATATTATAAATATTACAGCGTGCTGTCCGTTCCATCGCCGGGGGTCTGCTCGGCAGAGTACAGCAGCATCAGGTGGTTGGCCGAGGCTTCCAGCTGGCTCTTGGCCTGCCGCAGGGCGGCTTCCTCAGTCTCGTTCATCTTTTCGGGCTTATCCTTGCGCAGGCAGTGGCGCAGGTTGGCAAGGTCGGCCTTCACGCGGGCCTTTTCGTCCTTGTCCAGCTCTTTTTTGCACTTGGAAAGTGCTTCATCCACCTTGTAGGCCAGCACCTCGGCCTGATTGTGCAGGTTCAAGCGCTCCTTGCGGCGGCTGTCCTCAGCCTCGTAAGCGGCGGCGTCTGCCATGGCGCGCTGGATCTCGTTTTCGGAAAGGTTGGTGCTGCCGGTAATGGTAATGTTCTGCTCCCGCCCGGTGGCAAGGTCTTTTGCAGATACCTTCACCACGCCGTTCACGTCGATATCAAAGGTGACCTCGATCTGGGGCTTGGACGAGAAGCTTGCCCGGATGCCGTTCAGCTTGAACTTGCCAAGGGACTTATTGTCCCGCGCAAAATGGCGCTCGCCCTGCAGAACGTTGATCTCCACGCTGGTCTGCATGGGACGGGCGGTAGTAAAGATCTGGCTCTTGCGGGTGGGGATCATGCTGTTGCGGGTGATCAGCGGGGTGGCGACCCCGCCCAGCGTCTCGATGGACAAGGTCAGCGGGGTCACGTCCATCAGCACCAGTCCCTGCGCCGCCGCGCCGGTGGCACCCGCCAGCTTGCCGCCGCCCTGCAGCAGTGCACCCTGCACCGCTGCACCCATGGCAACGCACTCATCCGGGTTCAGGCTGTGGCTGGGCTCCTTACCCAGCAGCTCCCGCACCTGCCGTTCCACGGCGGGCATCCGGGTGCTGCCGCCCACCAGCAGCACCTTGCCCAGCTGGCTGGCAGAGATGCCGGCATCCCGCAAAGCGTTCTGCACCGGGGTCACGGTGCGGGACAGCAGATCGCCGGTCATCATCTCGAATTGCGGGCGGGACAACGCGATATCCAAGTGGTGCGGCCCGTCCTTGCCCACCGCGATAAAGGGCAGGTTCAGCTGGGCAGAGGGCGCACTGGAAAGCTCCTTCTTGGCCTTTTCCGCTTCCTCCTTCAGCCGTCCCATGGCGGCGGGGTCGCGGGTCAGGTCGATGCGGTCAGACTTTTTGAACTCGGCCACAGCGTACTCCACGATGCGCTGGTCAAAGTCGTCGCCGCCCAGATGGGTGTCGCCGCCGGTGGCCAGCACCGTAAAGGTGCCGTCCTCGATCTCGATGATGGACACATCAAAGGTGCCGCCGCCAAGGTCGTAGACCAGGATCTTCTGCGCGGCTTCGTTGTCCAGACCGTAGGCCACCGCGGCGGCGGTAGGCTCGTTGATGATGCGCAGCACGTTCAGCCCCGCAATGCGGCCTGCATCCTGCGTGGCCTTGCGCTGGCTGTCGTCAAAATAGGCAGGCACGGTGATGACGGCTTCGGTGACCGACTCGCCCAGATAGCTCTCGGCGTCCCGGCGGATCTTGGCAAGGATCATGGCGCTGATCTCCTGCGGGGCAAGGTCCTTGCCGTCAATATGCGCCCGGTAGTCCGAACCCATGTACCGCTTGATGCTGGAGATCGTGCGCCCGGAATTCGTGGCGATCTGGCGCTTGGCCGCGCCGCCCACCAGACGCTCGCCGTCCTTGGTAAAGGCCACCACGCTGGGGGTGGTGCGCTCGCCCTCTGCATTGGTGATGACCACAGGCTTGCCGCCCTCCACCACTGCCACACAGGAATTGGTCGTACCCAGATCAATGCCGATCACTTTGCTCATACTGTTTCCTCTGTTTCTTGTCCGCCGTGTCTGCGGGCTGTTTTTTCTCCAGTCTATCTTACAGGACGGCTGTGACCATTTTTTAGTCCAATTGTAAAGATTCTATGTTGTATGCCGCCGGAGCCGTGGGCGGCTCGTGGGTCAGCGCATAGAGCAGCTGCTCGGTCTCCTGCAGCCAGCGGTCGGCGTCCGGCTCGTGCTCCCGCTGCAAAATGGTAAACGCCTGCTTTGCCTCTGCCGCCTGCGCCAGCGCCTTTTTGCGGGAGGTGTAGCGGGTCTCGTACTGCGCCAGCCGCAGGCAGACCCGGGGCGTATACTCGATATCCGGCATCGCTGCCGCGTTCTGCCGCGCCCGGCGGTACCACAGCAGTGCCTTGCCGTTGTCGCCCCGGGCGGCGCAGTCATCGCCAAGGTTCAAAAGGGCGATGGGCTCTCCGCTTTCGGCTGCGGCCTTCCACAGCTTGCGCGCCTGCGCAGCGCTTTTGGGTACGCCGCGCCCCTGATACAGGCACTCGCCCAGCAGCGAGAGCCCGGCAGAACTGCCCTGCTCGGCGGCTTTCTGGTAGCACTCTGCCGCTGCCGCCCAGTGTCCGGCGCGGGCAGCTTCTTTCCCGGCTTCGGCCTCCTCTGCGCCGGGGCCCTCCGGGGTGTGGCCTGCGTGCAGCAGACCGTTGAGCAGCGCACCGTCCAGCGAGGCGGAATTGCTCCACGGGTCCAGCACCACACCGTCGATGCCCGGGGTGTCCAGCGCCAGCTGCATGGCCTGCTCCAAGGTGCGGTCAGCCATGGGGCGGCTGCCGGTGCTGCGGTCCGCACCGGCCGCTGCCACCGAGGTGAACAGCGGCAGCCAGCAGCGTCCCTTATCGTTGCGCAGCGTCCACAAGGCAAGGCCGTCGGCCTTTTCCGCCGGGATGGGATGCTCCATCCACGGGGCGGGCGCACCCTGCGCCGAAAGCGCCGTCTGCAGCGGCACCAGCACATGGGTTTCCAGCTCCAGCGCGTAATTCAAAGCGCTCATCAGGGTCCAGAAGCTCTCCTCGTTCTGCCCCTTGTACAGCCCCTGCACCGCCTGCTCGATGGCCGGGCAGCCGGTGCCGCGCGGGCTGTACACCGGTGCGGTGCGGCTGCGGCTGCGGCCCACCGGGCGGAAGCGTACCCCGCCGTCTGTTCGTCTTGCCATTGTGTTCACCATACTTCCCTATCAATCTCAGCTCTAGTATAACAGGATTTGGCAGCTTGTACAATGCAAAACACAGCTGCGGCACTGGATTTTCAGTATACATCGCGTTATAATAAGGTGTATTTTGACCCCGAAGGAGGAATTTTTTTGAACCGGATGCTTGGCTACCTGAAGGGCTACGAGCGCGAAAGTGTGCTTGCACCGCTCTTTAAGATGCTGGAAGCCACCTTTGACCTGTTTGTGCCACTGGTCATGGCGGATATCGTCAATGTGGGCATTGCAGCACATGACCTGCATTATATTCTGGTGCGGTGCGGCCTTTTGCTGCTGCTGGCTTTCATCGGCCTTACCTGCAGCCTGACCGCGCAGTATTTTTCCGCCAAGGCGGCGGTGGGCTACTCCACCGCGCTGCGGCACGCCCTGTTTGCCCATATCCAGAGCCTGAGCTTTTCAGAGATGGATACACTGGGCACCAGCACCCTCATTACCCGCATGACCAGCGATGTCAATCAGGTGCAAAGCGGGCTCAACCTGTTTTTGCGCCTGTTCCTGCGCAGCCCCTTTGTGGTGCTGGGCGCCATGGTCATGGCCTTTACGGTCAACGCCCGGGCGGCAATGATCTTTGTCGTCACCATCCCGCTGCTCAGCGTGGTGGTGTTCGGCGTGATGGTGGTCACCCGGCCGCTGTATAAGACCGTGCAGACCCGGCTGGACCGGGTGCTGGGCCTGACCCGCGAGAACCTGACCGGCGTGCGCGTGGTGCGCGCCTTTGATAAGGAGCAGAGCGAGATCGACCGCTTTGAGGACGCCAACGCCCTGCTGACCGGGATGCAGCTGCACGTCGGCCATCTTTCGGCGCTGATGAATCCGCTGACCTATGTGCTCATCAACCTTGCCATCGTGGCGCTGCTGTATGTGGGCAGCATCGAGATCAACGTGGGCGGCATGGCCTCCGGTGATGTGATTGCGCTGGTAAACTACATGAACCAGATCCTTGTGGAGCTGGTAAAGCTTGCCAACCTCATCGTACAGATCAGCAAGGCGCTGGCCTGCGCAGGCCGTGTGCAGGCGGTGCTGGATACAAAGCCCGGCATGACCTTCCCGGCAAAGCTTCTGGGCGAAGTGCCCGCCGACAAGACCGGCGATGCCGTGCGCTTTGACCATGTAGGTCTGACCTACGCCGGGGCAGGCGCACCCAGCCTGACCGATATCAGCTTTACCGCGAAAAAAGGCCAGACCATCGGCGTCATCGGCGGCACCGGCAGCGGCAAATCCAGCCTTGTAAACCTCATCCCGCGCTTTTACGATGCCACCGAGGGCAGCGTGGAGATCTTTGGCCGTCCTGTGGCCAGCTACCCCCGGGACGCTTTGCGCGGCAGGGTTGCGGTGGTCATGCAGAAGGCGCAGCTCTTCGGCGGCACCATCCGCTCCAATCTGCTGTGGGGCAACAAGGATGCCACCGACGCCGACCTGTGGGCGGCGCTGGAAACGGCACAGGCCGCAGACTTTGTGCGTGCAAAGCCCCTTGGGCTGGACGAGCCGGTGGAGCAGGGCGGACGCAACCTTTCCGGCGGACAGAAGCAGCGGCTCACCATCGCCCGTGCGCTGGTGGGCAAGCCGGACATTTTGATTTTGGATGACAGCGCCAGTGCGCTGGACTACGCCACCGACGCCGCCCTGCGCAAGGCACTGGCGGCGCTGCCCGGGGCACTGACCGTGTTCATCGTCAGCCAGCGTGCCGCCAGTTTGCAGCACGCCGACCAGATTCTGGTGCTGGATGACGGCCATCTGGTGGGCATCGGCACCCACAGCGCCCTGCGCAGCAGCTGCCCGGTGTACGAGGAGATCTACGAGAGCCAGTTCAAAAAAGGGGAGGCAGAAGCATGAGTGCAAAAGCAAAAAACAAGCTGACCCCGCAGCAGCGCAAGGCCACCCTGAACCGGGTGCTGCACAAAATACGTCCGTACAGCGCCTTTGTGGTGTGCAGCCTGCTGGTGGCGGCGGTCAGCGTAGCCGCTCAGCTGTATATCCCCATCCTGTGCGGCGACGCCATTGATAAGATGCTGGGCAAGGGCAATGTAGACCTTGCCGGGGTGCTGCGCATTGCAGTAAGCATTCTGGTGGTGGCAGCCGTAGCCGCCCTTGCGCAGTGGCTTTTGAGCGTGTGCAACAACCGCATCACCTTCTCGGTCAGCCGTGATCTGCGCAACGAGGCGCTGCGCAAAATTCAGACCCTGCCGCTGTCCTATCTGGACAGCCACCCCTCCGGCGATATCGTCAGCCGCATGGTGGCGGATGTGGACACCTTTGCGGACGGCCTGCTGATGGGCTTTACCCAGCTGTTCTCCGGCATCCTGACCATTTTGGGCACCCTGCTGTTCATGCTGCGGGAGAATGTGCCCATCACGCTGGTGGTAGTGTGCATTACCCCGCTGAGCCTTGTGGTGGCGGGCTTTCTGGCAAAGCGCAGCTACGGCTACTTCCAGAGCCAGAGCACCGTCCGCGGCAAGCAGACCGCGCTGGTCAACGAGATGATCGAAGGCCAAAAGGTGGTGCAGGCCTTTGGCCACGAAGCCGAAAGCCTTGCCGCCTTTGACGAAGTGAACGGACAATTACAGGACGTGAGCCTGAAGGCCATCTTCTTCTCCAGCCTGACCAACCCCGCCACCCGCTTTGTGAACAACATCGTGTACGCAGGCGTGGGTCTTGTGGGTGCGCTGTACGCCGTGCGCGGCGGCATCACCATCGGTCAGCTGAGCGTCTTTTTAAGCTACGCCAACCAGTACACGAAGCCCTTCAACGAGATCTCGGGCGTGGTCACCGAGCTGCAAAACGCACTGGCCTGCGCCGCCCGGGTGTTTGAACTGCTGGACGCCGAGGATCAGGTGCCGGAGGCTGAAAACGCCGCCGCGTTGCAGCCGGACGGCCATGTGCAGCTGCAGGATGTTTCTTTCCGCTACCTGCCCGACCGCCCGCTCATCGAGGGGCTCTCGCTGGACGTGCAGCCCGGCCAGCGCATTGCCATCGTAGGCCCCACCGGCTGCGGCAAGACCACCCTCATCAATCTGCTGATGCGTTTCTATGATGTGAACAGCGGCAGCATCAAGGTGTCCGGCACCGATATCCGGGATGTGACCCGCGCCTCCCTGCGCGGCAGCTACGGCATGGTGCTGCAGGACACCTGGCTGCGTGCCGGCACGGTGCGGGAGAACATTGCCTACGGCAAGCCGGACGCCACCATGGACGAGGTGATTGCCGCCGCCAAGGCTGCCCACGCCCACAGCTTTATCCGCCGCCTGCCCGATGGCTACGACACTGTCATTGCAGAGGACGGCGGCAATATCAGTCAGGGACAAAAGCAGCTGCTCTGCATCGCCCGCGTGATGCTCTGCCTGCCGCCCATGTTGATCTTGGACGAAGCCACATCCTCCATTGATACCCGCACTGAGGTGCGCATCCAGAAGGCCTTTGCCCGCATGATGCAGGGGCGTACCAGCTTTATCGTGGCACACCGCCTTTCCACTATCCGGGAGGCAGATGTCATCCTTGTGATGAAGGACGGCCACATCGTGGAGCAGGGCAACCACGACCAGCTGCTGGCGCAGGGCGGCTTCTACGCCAAGCTCTACAATAGCCAGTTCGAGGGCGTGCAGACCTGAGGACGCTGTTGTATCCTATCCAAACTGTAATAACGAATGACGAAAATGCACTTTGTTAAATAAAACAGGCCGAATAGGCACTCGTTCATAAAATATTAATAATATATTAACATTCAGTACACCACTTTTCGGTATACATAGGGCAACAAAGGCGCGCAGTGCGCCGAACCCCCGCCAAAAAGGGCAAAAACGCGCAGACTGCTGTGGTGTGCGGCGGTCTTGGAAATGCCCTTGGTACAGGAAAGGAAACGTTACTTATGAAAATTGGTTTTTGGGAACTTATCGTCATCGTCATCGTGGCGTTTGTGTTCATCGGCCCGGACCAGCTGCCTGTCTACGCAAAGAAGATCGGCAAGATGCTCCGCGAGCTGAAGAAATACACCGGCGCTGCTTCTGAGGAGATTCAGAAGAACGTGGTGGAGCCGCTGAACGAGATTCAGGCTCCCCTGAAAGAGGCTGTTGCCCCCCTGACTGATATCAAAAAAGATATCGACAGCAGCATGCGGGACGTGACCAAGAGCTTTACCGGCATTGGCAAGACCAGCAAGGAGGAAGCCGCCAAGAAGCAGGCTGAGACCGAGGAGGTCACCGACCTGACCGAGGATGCTGTGGAGGAACTGCCCGAGCAGCCCGCCGAAGCCCCGGCTGAAACTGTGGAGGCTCCCGCCGAAAAGCCGGAGCAGGCCGCTGCCGAGGCCGCACAGCCTGCCGCCGAGCCGGTGGCTGAGCCTGTGCAGGAAGCCCCTGCCGCAGCCGAAGAAGCCGCCGAAGCTGCACCCGCTGAGGAAGCAAAGGTGTAAGCGCCCCTACTTATTTATGGATGCACCCGCGCCCGCGGTTGCCAGATACATTCTGTAATACGCCCGCCACGCGGCGCGGCAAGAAAAAGGAGATATTTATTATGCGTATTGGTACTAATGAGCTGCTGATCATTCTGGTTGTCGTTCTGCTGATCTTTGGACCCAAGAACCTGCCGAAGCTGGGCAAGATGTTCGGTAAGACCATCAATGGCTTTAAGAAGGGCATGGAGGACGAGGACGCCGAGCAGTCCGAGGAGACTGTAAAGAAGGCTGATAAGAAGGACGAAGACGAGGAGTAATTGTGGCTACAAACAAAAAGCGCAAAAAGAAAGCCGAAGTCATGGCAGAGGACGGCAGCATGACGCTGACCGGCCATCTGAAAGAACTGCGGAACCGGCTCATCATCTGCGCGGTGGTGTTTGTGGTGGGCGTGGTGGTCTCGCTGGCGTATGCAGACCGTCTGATCGATCTGCTTACCGCCATGGGCCGCGACTATTACCAGTTCGTGTCCATTGCCCCGCAGGAAAAACTGATGCAGTATTTCCGGGTGTCCATTCTGGCCGGTGTGGTGGTAACGGTGCCTGTGGCCTTTTACAACATCTACGCCTTTGCAAAGCCGGGTCTGAAAAAGAGCGAGAGCACCTTTTTCAAACTGGTCATGCTGCTGGGTCTGATCCTGTTCTGCGTGGGCGTGCTGTTTGCCTATAAGCTCATGATGCCGTTCATGCTGCGGTTCCTCAGCACCGGCATCGAGGGTGCTGAGTACATCCAGACCACCACCAGTATCGAGAGCTACGTCAACCTCTGCCTGACCATGTTCATCATCTTTGGCTGCGTGTTCGAGATGCCGCTGATCACCATCATCCTTTCCAAGATGGGCATCATCAACCCGCAGATCCTCAAGCAGGTGCGCGGCGTGGCCATCGTGGTCATCTTCTTCATCGCTGCTGTGGTCACCCCGCCGGACATCGTGTCCCAGTGCATGGTGGCTTTCCCCATGGTGCTGCTGTATTTCGTCAGCATCTTCCTGAGCGGCATCTTCTATAAGCCGCGCGATACGGATGAGGATGACGAGGAAGAAGAGGAGAGCGAGGACTGATCCCGCTTCTGTTCCGGTTTTCATCAACTGAATCAAACGCCGCTGCACGGCTGTGCAGCGGCGTTTCTTGTTGGCACGGAAACAAAAAAGCTGCCGCACAGCTTTGTGCAGCAGCCTATGAGAAAATAAAGGAGAAACGCAGGTTCAAAAAAGATCATTTGCCCAGATGCCAGATATCGCGGTCGTACTCGGCAATGGTGCGATCAGAGGAGAACATGCCAGCCTTGGCAATGTTCACAAGGCACTTACGCCGCCAGCCCGTGGGGTCGCAGGCGTAATCGCTGAGGGCCTGTCCCTTGCGCACAACGTAGGCATTGAAGTCCGGCAGGGTCTGGAACCAGTCCTTGTGGATCAGCTCGTCGTGCAGGCGGGTCAGGTTTTCGGCATGACCGGCGGCCAGCATCTCCGGCCCGGTCAGGAAGCTGATGGCGCGGCGGATGTTGGCATCGCCCTCCACCCACTGGGCGGGGTCGTAATCGCCCACGGCGTAGCGGTGGATGACCTGATCGGAGGTCTGGCCGAAGATATAGATGTTCTCCTCGCCCACCTGCTGGCTGATCTCCACGTTGGCACCATCCATGGTGCCCAGCGTCAGCGCACCGTTCAGCATAAACTTCATGTTGCCGGTGCCGGAGGCCTCCTTGGAGGCAAGGCTGATCTGCTCGGACAGGTCGCAGGCCGGGATCAGCTTTTCGGCGGCGGTGACGTTGTAGTTTTCCACGAACACCACCTGCAGCCACTTGGACACCTCCGGGTCTGCGGCAATGACCTTGGAGAGGGTCAGCAGCGCATGGATGATGTCTTTTGCAATGGTGTAGGCGGGAGCGGCTTTTGCGCCGAAGATGCTCACCAGCGGCACAGCGGGCAGGTGTCCTGCCTTGATCTCGTAGTACTGGTGGATGAGGTACAACAGGTTGAGCTGCTGGCGCTTATACTCATGCAGGCGCTTGGACTGGATATCGAACACGGCATCGGTGTTCACGCTCACTTTCTGGGTGTGCAGCAGCCAGTCTGCCAGCGCTTCCTTGTTGGCCTTTTTCACGGCGGTCAGCTCGCTGAGCACCGTCTCGTCATCGACAAAGGCCAGCAGCTTTTCCAGCTCGGCGGCGTCCTTGCGGAAGCCGGAGCCGATGTGCTTTTCCAGCGTTGCAGTCAGGCGCGGGTCGCATTCCAGCAGCCAACGGCGGAAGGTGATGCCGTTGGTCTTGTTATTGAACTTCTCCGGGTACAGCTCGTAGAAGCCGTGCAGCTCGGAGTTTTTCAAAATCTCGGTGTGCAGCGCTGCCACGCCGTTGGTAGAGTGGGTAAAGTGGATATCCATGTGTGCCATGTGCACCCGGTCGTCCTTGTCGATAATGGCAAGGCTCTCATCCTCGGTGCGGGTGCGTGCCAGCGCATCCAGCTTTTCAATGATGGGCATCAGCTGCGGCACTACGGCATCCAGATAGGCGCGGGGCCACTTTTCCAGTGCCTCGGCCAGAATGGTGTGGTTGGTGTAGGCGCAGGTCTTGGTGACGATCTCCACGGCCTCTTCAAACTCGATGCCGCGCTCGCCCAGCAGACGGATCAGCTCCGGGATGACCATGCTGGGGTGGGTGTCGTTGATCTGGATAGCGGCGTAGTCCGCCAGATCATGGAAGTTGCAGCCCCGGGCGGCGCACTCGGCCAGAATGAGCTGTGCACCGGCAGAGACCATCAGGTACTGCTGGTACACCCGCAGACGGCGGCCTGCCTCGTCGGAATCGTCCGGGTAGAGGAAGAGGGTCAGGTTCTTGTCGATGGCAGTCTTGTCGAAGGCAATGCCGTCATGGACGATGCTCTCGTCGATGGTGTCCAGATCGAACAGGTTCAGGGTGTTGGTGCGCCCCTCGTAGCCGGTGACCGCCAGCTTGTACAGCCGGGCGGTGTACTCCTTGCCCGCCAGTTCCACCGGGTAGGTGGTGTCGGTCTTTTCCGCCCAGCTGTGGGCAGTGAGCCACGGGTCGGGCTTTTCGTTCTGCACGCCATCCTCAAAGGACTGATGGAACAGACCAAAATGGTACCGCAGACCTACGCCGTCGCCGGGCAGGTTCAGCGTTGCCAGAGAGTCGAGGAAGCAGGCAGCCAGACGCCCCAGACCGCCGTTGCCCAGAGAAGGCTCCGGCTCTACCTCTTCAATGTCGGAAAGGCGCTTTCCGGCAGCAGCCAGCGCAGACCGGGCTTCATCGTACAGCCCCAGATTGATGAGGTTGTTGGACAGCAGCTTGCCAATAAGGAATTCGGCGCTGATATAGTACAGCTTGCGCCCGGTGACCGGCTGCACGCGGTCGGCGCTCTTCTGCCGCACAAGTTCCAGCAGTGCCAGATACAGCTCTTGGTCGGTGCAGTCTGCCAACAGCTTGCCGGTGATACTCTGTAACGTTTCGGTAAAGCTCATAAAAGCATCCTCCTTTGCTAGGGTGCATCTGAAAAGTCGAAAATTCAGTCTATTTCTTTGTTTTCAGATACACCTTACGGAAAACAGGTTTGACATCTGTACTTCAAGATATACCACATAGAACGTTCAAAATCTTGCCTAAATAGTGCAAACTGTGGTACAATCCTATCATCAGGGGGGTGAGACGATGCAAAATCAGGCTTCTTTGCAGGAGACAAAACAGCACGGTGCAGTGCGGTTTCCGTTCAATTTGTATCCCTGCACCATTCCGGGGGATTTTCAGCAGGTGGCACTGCACTGGCACGAGAGCATGGAGCTGGTCTTTGTCAAGCAGGGCATGGGGCTGGTACAGGTGGGCGTGGTGACCTACCCGGCCTACCGGGGGGATATCTTTATTTTTGCCCCAGGCACGCTCCACGCGCTGCGGCAGGCAGAGGGACAGCGCATGGAATACGAAAATATCATCTTTGAGCCGGAGTTGCTGGGCGGCGCAGAGGACCTTTGCGCCGAAAAATATCTGCTGCCGCTGCAAAGCGGGCGGCTTTCGCTGCCGGTGCGTCTGACCCCGAACGATTTGTGCTATCTGCAAGCCGCCGCCTGCCTGCGGGAGCTGGAGGATGCCAACCGCGCCAAGCGCCCCGGCTATGAGCTGCTGGTAAAAGGGGCGCTGCTGCGCTTTCTTGCCCTGCTCATTGCGCAGGGCAGGCAGCAGCTTCCCGCCGAAACCGCCGACACCCAGCGGCTGAAAGCGGTGCTGCAATGGCTCTCCGCCCATTATGCCGAGCCGCTCCGGGTAGCCGATGCCGCCGGGGTCTGCTCCTTCAGCGCCAGCCATTTTATGCGCTGGTTCCGGCAGATGACCGGGCAGAGCTTTATTGCCTTTCTGAACGAGTATCGGCTGAACACCGCCGCCGAGGCGCTGCGAACCACCGATGAGACCGTGCTGACCATCGCCTCCCGGTGCGGGTTTGAGAATCTTTCCTATTTTAACCGGGCGTTCAAGGCGCATTTTGGCATGACCCCGCGGGAGTACCGAAAAAAATAAGCAAAGCGCTTGACAGCTGCGGCTGTATGGCGTATGATGTGGGCAGCGGCTTTTCTCGGAGTGAAAAGTTAGTCAATTCTAACTATCATTTTATAAGATATTCCTGAAAGAAGGTATAAAAATGATCCAGACGACCGTAGAAGTAGGCGGCATGGCGTGTTCCATGTGCGAAGCCCATATCAATGACACCGTGCGCAATGCATTTCCTGTGGATAAAGTCTCGTCCTCCCACGCCAAGGGCAAGACCGTGATCCTTTCCAAGGAGCCGCTGGACGAAAACGCGCTCCGCGCCGCCATTGAAGCCACCGGGTACCATGTGGGCACCATCCACAGCGCACCGTATGAAAAGAAGGGGCTGTTCTCCTTTTTCAAAAAGTGATATGTCCCCCGCCGTGTTCAGCCGTATCGACAAAAATAAGGCGCAATACTGATCTCTACCAACCATTCTTCTTTTCACCTCTTTTTTGTTTTCCACCCACAGAGAAACACCCCCGGCAGCCGCAATGGCCGCCGGGGGTGTTTCTGTATCTTTAGATTTGCACTCGGCTTTAGTGGACAAAGCCCACGAACACCGGGCAGAGCACGGCGGTCAGCACACCGGCTACGGCAATGGAAAGGCCGCTCATGGCACCTTCCACATCACCCATCTGCAGCGCCTTGCTGGTGCCCACGGCATGGGCTGCCGTGCCGATGCCCACGCCCTTGGCGATGGGGTCGGTGATGTGGAACAGCTTGCACACGGTCTCGGCCAGCAGTGCACCCACGATGCCGGTCACGATGACGATGGCACCGGTCAGGGCGGCAATGCCGCCCAGCTCAGCGGCCACATCCATGCTGATGGCGGTGGTCACGGACTTCGGCAGCAGAGTAGCGTACTGCTCCTGGGTCAGATCCATTGCCAGCGCCAGTGCAAAGGCGCTGCCCAGACTGACCAGCGTACCCACCGAGATGCCTGCGATGATGGCGGGCGCATTCTCCTTGAGCAGATCCAGCTTTTCATACAGCGGGATGGCCAGCGCCACCGTGGCGGGCAGCAGCAGATAGCTTACCGGCGCGGCGCTGGTCTTGTAGTCCCCGTAGGGGATATTGCACACCGACAGAAAAATGATGACAAAAATACTGCCCAGCAGCAGCGGGTTAAAGATGGCCTTGCCGGTCACCCGGTTGATGAGCACACCCAGCCCAAAGGCTGCCAGCGTAAGCAGCACGCCCCATGCCACAGAGCCGGTCAGAAAGTCGTTCAGCAGCTCAGTCATGGTCGGCCTCCTCTTTTTTATTGCGGGCGGTCAGCGCCTGCGTGGTGCGGCCTGCGGCCGCCATTACCAGCACCGTCACCGGCAGAATGGCGATCAGGATGGGCAGCAGCAGCTGTCCCATCTCTGCCCACAGCTCCATGATGCCCGCAGCGGCGGGCACGAACAGCAGCGGAAAAATACCGGTCAGGTAGGTGCCGGTTTCCTTGACCTGCTCCAGCTTTACAACACCGGCGGTCAAAGCTGCCAGCAGCAGCACCAAGCCGTACACACTGGCAGGCACCGGCAGCGGCAGCACCGCGTGCAGCACCTCGCCCAGAAAACAGAACGCAAGAATGCGCCCGAACTGAAAAATATACTTCGTGTCAGAACTCCCCTTTCTGGTCTTATGGTCTTATAACGAACAGACAACGGGCTTTTTGCCCGGAATTTTCTGTCTCACACAAAGTAAAAGTATACCGCGGACTGCCCGCTCCATCAACCGTAAATCTTGCCAAGAAGTTCTGCACCTTTTGCGCAGAACTGTACAAAAAAACGCACCGGGCCAAGGCCGGTGCGCAGAATCAATTATTCCTGATAGGTAAAATGACAGTGTGGGTAATTCGAGCACCCCCAGAAGGTTTGCCCTGCGTGATTCCCTCGTTGAGCTACCCTCATAACGAGCTGTCCGCCGCATCGCGGACAAGTCCAAGTTCCATCCGCTTGAACGACTGGATATTGCTTTGCCTGAACGTCTCTTATATGGGCGTCTTTTTGCCAGCCGCTTGCTTCTGTGAAATTCACAAGTATTGCATAAAGTGCATCCATTTTCTCATCTGATAGCTGAGTGCCTGTACACCGAGCATTATACTCAATATCCCTTCGGAGATATAGGGCATAGGTCACATGATGCATTCCGCTTGTGAGCTGAATGTTCTTTAGTTCACAATTGTTTCCAAATACTACATAGGAATAGTATGGGACAGTATCATCCTTCAGCAGTTCCATCAATGCGCAAATATGCGTCTCATTCTGCCGGAGAGGGTTATAAAAGGAGTACTTTTGCGTTGTATGAAATTTTCCCCTCAGACATTGCGTCCAATGTTCTTGCTCTTCATTGCCGAAAATCCAGCCACTGTAATTTTTGGATTCGATTACATAAAGTCCGGACTCGTGCAGAAAGACCATGTCAATCTCAGTTGTTCCTTTTTGGCCTACCGGGATATAACAATTCGGTAAAAGAGCTTTACGACCGTGGACTTTGTTCAGGGCTTTATAAATAATGTTTTCTCCAGCGTCTCCCCGTTCCTCCGGGCTACGAAAATCCCATCGAAATTGCTCAAACACGATAATGTCCTCAAATCACATAATCGTTGCCGGCCTGATCCGGCAGGGCAAGGTCTGCCAGTGTGATCTTGCCAAAATAGTCCGAGATCAGATCGTTGAGCCCCTTCCACATCTCGTAGGTGCGGCAGTTGGCCATCCGGGCGCAGGCAGAAGCCCCGGGGGTCAGGCAGCTTACCGGGGCAAGGCTGCCCTCGGTGAGCATCAAAATCTCGCTTACCGTGTACTGATCCGGGCTGCGGGTCAGCCGGTAGCCGCCGCCCTTGCCGCGCAGCCCCTCCAGAAAGCCGTTCTGCACCAGTACCTTGAGGATGTTCTCCAGATACTTTTCCGAGATCTCCTGCCGGGCGGCAACTTCCTTTAAGGGAACATATTTTTCAGACTGATGCTCCGCGAGGTCGATCATCACCCGCAGCGCATAGCGTCCTTTGGTCGAAACGATCATGATCCGTACTTCCTTCCGGTCAAAATTTATTATAACCCATTATACAACAGGGTAAGTCACTTTTCAATCCTACTTTTTTCAAAAAACCCCTTGACAAGCAGGGAAAACAGGGCTATAATGCCATCAAACCCACAAACGATGTTGGTTGAAAGGTTTAGAGGGAATCACAGCCGGGCACCCCGGCACAAGACAGGGCCATACGCCCCGTAACGATATCAGAAAGAGGGACAAGTATTATGAGCAAGATCTATACCGCCGCAGATCAGTTGATCGGTCACACCCCGCTGCTGGAGCTCAGCCATATTGAGAAGGAAGAGCAGCTGCCCGCCCACGTTATTGCCAAGCTGGAGTACTTCAACCCCGCTGGTTCTGTGAAAGACCGCATTGCGAAAAAGATGATCGACGACGCCGAGACCAAGGGTCTGCTGAAGGAAGGCTCCGTCATCATTGAGCCCACCTCCGGCAACACCGGCATCGGTCTGGCTGCTGTGGCAGCTGCCAAGGGCTACCGCATCATCATCGTGATGCCCGAGACCATGAGCGTGGAGCGCCGCCAGCTGATGAAGGCTTACGGTGCCGAGCTGGTGCTGAGCGAGGGTGCCAAGGGCATGAAGGGTGCCATTGCCAAGGCCGATGAGCTGGCAAAGGAGATCCCCAATTCCTTCATCCCCGGCCAGTTCGTGAACCCCGCCAACCCGCAGGCACACATCGAGACCACCGGCCCCGAGATCTGGGAGGATACCGATGGTAAGGTAGATATCTTTGTGGCAGGCGTTGGCACCGGCGGCACCGTGACCGGCGTTGGCAAGTACCTCAAGAGCAAGAATCCCGATGTCAAGGTGGTGGCTGTTGAGCCTGCTTCCTCCCCTGTGCTGAGCAAGGGCACTGCCGGTGCACATAAGATCCAGGGCATCGGCGCAGGCTTTGTGCCGGACGTGCTGGACACCACCGTCTATGACGAGATCATCGCCGTGGAGAACGACGACGCCTTTGCCACCGGCCGTCTGATCGGCCACAAGGAGGGCGTGCTGGTGGGCATCTCCTCCGGTGCTGCCGTCTGGGCTGCTATCCAGTTGGCAAAGCGCCCGGAGAACGCCGGCAAGAACATCGTTGTCCTGCTGCCCGATACCGGCGACCGCTACCTGTCCACCCCGCTGTTTGCTGAATAATCCCCAAAAAACTCTCCTCTCCCGCTCTGCACCCCGCAGGGCGGGAGTTTTTGTTTGGGGACAAGACTATTTGAAATGGCTTCCGCTGCGCTCTAGCCATATTCAGCGGAAGAATTATTTGATATTTCGCGTTTGGAGCGACCGCGTTTGCGGAGCGTAGCGTAGCAATGAAAGCCCCAGTGGGGCTTTTAAGCGGCAGAGCGGTCTGCGTTAGCAGATGGAGGGGCGTTGCCCCGACAAGCTCTGCGGAGCGCTCCAAACGCTATTTTCACAGAAGGGGTCGTAAAGGGAAACGGCAGGTGCAGCGCCGCTTTCTGCGAAAGCGCGGCGCTGCCGGCGTGCCCGCTCCCCGGGGGGAGCTGTCGCGCAGCGACTGAGGGGCTTTGAATCGGCGGAGCCGGAAAAAACGGTTAAAAGATCTTCACGCCGAACAGGCGTGAATCTTCAGTTTTTTCCGGTGTAGCCCTCCTCTTTGGGGTTAAAAGGGGCGAGCAGCCCCTTTTTCGTGGCTCCAGCGCGTCGAAATCGCTGGCACTTTTCTGGTTCTCTTTTGGTGTCAAAAGAGAACATCCCCCGTCCCCTCCTCTTTTCCCTCACGCAATTTTATGCTACAATACCGGTAACAAAAACGTTTGGAGAAACGCCCATGCTTTATTATGCTGCCCCCATGGAGGGCTTCACAGACCGGGTCTGGCGGCAGACCCATCAGAAATGGTTCGGCGCACAAGGCGCTGCCGACCTCTATTATGCGCCGTTTATCTCCCCGCCGGAGAACCGGGTGCTCATTAAAAAGAAGATGGCAGAGCTTGCCCCGGAGGCAAACCCCGGTGCGCCGGTCATCCCGCAATTGCTGGCGAAGGACGGCGAGCTGGCTGCATGGATGATCGGTCAGCTGCGGGCGCTGGGCTATACCGAGGTGAACCTGAATCTGGGCTGCCCCGCCGGGACGGTGACCGCCAAGGGCAAGGGCTCCGGAATGCTGCGGGACCTTGCCAAGGTGGACGCCTTTCTGGACGGCGTATTCTCCCATGCCGAGGGGCCTGTCTCGGTCAAGACCCGGCTGGGGGTAGAGAAACCGGAGGAGTTTGCCGCCATTCTGGAAATTTATAGCCGCTACCCCATCTCGGAGCTGACCATCCATCCTCGGGTGATGCGGCAGCAGTACCGTGGGCAGGCCGACCGCGCCGCCTTTGCCGCTGCGCTGCCCCGGTGCACTATGCCGGTGTGCTACAACGGCGATGTGACCACCGCCGCCCAGCTCCACGCGCTGGAAAAGGAGTTCCCCGCCCTGTCCGGCATCATGGTAGGGCGCGGGCTCATCGCAGACCCTGCACTCTTCCGCAAAGCACGGGGCGGTGCACCCGCCACCAAAGAGGAGCTGCGGGGCTACCTGACCGACCTGTACCACGGCTACACCGAACTGTTTGGCAGCGCAGGCTGCGCCATCAGCCGGATGAAGGGGCACTGGTTCTACCTCATCCACTGCTTTGCCGGGGCAGAAAAGCTGGAAAAGCAACTGAAAAAGCTGCGGGAGCCGTGGGAGTATGAGGTGGTGGTGAACCAGATCTTCACCCTGCCGCTGGTGGAAAACGATTAAAATGGTCTCCAAAACCATCCTATCCATAATAAATGAGGCTTTTCCCTGCGACCCCACCCGTGAAAATGGGGTTCAGGAAAGTCCGCAGACTTTCCTGAACCCCGAAATTTAAAATAATCTTTCCTCTGAACATGGCCAGAGCAACGCGGAGGCCATTCCCAATCGTCCCACGCGCAAAAAAAGCCCGCCGTCTTGCAAGACAGCGGGGCTGAAAAGGACCGTATTACACGTTGAGGTAGCTGCGCAGCATAGCCTGCAGCAGATCGTCACGATCCACCTTGCGGATCATGGCACGGGCATTCTTATAGGTCGTAATGTAGGTAGGGTCTTCGGACAAAATGTAGCCCACCAGCTGATTGACCGGGTTATAGCCTTTTTCCTTCAAAGCATCATACACCTGTTGTACGATCTCGTGGATCTCATAGTCCTTTTTATCGTGGATGGAGAAAATCGCGGTTGCGTCTCCCACGCAATACACCCCCTTCGGTTGAAACTAGTCCCATTGTACACGAATTGCGCCGAAACTTCAAGATAATTACGCTGGATTTGCACATCCTGCACAAAATTTCCAGCAATGTTCCGGCAAGATGAACGATGTCCGGGCGGCATTCTGCCCGCGAAAGGAGCCTTTGTATGCTTTACGGCATCGGCTGCGACCTGTGCAGCCTTTCCCATCTGGAAAAAAGCCTTTCCTCTGCTCACGCGGCGGCCTTTGTGCGCCGGGTATACGGCCCGGCCGAGCAGGCGGCACTGGGGCTTTTGGAGGCCTCCCCTGCGCCGCTGAATGCCCACCGCCTTGCCAGCGCCGCCGCAGATTTTGCCGCCAAGGAGGCCTTTCTCAAGGCGGCGGGCACCGGCCTGCGGGAACCCTTTTCTCTATGTGAGATCGAGGCCGTCCGGCAGGAGAACGGTGCCCCGGCTTACCGTTTCAGCGGGCAGACTGCCGCATGGGTGGCGCAGCACCGGCTGCGTGCCCGGCTCTCTTTAAGCCACGAGGGCGGCATGGCGCTGGCCTTCTGCACGCTGGAAGAGGAAAGCTGACCACCCTTTGTGCATACAATGGAATATCGCCCCCGCACTGCATAAGCCGCACCCCGCCTGCGCATACTGAGAGCAGACAGGATGCGCCGGACGCATCACATAGCGGGGCACATCCTCCAGACAAACAGGAGGGAGATTCCATGGAGGTACACAGAGGAGAAGTTTTCTACGCCGATCTTTCGCCAGTGGTGGGCTCGGAGCAGGGCGGTGTGCGCCCGGTGCTGATCGTACAGAACGAGATCGGCAACCGGCACAGCCCCACTGTGATCGCGGCAGCCATTACATCCCGGCTGGACAAGACCCGCCTGCCCACCCACATCAACATCCGGGCGGCAGACACCGGCCTTGCCAAGGACAGCGTGGTGCTGCTGGAACAGATCCGCACGCTGGATAAGCACCGTCTGCGGGAGCGCGCCGGGCAGATCACCGCCGCCGACCAGAAGCGGGTGGATCAGGCGCTGGACGTAAGCCTTGGGCTGAGCTCGTACTGAAATTTTATTTATAAAGCAGAGACACCGGAGCGTCCACAGACGCTCCGGTGTCTCTATTTTTTAGTATTACTCGATCAGGCCGTTGAGCAGGGTCAGGCACTTGCGGCTGTGCAGCTTGCGGATGGCCTTGGCTTCGATCTGGCGCACACGCTCACGAGTGACGCCGAAGTCGCGGCCGACCTCTTCCAGCGTGCGGGGACGGCCATCATCCAGACCAAAGCGCAGGCGGATGACCTTTTCCTCGCGGGGGGTCAGGCTCTTGAGTGCCAGATTGATCTGCTGTGCCACCATGGCGCGGTCGGCTGCCTTGCCGGGTGCTTCGGCGTTCTCATCGGCGACAAAATCGCCCAGAGAGGAATCCTCTTCCTCACCCACGGGGCTTTCCAGGCTGGCGGGCTCCTGTGCCATGCGCTGGATCTCGCGCACGCGCTCCACGCTCATATCCATGGCCTTTGCCAGCTCCTCCGGGGTGGGCTCGTGGCCGTTCTGGTACACCAGCTGGTTGGTGGCCTGACGCATCCGGTTGATGGTCTCCACCATGTGCACCGGGATGCGGATGGTGCGGGCCTGATCCGCGATAGCGCGGGTGATGGCCTGACGGATCCACCAGGTAGCGTAGGTAGAGAAGCGGAAGCCGCGGTCGCAGTCGAACTTCTCGGCGGCCTTGATGAGGCCGATGTTGCCCTCCTGAATGAGATCAAGGAAGGCCAGATTATGGCCGACATGCTTCTTGGCGATGGACACCACCAGACGCAGGTTTGCCTCGCTCAGGCTGCGGCGGGCGTTCAGGCCGTCGCGGCGGGTCTTGAGCAGCTCCTGACGGCGTTCCTCGCTCAGGGGGCCGTTCTCCACGGCCTCCATGGCCTTTTCCTCGTCTGCCTTTTCCTCGGCATCCTCGGCAGACTTTTCGCCGTCCTCGTCCAGATCCTCGGTGTAGCTGCGGCTGTTCTCGTCCTCCTCAAAGGAGAAGCGGGCGCTGTTCTTCTTGATGTACTCCGGTGCGCCGTACTTCTGGCGGTCTGCCTGCAAAATGTGTGCAGCCTCGGCACCGGCATGGATGCGGCGGCTCAGCTCCACCTCCTGCTCGGCGCTCAGCAGCGGGATCTGACCGATCTGCTTGAGGTAGTTCTTCACCGGGTCGTCCAGCAGCTCGTCCATGGCAGCCTTCAGGTCTGCCGGGTTCTCCTCGGCATCCTCTTCGTTTTCATCGGCAAGGCCCATGTCATCGTTGTTGTTCTCGGCGTTCTCCACCTCAGCAATGATGCTGTCCACGTCCAGACTCGGCTCGTTCTCTTCCTCCAGGACCTTAATGCCGCGCTCCTCCAGCAGGGTGTAGAGGGTGTCTACATCCATGCGGCATTGTGCCGCCAGCGCCTTGGCCTCCTGTGCAGAGAGGGTGCCCTCGCCCTTAGTCAACAGTTCCTTCAAAGTCATGCCCATTTTTTCTCTCCTTCCCACTCCGGGGAATTTCCTGTAATATTGCCCTGTGCATCAGATCACAAGGCCGCCGTTCACCCCGAACACCTGTCCGGTGATGTATCCGGCATCCTCGCCGGCCAAAAAGACCAGCAGCTTTGCAACTTCTTCCGGGGTGCCAAGCCGACCCACAGGGGTCTCCTCGGCCAGCGCCGCCTTGTCCTCGGCGGTAAAAGCCGCCATCATGTCAGTCTCGATGACCCCGGGCGCTACGCAGTTCACCGTAATGCCGCTGGGGCCCTCTTCCTTCGCCAGTGCCTTGGTCAGGCCGATGAGCCCGGCCTTCGCGGCGGAATAGTGCACCTCGCAGCTGCCGCCGGTCTGGCCCCACATACTGCTCACGGTCAGAATGCGGCCCTGCTTGCGGCGGATCATGCCGGGCAATGCCAGCTGGCACAGGTGGAACGCGCCGCTCAGGTTCACGTCCAGCATCCGCTGCCACTCCTCCGGGGTGATGTCGGTAAACAGCTTCTGCTGCGCGATGCCGGCGTTGCACACCAACACATCCACCCTGCCCATGGCCTGCTCCACTGCGTGGAACGCCAGCTCACAGCTGGCGCGGCTGGCTACATCGCACTGGATGGCGATGCACCCGGGCAGCTGCTGTTCCAGCGCAGCGGCAGCAGCTGCGTTCTGGTGGTAGAGCACCGCCACCTGATACCCTGCTGCCGCAAAGGCGCGGGCAGCGGCAGCACCGATGCCCCGGTCGCCGCCGGAGATCAGCACCCGGCGCGCCGCAGCGGGTGCGGCAGGGGCAGGCCGCTCTTTTACAGGCTGCGGCGCAGGCGCTTCGGGCAGCTCCACCGCAGGCGGCTCTGCGGGCTTTTCCAGCGTGATCACCCGGGTGGGTTCGTCCACCGCAGGCGCTGCCGTTTTTCCCAGCGTCATGATGCGGGTAGGTTCATCCACCACCGGTTCCACCGGCGCAGCCGGCTTTGCAGCCGGTGCGGCAAGGGGCTCCGGTGCGCTCTCTTCCTCCGGCACTTGAAAGGTCAGTTCAAACTCGTCCTCGTACAAGAGTATATCCCTCCTGTTCGGTATTCTCGGCCGGGCGCAGTGCCCCAGCCGGAAAAACCCTGTGCCCATCCCCAGACAGTGCAGCGTTCCGTTTATGTGTCCGGCAAAGGTCCGGTGCTTTGGCGTGCCTGCCTGCAGTTGCGATGGGTTTCGACAAGATTCCATTGAATAATATACCACAATCCAGCCCAAAAAGAAAGTGGGAACTGCAATTTTTTACGCAGTTCCCACTATTTTTCCTTATTTTCCCCTGTTTTCGGGCACCGGGGGCTTCCAGCGGGGTCTGCCCGCCCGCTTTTCCCGCAGGGAAACAAAAAACGCCTGCAAAAGCTGCTGCGCCTCGGCCTCCCGCAGCCCCTTTTCCACTACCGGATGGTGGTTGAAGGGCAGCGCGAACAGGTCGGTCACCGAGCCGCAGCACCCGGCCTTGGTGTCGGCAGCACCGTACACCACCCGGCGCAGACGGCTGTTGATGATGCCGCCCGCGCACATGGGGCAGGGCTCTAAGGTGACGAACAGTTCGCACTCCCACAGCCGCCAGCCGCCCAGCGCCTTGCAGGCAGCGTCAATGGCCAGCAGCTCCGCGTGGTGCAAGGCGTTTTTCTCGGTCTCCCGGGTGTTGTGCGCCGTAGCCACCACCTCGCCGTGCCGCGCCACCACCGCACCCACCGGCACCTCGCCCAAGGCGGCGGCTTTGGCGGCTTCTTCCAGCGCAAGACCCATCAGTTCAAAATCGGTCATGTATCCCATCCTCTCATCCCATCGCCAGTACCAGCAGATTGTTTGCACTGTGCAGCAGCATCCCCGGCCAGAGATGTCCGGTGCGGTCTGCCAGCCACCCCAGACCCAGCCCGCACACCAGCGCATAGACCATGGCAGCGACGCTGCCGTGCTGCAAGGCAAACAGCACCGCCTGCAAAAGAATGGCCTGTCCCCTGCCCAGCGGCTGCGCCCGGCGCTGCACCGCGCCCCGGAACACCCCTTCCTCCGCCAGCGGAGCCAGCAGGCAGACCCGGAAAAACCGCGCCGCGCCGCCGGGCGGCACGGGCAGCAGCACCGCCAGCGCCTTGCCCGCCAGCAGATACCCTACCGCCCAGCCAAAGGCCGAAAGCAGCGCGGCGGTGCGGGGATTCAGCTTGTGCATGGTCGGTCTCCTCCTGCTGTGATTCGTTCCCGGTTATAGTACCATATCTGCCGCCGGGTGCGCAAGGTTTGGGCGTTCTGTCGTGGCAAATTTATGCAAATCATTGACACATCGCCCTAAATGGTGGTATAATAATTTCCAACCTTTTTAGCAAAAACGTTGCGTATACTGTATTTTACCGGTAGACCGGAGGTATTATTATGATCCGTATCCTCACCGATTCCGCGTGCGACATCCTGCCCGCCGAGGCGCAGCAGCTGGGCGTGACCGTGATCCCCCTGAACGTGACGCTGGAGGACGGCACCGTCCTGCGGGACGGCATCGACATGACCCCCAGCGAATACTATACCCATCTGGCAGCCTGCCGCAAGCTGCCCACCACCAGCCAGCCCAGCCCGGAGCAGTTCGAGCGGCTGTATCTGGACGCCGCTGCCGCCGGAGACGAGGTGCTGGGCATCTTTTTGTCCGATGCGCTGTCCGGCACCGGTCAGTGCGCCAGACTTGCTGCCGACCTTGCCAACGTGGATAATGTGGTGTTCGTGAACACCGAGAACGTCTGTCTGGGGCAGTCCTTGCTGGTGCGGCTGGCTGTGCAGCTGCGGGACGCCGGCAAGACGATCACCCAGATCGCCGCCGATCTGGAAAAGGCCAAGCAGCACCTGCATCTGGTAGCTGCCGTGGACGATCTGAAGTATCTGCGCAAGGGCGGCAGACTGTCCGCCGCCGCAGCTGTGGCGGGCGGTATGCTGGGCATCAAGCCCATCCTCGCCGTCATGGAGGGCAAGGTGGCGCTGGCCGGTAAGGCACGCGGTCTGCCCGGCGTGTATGTGGCGCTGTTCAAGAAGATCGACGAGATGGGCGGCATCCACCCGGGCTACACCCCGCTGCTGGGCTACACCGTCAACCACCGGGAGCTGCAGCCGCTGCTGACCTACCTGCAGGACAACCTGCATCTGGACGCACCGCTGGTGCGCCAGATCGGCTGCGTCATTGGCACCCACACCGGCCCCGGCGCATTCGGCATCGCGTTCTTTGATAAAGAGCTGGCGCTGGAATAAAACCTATTAGCAAAAACAAGTCGGACAGCCCGCGGGCTGCCCGACTTTATTTTTACCCGTGAAAAAGTAGTTTCGAAACGCCCGCAGGCGTTTCGGAACTACAAATAAAATATTCTTTCCGCTGATTATGGCCAGAGCAAAGCGGAGACCATTCCAAATCGTCCCGCCTTGCCCTTACAGCACCGCGTCCGAGATCAGCTTGCCCAGCAGCAGAACCAGCACCACCAGCATCATGGGGCGGATGAAGCGGGCACCCTTTTTCAGCGCGAAGTGCGAGCCCAGCAGGTTGCCCAGAATATTGCTGACTGCACAGGGGATGCCGATGTGGAACACCACCAGACCGTTCATCAGGTAGGTGAACAGGCTGGCGTAGTTGCTGGCCAGATTGAGCACCTTGCCGTTGCCGTTGGCAGTGCGCAGGTCAAAGCCCATCAGGGTGGTAAAGGCAATGATGGCAAAGGTACCGGTGCCCGGGCCCATAACGCCGTCGTACAGGCCGATGCCAAAGCCGATGGCCAGTGCCAGCAAAATCTTTTTCAGGTCCAGCGTGCCGTCGTCCCGGTTCTCGTCCGGCAGGTTGCGCTGCCACAGAATGATGACCGCCGCCACCGGCAGGATGATGAACATCATGGTGCGCAGCATCTCATCGCTGAGCAGCAGCACGATGTGCGCGCCCAGCGCACTGCCCGCAAAGCTGCCGATGGCTGCAAGAACACCCACCTTCACGTTCATGGCACCACTTTTGAAAAAGCTTGCCGTGGCAAAGGTAGTGCCGCAGGCGGCGCTGAACTTGTTGGTGGCATAGGTGTAGTGGGGCGGCAGCCCGGCAAACAGATAGGCCGGCAGGCTGATCAGCCCGCCGCCGCCGGCTGCCGAATCCACAAAGCCTGCAAAGCCGGTCATCAGCATGAGAAACGCCATCATCCACGGCGAGATCGTGATACCCATTGTTATAATTCCTCTTATCTTTCCAAGTCGTTTGTTCTTTTTCAGGGGACGCGCGCCTCAGACCATATAAAACCTCCCCTCGCAGGGCAATACACAGCCCGGGATACCCGCACACAGCAGGGCATCTCCGGGCATTTTTGCAATTTTTTGACTTGATATTACAGATTGTTTTTAAAGAAGCGGTAAGCGTTGCGCCAGTAGATGGCCTCCACCTCGTCCTCGGTAAAGCCCTCGCGGCGCAGTGCCTCGGCCAGCAGCGGCATATCTGCCGCCGTTTCCAGCTCGTGCTGACCGCCAATGCCGTCAAAATCGCTGCCAAGGCTGATGACCTCAATGCCGCCCACCTGCTTGAAGTGTGCCGCGTGCTTTGCCAGCCGCTCCACCGTGCTGCGGCAGAGCTTCGGGTGTGCCGAGTCTGCGTCCACAAAGGAAGCGCAGTAGTTCAGCCCTGCAATGCCGCCCTTTTCTGCCAATGCGCGGATCATCTCATCGGTCAGGTTGCGGTTGTGGGGCGACAGGGCACGGCAGTTGGAATGGCTTGCCGCAAAGGGACGGGTGCTGTGGTTTGCGATGTCCCAGAAGCCCTTATCGGAAAGGTGGCTCACGTCTGCGGTGATGTGCAGCTTTTCCATCTCTTCCAAAAAGGCAAAGCCCCGCTCGGTCAGGCCGGTCTCGGTGTTGGCCACCAGCGGCCCGCCGGGGTTTGCGTTGGGGGCTGCCAGCTCGTTGGGGTAGTTCCATGTCAGGGTCATCATGCGCACGCCCAGTTCCTGCAGCCGCCGCAGCACGCCCAGACTGCCCTTGCAGCAGCCGCCCTCTTCCACCGTCAGCATAGCGCTGAACTTGCCCTCGGCGCGGTTGCGCTCAAGGTCGGCGGCGGTGTACACCGGGGCGATCTTTTCCGGATAAGCTGCCATGAGCCGCTTGAAGATGTCGATCTCCTCCAGCACGCTCACCAGCGGGTCGGCCCCGGGGGCGGGGTCGGCCAGATCCACATAGGCCGCAAAGCATTGCAGCAGATAATCCCCCTGCTGCAATTTTTCAAGGTCGATATGCAGATCGTTGTGCAAAAAGCTTTTGGGTGCGCCCGCCTTTTCGGCGCGGCGCAGTTCGTACAGGGTATCGCAATGCAGATCCCAAACCTTCATGATGGATACACTCCTTTATGCTTCTTCTCCCAGCAGCTGCAGCAGCTGTTCGGGGTTCATAGACAAAATCGCGCCGTCTGCCCCGCCGGTAACGGTGTCGGCCAGTGACTGCTTGGCCTGCTGCAGCTCCACGATCTTTTCCTCAATAGTGTCCTGCGCGATCAGCCGGTACACCTGTACCGGGTTGCGCTGACCGATGCGGTAGGCGCGGTCGGTGGCCTGATTTTGCGCGGCAAGGTTCCACCACGGGTCGTAGTGGATGACGATATCAGCGGCGGTCAGGTTCAGACCCGTACCGCCCGCCCGCAGCGAAATCAGAAAGACGTCCGCCTCGCCCTGATTGAACCGGCGCACCTGCTCGGCACGCACCGGCTTCGGGGTAGAGCCTTGCAGGGTGAAGTGGCTCACCCCGGCCTCGTCCAGCCGCTTTGCCAGCAGTTCCAGCATGGAGGTGAACTGGCTGAACAGCAGAATGCGGTGCCCGCCCGCCACTGCCTCGGTGACAAGTTCCAGACAGGCTTCCAGCTTGGCGCTGCTGCCGGTCCAGTTGTCTGCCACAAGACGCGGGTCGCAGCAAATCTCCCGCAGCCGCATCAGCACGGCAAACACGGTCATCTTGTCCTCCGGCTTTGCCGCCCGCAGCTTTTCCCGGGCGTCCACCACCGCTGCCAGATACAGCTTGCGCTGCTCGGTCTCCAGCTCAACGCGGCGCACGTTCTCGGTCTTGGGCGGCAGCTCCCGCAGCACCTCGGACTTCATGCGCCGCAGGATGAAGGGGCCGGTGAATTGGTTCAGCCGCCGCACGGCGTTGGCATCCTCGTCCTGCACGATGGGCTTTTCAAACCGGGCGCAGAAGGTCTTGTAGGGGGGCAGATACCCCGGCATCAAAAAGGAGAAGATGCTCCACAATTCGCCCAAGCGGTTCTCCACCGGGGTGCCGGTCAGGGCAAAGCGCACCCGGCTGTTCACCCGGCACACCGCCTTGTATTTCTGGGTGGTGTGGTTTTTGATGGCCTGCGCTTCGTCCAGAATGCAGGCGTAAAAGCTTTGCCCGGCATACAGTTTTTCGTCCCGGCGCAGCAGGTCGTAGCTGGTGATGACGATGTCCGCCTGCGCCCACCCATCGACCAGCGCGGCGCGGTGGGCGGCATCGCCGTCCATGGCAACACTTTGCAGCTGCGGGGTGAACTTCTGGCATTCCTCCTGCCAGTTCAGCACCAGCGACGCCGGGCAGACGATGAGGCTGGGCAGCTGCTGCCCGCCCTCCTTCATGGCCAGCAGGTAGCTGAGCACCTGCACAGTCTTACCCAGACCCATATCGTCGGCCAGAATGCCGCCCATGCCGTAGCCGTCCAGCGTGCGCAGCCAGCGGTAGCCGTCCCGCTGGTATTTGCGCAGGGTCTTTTGCAGCGAGAGCGGCGGGGTATACTCGCTGTCCCGCACGGCGTGGAAGCTGCGGCTGATGCGCCGGAAGGCATCGTCCCGGTCGAACCGCAAGCCGTTCTGCCCCGAAAGCGCCCAGTCCAGCGTGGGGGCACGGTAGAGCGGCAGGGCGGCGTGGCCGTCCTTCAGCTTTGCACCGGAAAGTTCCAGCGTGTCGTTCAGCTCGTCCAGCCCTTCCAGACTGTCATCCAGCCGCAGCAGACTGCCGTCCCGCAGGCGGTGGTAGCGTTTTTTCTGGTGCAGGGACTGCAAAAGCTCCCGCAGTTCCTCCACCGGGAACGCGCCGGTGTCCACTTCCAGATCCAGCACACTGCCGTGCACCGATACCCCTACCGAAATTTTAGGCGGGGCGGCTTGTAAGTTGCGGAAGGCATCGGTCTGGTACACCTCGCCCATGGCCAGCAGGGCGGGAATGCCCTCTTCCAGCAGCTGGAAAAGCGCCTCCTCCCCGGAAAGGCTGTAATGCCCCGGCTTGCCGGTCTCGGGTTCCAGATAGGTCTCCAGCAGGCGCTTTGCCCGGTTCTCGGTGCGGGCATCCCGCAAAAGGTCGGGCGGCACCGGCTCGCCGGGGGCTACCCTGTCCTCTCCGTACAGAAAGACCGGGTAGGCCGTGACGGTAAGCCCCCGATCGGCGTCCAGATAAAACTGCACCACCGGTTCCAGCGGGATCTGGTTCAGCAGCAGCCGGTCGGGGTCCACGATGTTGACCCGGTTGCCCAGTTCCGGCAGCACATAGCTGCAAAAAGCGGCGGCGTCTGCGCTGGTAAAGAACAAACTGCGCCCGCCAAAGGTGTCCAGTACCGGCAGCACCCGGCGGCATTCCTCCCGCTGCATCCGCCAGAGGGTACTTTCGCCCAGCAGATAGGCATAGTCCAGCCCCTGCACCCCGCTGAGTGCCGGGGTGCAGCTTAGCTGCACGCCGCCCTTGCGGCGTTCCACCTTCAGGCTGATGACCGGCAAGCCCTCTTTAAGGGTATAGCCGCCCACAACGCCCTCGGCGGCGTAAAGCTCCACAAGAGCATCCAGCCCTTCGCCGGTCAGCGGCAGACCACCCGCCGGGCCTTTCTCCCAGCCGGAGCGCACCGTGCCCTCGGCTTCAAACGCCTGCCGGGCGCTCACCTGACGGCGCAGCAGCCGCAGCAATTGCTGCGCATCCGGGGCAAAAGCGTCCCACCGGTGCACAAAGGCCAGCGACTTCCCGTAGCTGACGCTTTCGCCCCGCTCGATCGCATCCAGAAACTGCGGGATGCTTTTTACCAGATACTGCCGCCCGCCGATGCCATCCGAGACCCGCAGTCGCAGCCAGATACGGCCATTGTGCGGCGTAAGCTCCGGTTCCAGCAGAGCAAAGCCGGTGCGCTGGGCAGCGTTCTGGGGCTGGGGCTGCGCATCCTCCCGCTGGTAGCGCTTCAACAGCAGCTGGGCCTCATAGTCGGTCTCCGGCTCCTCGCCCCGCCACTTGCGGCCGAACAGCATATCCAGCCCGGCGCTGTAACTGTCCTTGCGGGGTTCGGTGCTCAAGCCTGCCACGCCCCGCTGCACCCCGGGGATGCTCTCCGGCTTTTTTTCCGGAGCAGGCGGATTTTTTTCCGCGTCCTGCAGCAGCAGCGCGCCAATGTGCTTACAGTAGGTGCCGTCGCCGTTTTGATTATAGGGGCAGTCGCAGGAGGCGCTGACAAAGCTGCCGTTTTCCCGCAGCCAGACCTGCGTATAATAGCAGTCCGGCCCGCTGCCCTGCACCAGCGCTGTCAGGTGCCGCACCCCGTCCTCGTTGGTGGTGCAGCTGCTTTGCAGGATGCGCTTGCGGTACTTCTGTGCCCGCTCAAAGATGCTTTTGCCCAGCAATGCGCGGATCTCCTGTGCGTCCATGTGGTCTCCCTCCCCTGTGCTGTCGCGGTTCCGGTCTATTCTATAAGAATACCGCGTTCCACCCCGGGATGCAAGGGCAGAAGGGTAAAAAACGTTTAGAAAGCGCGGGCGGGATGATTTTGAATGGCTTCCGCTACGCTCTAGCCATTTTCAGCGGAAGAATTATTTTGATTTGCAGTTTCGAAACGCCTGCGGGCGTTTCGAAATTGCTTTTTCACAGGAGGGGTCGTAGAGGAAAACGGCATTTGCAGTGCCTGTTTCCTGCGGAAACATCCGCACTGCGGGGTTGCTTCTTGGCTCTCAACAGGTCAAAGAAAAAGCACCCGCGAACGCCTTCGGGTGCCAATGCACAGACGGGAAGGGTTGCAGGTGCTTTCTTTATTTTAGGAAATTCCGCGCTTGCGGGTCTTGAGGTGGTACATTTCCTGATCGGCCTTATCGATCAGGTCGTGCACGGTGGCGATGTCCGGCTCAAGGCGGGCGCAGCCGATGCTGATCTCGATCTGGTAGGGCTTGCCGGAGGCGGCGTTGGCGGCGTCCAGCTCCCGCTGGATGGAGGCGATCAGGGTGCGCACCTCCACGCTGTTGCAGCCGCAGGCGATGCAAAATTCATCGCCGCCGTAGCGCGCCAGCACGCCGTTATAGTTGGCGCACACCTTTTTCAAAATGCCCGCCAGCAGCACCAGCGCAGCGTCCCCCTCCAGGTGGCCGTATTCATCGTTGATGTGCTTGAAGTGATCCATGTCCATCATGAGGAAGTGCAGCGAGCGGTTGGGGTGACGGCGGTAGTAGGGCAGTTCGCTTTCCAGATACCGCAGCGCCACGATGCGGTTGCTGACGCCGGTCAGGGTGTCCACCGTGAACTTGGTCTGCAACACCAGCACATACACGCACACCAGCCCCAGCGTAATGCCGCAGCACAGCAGCCCGCGCCCGGGCAGCCAGCCTTGCAGCAAAAAGCCTGCCGCCGGCGCAAGCGCGAGCAGCAGCAGGGTCTTCAGTTCCTCTTTGGGTGTTTCCTGCTTCCAGTTGCTCAGCGTCCAGCTGCAGCGGAGAAAGGCCGCCGCCAGATAGGCAAGCCCCACCAGCTTCGCCCCCCAGAACAGGGTGCTGCCCCGCAGCCCCTCTGCATCCAGATAGCAGAAGCCGTTTTCGTCCCGCGCTGTCAGCAGCGCCAGCAAAAGCAACGCCACCGGTGCGGCGCTGAGCGCCAGCCTGCGGCCGTCCTCCATCCATGTACGCCCCAGCTCTGCCTCCACATACAAAAACACCAGCAAGCAGCAACACGCCGCCAGCAGGTAAAACAAAATGCTGCCCCCGGCGTTCAGCCGGTAGGTCAGGGGGATGCCCAGATCCTGCCACGCGCCCAGCTGCGCCAGCGCACTGCCATGATCTACGATCGTCAGCGCCCCGGCAGACCACAGCAGCGCCGTGAACAGCCGCCCGGGCAGACTTTTATCCCGCATTTTCTGCTGCGCCCGCAGCAAGACCGCCAGCGTGACCAGACAGACCACACTGACCTGAGTATGGGCAATCGCATCCATGCCGCAACGCTCTCCTTTACCCTAGGGCGGCTTTGCGCCGTCCCGGCCCTTTTTCGCTCTTCCAACGTTCCTTTTCCGCACAGATTTATTGTACCAAATCCGTAACAGATATGCAACACAAACCGAAAATTTCATACAAAAAAAGACACCGGAACGTCTTTCGGCGTTCCGGTGTCTCTTGGAATCATATCACTTTGCCTGCGGATGGGCGGCGTCGTTGCGCAGGGCGCTTTCGCGGATCTTTTCCAGCGTCTGCTCGCTGAGGATGTGCTCTGCCTTGCAGGCGTCCTCGGCGGCGGTCTGCTCGTCCACGCCCAGCTGCACAAAGAAGTGGGTCAGCAGCTGGTGGCGGCTGTAAATGCGCTGAGCAATCTCCAGCCCGGGCTCCAGCAGGGTCAGGTTGCCTTCGCCGTCCACCGCGATATAGCCGTTCTCCCGCAGCTTTTTCATGGCGATGCTCACGCTGGCTTTGGTAAAGCCCAGCTCATTGACTACGTCAATGGAGCGCACTTTGCCCATACGCTGGCTCAGCATCAGGATCGTTTCAAGATAATCTTCTGCGGATTGGTGGATCTGCATGGTTTGTCCGGCCTCCTGCCTCATTCCCTCTGGGGGATTTTTCCGACAGGGGATGTGTACCCTCTGTCGTATGTTAAAGGATATCACACTTTTGCGGTTGATGCAAGTAATTCGCAGCAAGTTTTGTTAAACTAACCATATTTTTCTGCACAGAACTGCTGTTTTGCCGGTTTTGTGCCGCGCCTGTTTTGTGCAAAGGGTGCAATTTAGAGCGCAGCCAGATAGGCCGCAGGGCCTTCCTCGTACAGGTCGCCGCCGTGGGCATCCAGCACAACGGTCAGGGGCATATCCTGCACGGTCAGGCGGCGCACCGCCTCACAGCCCAAGTCCGGCCATGCGATCACTTCCAGCGTCTGCACGCTTTTTGCCATCAGCGCACCGGCACCGCCCAGCGCAGCCAGATACACCGCGCCGTTGCGCACCACAGCTGCCTTGACGGCGGCATCCCGCTTGCCCTTGCCGATCATGATCTTGTTGCCAAGATCCAGCAGCCGGGGGCTCATGGCGTCCATGCGCCCGCTTGTGGTAGGCCCTGCCGAGCCGATGACTTCGCCCGGGCGTTCCGGGGTGGGACCCACATAATAGATGGCGCTGCCTTCCAGATCAAAAGGCAGGGTCTCGCCCTTGTCCAGTGCTTCCATCATCCGCTTGTGTGCCTGATCCCGGGCGGTGTACACCACGCCGGAAAGCAGTACGGTATCCCCCGCTTTCAGCGGGGCAAGATCCTGCGCGGTGCAGGGGGTAGTCAGTCTGTATTCCATCGTTCTCCCCTCCTTACAGCTCCGCGCTGGCGCGGCGGGTCACATGACAGGAAACGTTCACAGCCACCGGCAGACCCGCCACATGGGTGGGCATCTGCTCAATGGCAAGGCCAAGGCAGGTGGTCTTGCCGCCAAAGCCCTGCGGGCCGATGCCCAGTGCATTGATGGCGGCAAGCAGCTCCTGCTCCAACTGGGCGTAGTAGGGGTCGGGGTTGGGGATATCCAGCGGGCGCAGCAGCGCCTTTTTGGCAAGATACGCCACCTTGTCAAAGCTGCCGCCCACGCCGATGCCCAGCACGATGGGCGGGCAGGGGTTGGAGCCCGCCAGCTTTACGGTATCCACCACGAACTTTTTAAAGCCCTCCACGCCGTCGGCGGGCTTGAGCATCTGGATGCGGCTCATGTTCTCGCTGCCAAAGCCCTTGGGTGCTACCGTGATACGGCAGCCCTCGCCGTCCACCAGATGCACCGTGATGGCCGCCGGGGTGTTATCGCCGGTGTTGCCCCGGCGCAGCGGGTCGGCCACGATGCTCTTGCGCAGGTAGCCATCGGTGTAGCCCCGGCGCACGCCCTCGTGGATGGCGGCTTCAAAGCTGCCGTCAATGTGCACATCGGTGCCCAGCTCCACGAACACACAGGCCATGCCGGTATCCTGACAGATGGGCAGGTCTTTCTCCTTTGCAGCGCCAAGGTTCGACCACAGCAGGTCTAATGTGTTCTTTGCCAGCGGCCACGGCTCTTCTTCCCGCGCCTTTTCCAGCGCGGCCTGCACGTCCTGCGGCAGCTGGGTGTTGGCTTTAATGCAGAGCCGCGCCACCGTATCCGTAATGCTCTGTGCGGAGATCGTTCTCATGCCTGTATCCTCCGCTTACAGTCGTGCCACGCCGGTCTCGCGGGCAGCCTTTGCCACGGCATTTGCCACAGCCTCGGCCACGCGGGGGTCGAACGCACCGGGGATGATGTTCTCCTCGCTGCGGTCGGCATCGGTGATGAGGTCTGCAATGGCGTAGGCAGCAGCCAGCTTCATCTCATTGTTGATATCCCGGGCGCGGACGCTGAGCGCGCCCTTGAACAGGCCGGGGAAGCACAGCACGTTGTTGACCTGATTGGGGAAGTCGCTGCGGCCGGTAGCCATCACCCGCACGCCGCCGGCCTTGGCTTCGTCCGGCATGATCTCCGGGGTGGGGTTTGCCATGGCAAAGACGATGGCGTCCTTGTTCATGGTCTTGCACAGCTCGGTGGTCAGGATGCCGGGGCGGGACACACCGATGAACACATCTGCGCCTTCCAGCGCTTCCTTCAGGCCACCCTTGATCTGGCGGGGGTTGGTCACCTCGCCCAGCCAGTTCTTGTGGGCTTCGGCGCTGTTGCAGCCCTTGTACAGGGTGCCGAACTGATCCACCGCAATAATGTCCTTGGCACCGGCGGTCATGAGCATCTTGATGATGGCGGTACCGGCAGCGCCGGGGCCGTTCAGAACGATGTGCACGTCCTCCATCTTCTTATTCACCACCCGCAGGGCGTTGATGAGGGCAGCAGTGACCACGATGGCGGTGCCGTGCTGGTCGTCGTGGAACACGGGGATGTCCAGCTCCCGCTCCAAGGTCTCCTCGATCTCGAAGCACTCGGGACTCTTGATGTCCTCCAGATTGATGCCGCCAAAGGTGGGCGCAATGGCCTTGCAGGCGGCGATGACACTGGCAGCATCGTGGGCGTCGATGCAGATAGGGAAGGCGTCCACGCCGCCGAACTCCTTGAACAGCACGGCCTTGCCCTCCATGACCGGCAGACCGGCCTCCGGGCCGATGTCGCCGAGGCCCAGCACGGCGGTGCCGTTGGAGACAACGGCTACCATGTTGCCCTTGAAGGTGTACTTGTACACGTCCTCCGGGTTTTCCTTGATCTTGCGGCAGGGCTCTGCCACACCGGGGGTGTAGGCGGTGGACAGGTCGTCACGGGTGGCGACTTCCACCTTGCTCACGATGCCCACCTTTCCCTTGTGGGTCTCGTGCATTTCCAGAGCTGCTTTATTGTAATCCATGGTTTTATCCTCCAATTTCAGCAAAAGGCTTTCCCCCGCAGGGAAAGGCTCATACAGTTTTATTGTAACAGAACCGTCCGGGTATTTCCACCGGTTTTGCGGCATTTCCCGCCTCAAAGCGGGCAAAAGTGATACCTGTGCCGGACGGCATTTGTGGAATTTTCGCAAAAATCTTTTCTTTTCGCATTTTTCCGTTATAATAATAAGGTATGACATTTGCATTCTCCGTGAAAACGGTCTGCTATTTTTAGGAGGTATCTCTTTTGAAACGCATTACCAAGATCCTGTTGTGTGCGCTGTGCGCGGTGGCTGCTGTGCTGTGCGTAGCTGCGGCCTGCTTTATGCTGCTCAAAAAGCAGAGCGGCACCACGGCATCCTCTGCCGCATCCGGCGCAAGCGTGTCCATCTACGGCAAGGTGTCAGATTTCGACTACGCCAGCTTCGATTATTCTGAGGGGCTGGACGATAACGGCCACTGGACCGGCATCCGCGCACTGGACTATGTGACGTTGCCGGAGGATGTGTCCGCGCTGCCGCTTTCCAAGGCCGACATCGAGCCCACCGAGGCCGAGATCCAGACTCAGATTGACACTTTGCTGAACCAGTACGCCACCACCCAGAACATCACCGACCGGGCAGCCCAGAGCGGCGACACCGTGAACATCGACTATTCCGGCGCGGTGGATGGCGTAGCCTTTACCGGCGGCACCGCCACCGGCTACGACCTGACGCTGGGCAGCCACTCCTTCATTGACGGCTTCGAGGATCAGATCATCGGCCACAACATCGGTGACACCTTTGATGTGACCGTCACCTTCCCGGAGGGCTACGGCGACTCCACCGATGCCGAGGGCAACACCATCACCCTCAGCGGCAAGGAGGCCGTGTTCAGCGTGACCCTGAACGCCATCACCCAGAGCGTTGTCCCCACCCTGACCGACAAGTGGGTGGAGACCAATTTTGCCGCCAGCGACGACCTGCACACCGCAGACGCCCTGCGCCAGTACTTTGACAGCGCCCTGTACGCCAACAATCTGGACAACGCCGCGATGGACTACCTGCTCACGAACTCCACCTTTAAAGAAGTCCCCACCCAGATCACCAGCTACTACATCCGGATGTTCCTGAACTACCACTCTCAGCTGGCTACCCAGTACGGCATGGAGCTGGACGCCTACGCACAGGCCAAGGGCTACGCCGATGCCGACGCGATGCTGGCGGATTCCGACGCTTACTTTGAGCATCTGGCCAAGCAGGATCTGGTCTTTCAGGCCATTGCGGAGCAGCTGGACATCACTCCCACACAGGAGCAGATCGACAGCGCCAACAGCTCCTACGCCGACACCTACGGCGCACAGCGCAGTATGCTGAACGCCTTGCAGCTGGCAGTGTTGGACAAGGTGGAGGAAAGCGCCGTGCTTTCCTGACAGCATCTATAATTTTAGAAACCCGGAGCGTCTGCGGATGCACCGGGTTTTTCTTTTTCACGAGAGGGGCGTGAAGGGAAGCAGCAGATGTAGCGTTGCTGCTATGGCAACTTTCTGCTTGCTTTCAGCGTGCAAAGACGCTCCGCTGGGCCAGAGGCAGGGAGGGGTGTTCCGAGTCCCCCCTCCCTACCTCTGGACTCCACCCACCCCGCAACGGGCCAAGGGCTGCTCGCCCTTGACAATCCTAAAGAAGAAGTCGAAGCACAAAAAAGCTAGCGCTGCGCCAGTCGGCGCTATCGCTTTAACGCTTTTTTCGCTTCTCCATTTATAGCCCCTCAGTCGCTACGCGACAGCTCCCCCGAGGGGGAGCGAGCGTGCCCGCAAGCTTTGCGGTTTAGCTGCAACCCTTCCCGTCGTGCCAAAGGCTCCCTCCCAGAGGGAGCTGTCAAAATCGATAGGTTTTGACTGAGGGAGTTCGTTCCAAACTCCTCTCGTGAAAATGCGTTTGTCGCGGTCCGCAGACCGCGACAAACGCGAAATATAAAATAATTATTCCGCTGATGATGCGCAGAGCGAAGCGGAGCGCATTCCCAATCGTCCCACTCAAGCAAAAGGCCGCTGCACGGTGAGGTGCAGCGGCCTTTGTTTTCCACATTTTTACTTGGCAGTGTTGATAAAGCTGCGGTTATCCCACAGGTACTTGATGCCGGAGATGGCGGTCACAGCGGCCACCAGCCAGCACAGGGCGATGGAGACCACCACCACGATGGAAACACTGTCCACCGTACCGCGGTAGCTCAGTGCCGTGCCAAAGAAGTAGAAGATGATGCTCAGCATCTGCAGCACGGTCTTTACCTTGCCCCACATATTGGCGGCGATGACCTTGCCGTCCTTGGCACCGGCGGCCACCATGCGCAGGCCGGACACCGCAAACTCGCGGGCCAGAATGATGCACAGCACCACGGGGCTGCACACGCCGTCCCGCAGCATGTAGATAAAGGCCACGGTGGTCAGCAGCTTGTCGGCCAGCGGGTCGGCAAACTTGCCGAAATCGGTGACCATGTGCCACTTGCGTGCCAGATGGCCGTCCAGATAGTCGGTAAAGCTGGCAGCAGCGAACACGATGCCGGCCAGCAGGTAGAAGGTGGCGTTAAAATTGCCATCCACGATGCTGTCCAGACTGGTCAGGGACACAAAGATCATGAACACCGGCACCAGAATAATACGGGTCAGGGTAAGTTTATTGGGCAGATTCATAGGTTTTATCCTCCAATTCGTTATTTTACGACTGTACCATACAGATCGTAAAGGTCGCTGTCCTCTACCAGCACATCATAGAACTGGCCGGGGTACAGCGGTTCCTCGCTGGAAACGCAGACGCAGCCGTCCACTTCCGGCGCATCGCCGGTGGTGCGGCAGAGGTACAGACCGTTTTCCTCGTCGATGCCGTCACACAGAACGTGCACGGTCTGGCCCACCTTTTCGGCCTGCTTCTGCGCCATGATGCCGGTCTGGATCTGCATTACCAGCTCGGCGCGCTTGTCCTTGACTTCCTGCTCGATCTGACCGTCCATCTTGGCTGCCACAGTGTTCTCCTCGGCGGAGTAGGCAAAGCAGCCCAGACGGTCGAACTGCACCTCCTTGACGAAGTTGCACAGATCCTCGAACTGCTCCTCGGTCTCGCCGGGGAAGCCCGCGATCAGGGTGGTGCGCAGGGTGATGCCGGGGATCTCGCGGCGCAGCTTGCCGATGACCTCCAGCAGCTCCGCACGGGTGGAGCGGCGGTTCATGTTCTTGAGGATGGTATCGTTGCAGTGCTGGATGGGCAGGTCGAGGTAGGGCACCACCTTCTCGTTGCGCTTCATGGCGGCGATGAATTCATCGGTGATGCGCTCCGGGTAGGCGTACATGATGCGGATCCATTCCAGCCCCGGCACCTTGTTCAGCTTGTCCAGCAGCTCACAGATGCTGCCGGGTTTGCCCCAGTCCTCGCCGTAGGCGGTGGGGTCCTGCGCCACAACAATAAGCTCCTTCACGCCCTCACCGGCCAGCCAGCGGGCTTCGGCAACGCAGTCGGCCATATCGCGGCTGTGCAGCGGGCCGCGGATGCCCGGGATGGCGCAGTAGTGGCAGCGGTTGTTGCAGCCCTCGGCGATCTTTAAGTACGCATAGTGGGCGGGCGTGCCGATGACGCGCTTGCCGCCCAGCGGGAAGTCCTTTTTGGCGCCGTAGCTTTCCAGATGATCCTCGCCGTGGAACAGCCGCTCCACGATGGTATCAATGGCCTTGTTGGAGGCGCAGCCTACAACGGCGTCCACCTCCGGGATCTCTTCCTCGATCTGGCTGCGGTAGCGCTCGGCAAGGCAGCCGGTAACGATGACCTTCAGGTTCGGGTTCTGCTGCTTATAAGCGCAGGCTTCCAGAATGTTTTCAATGGCCTCGGTCTTGGCGCTCTCGATAAAGCCGCAGGTGTTCACAAGGATGACATCGGCTTCGGCCAGATCGGCCACAGTCTCGTGCCCGGCAGACAGCAGGATGTGCACCATCACATCCAGATCCACCTGATTCTTCGGGCAGCCAAGGGAAATACACGCAATTTTCATAAGGGATGATACTCTCTTTCTCTTTTGAGGGATGCTTTTAAAATTTTACGGGAGGGTCATTCCTCCTCCACCCTGCGGATGGCTTCCTTGATGACGGGGTAGGCAAAGCCGCGGCGCTGCAGCGCCGCCACCACAAGGTCGCGGCGGCCGATGGCCAGTTTTTTGCGGTAGCGGCTGTCCACCAACGCGGCGGCGGCTTCCAGCTCCGGATCATCGCCGCCGTCCTCCGGGGCGTAGACCGCTTCCAGCGCGCCCGCTACCTCGGCGGGGGCAAGCCCCTTCTGGCGCAGGCTCTGGGCGGCGGCGCGGCGGCTTTTGCGGGCAGCCAGCAGGCTGTGTGCCCGTGCTTCGGCGTAGCGAGCATCGTTCACATAATCCAGCTGCACCATCTCCGCCACAGCGGCGGCTGCGGCCTGCTCGGTATAGCGGCGGCACAGCCGCTCATACAGCATATTGGCAGAGACCTCCTGCCCGGCCAGCGTTTCCAGCGCGCTGGCCCGCGCCTTGGCGGGGTCGGCGCACTTTTCCGCATCCGGGCGGGGTCGACGGCGGTAGAAGGCCATTTAGTCCTCCACCATGATATCCAGCTCGCTCTCGCTGCTGCGGGTGGGTGCCTTGACCACCGGCTCCTTTGCGGCGGCGGGGTCGGCGGGCTTTTCCGCTGCGGCAACAGCGCGGCCTGCCGGGCGGCGGGTGGCGTACAGCTTATCAGCGTTGGCGCGGATCTGTCCCTCGATGTCATTGGCGATCTCGGGGTTGTCCTTCAAAAACTGCTTGGCGTTGTCGCGGCCCTGACCCAGACGGATATCGCCATAGTTGAACCATGCACCGCTCTTCTGCACGATGCCCAGCTTGACACCCACATCGATGAGCTCGCTCATTTTGGAGATGCCCTCGCCGAACATGATATCGAACTCGGCCTCACGGAACGGCGGAGCCACCTTGTTCTTCACGATCTTGGCGCGGGTGTGGTTGCCGATAAACTGACCGGAGGAGTCCTTCAGACCCTCCACGCGGCGGATGTCGATACGCACCGAGGCGTAGTACTTCAAAGCGCGGCCGCCGGTGGTCACCTCCGGGTTGCCGTACATGACGCCCACCTTCTCACGCAGCTGGTTGATGAACACGCAGACCGTGTTGGTCTTGCCGATGACGCTGGTCAGCTTACGCATGGCCTGACTCATCAGACGTGCCTGCAGGCCCACATGGCTGTCGCCCATCTCGCCCTCGATCTCAGCGCGGGGCACCATAGCGGCTACCGAGTCCACTACGATGGCATCAATGGCACCGGAGCGCACCAGTGCTTCGCAGATCTCCATGGCCTGCTCGCCGGTGTCCGGCTGGCTGACCAGCAGGTTGTTGATGTCCACGCCCAGTGCCTCGGCATAGGTGGGGTCCAGTGCGTGCTCAACGTCGATAAAGGCCACCTCGCCGCCCTTCTTCTGGGCTTCGGCAAGGATGTGCAGCGCCAGCGTGGTCTTACCGCTGGATTCCGGGCCGTACACCTCGATGATGCGGCCGCGCGGCACACCGCCCACGCCCAGCGCCAGATCCAGCCCCAGACTGCCAGTAGAGATGGCATCCACCTGCATGGAGGCGTTGTCGCCCAGCTTCATGACGGCACCCTTGCCGAACTGCTTTTCGATCTGCGCCAGCGCCGTAGCCAGCGCGTCCTTCTTGGCCTCCGGCTCGGTCTTTTGGGTGGCCGGTGCAACGTTGTTGTTCTGATTTTTTGCCATAGCCTGCTGCTCCTTTTATCCTTTGGGCCCGCAGAGGGCGGGCTGTCCTTCGCTTTCCTTCTTAGTATAACACAAAATCAAAATATTACAACAAGAAGTTGTTTGTTTTTTCCAATTTATTTTGGGCGGCGGGCAGTCACGCAGCGGTCGTTGCCGCCAAAGTCCTGAATGCAGCGGATCTCTGCCCAGCCGTTCTCCGCCAGCAGGGCGGTTACGGCTTCCCGCTGCTGCCAGCCGATCTCCAATACCAGCGCCCCGCCGGGGCACAGTGCGTTTTTGTAGTGCTGCGCCAGCGCACGGTAGAACACAAGGCCGTCCTCCCCGGCTTCCAGCGCCATGGCAGGCTCCTGTGCCACCTCGGGCTGCAGTTGCTCCATCTCGGCGGCGGTCAGGTAGGGCGGGTTGGAGACGATGAGTTCCAGCTGCCCCTCCGGCAGCGTTTCCCAGTAGGTGAACAGGTCGCCCTGCACCGGCTGCACCGCGTAGGCGGGCTTTCTGTCTGCCCGCAGCGCGTTCAGCGACGGGCCCCAATCAAAGGCCGGGACATCTGCCTGCTCGAGGGCAGAGGGTTCCAGCACATTCTCGGTCTGTCTGCCCTGCCCGGTCAGGGCGCAGCGGGCATTCTTTTCCAGATAGACAAAGGCCTCAGGGCTTTTTTCCACGCAGGTCACCTGCGCGGCGGGGCAAAAGCGCTTGACCCCCAGCCCCAGACAGCCTGTTCCGGCGCAGAGGTCCAGCACCCGGGGCGCTGCGATGCCCGCAAGGGTCTCGGCGGCGGCCTGCGCCACCACCTCGGTGTCTGCCCGGGGGCAGAGCACCCCGGGGCCCACCGCCAACTCAAAGTCTAAAAAGCTCCAGCTGCCGCAGAGGTACTGCAGCGGCTCTCGCGCGGCGCGGCGGGTGCAGAGCACTTCCAGCGCCGCCGCCTGCTCTGCGGTCAGCGGACGGTCGGAAAGGCGCACGTCCCGCCCGGTCGCCAGCCGGAACAGCTCCCGCGCGTCAAAATCCGCGTCCGGGCAGCCTGCGGCGGTCAGCCGCTGCTCCACCTCCCGCACCGCTGCGCGGGGGAGCATTGCTTCGCTTACCATTTGCCCTCCTCCGGGTTTTCAGGCAACACGGGGGTGATGGCTGCAATGGCCACCTCGATCATACTGTCGTCCGGCTCAAAGACGGTGAGGTGCTGTACCCAGATGCCCGGCTGCCGGATGATGCGGGTGGCGATGTTATCCGACCGGCCGCACCACTTGAGCAGCTCGTAGCTGATGCCCATGACCAGCGGCAGCAGCAGCAGCTTACACACCACCCGCAGACCGATGCTGCCCCACGGCAGCACGCTGTACAAAAACACACTGACGATGACCACCAGAATGAGGAAGCTGGTGCCGCAGCGGGGATGGAAACGGGTATACTTGCGCACGTTCTCCACGGTCAGCGGGTCGCCCGCTTCGTAGCAGGCAATGGTCTTGTGCTCCGCACCGTGGTACTCGAACACGCGGTGGATTTCCTTCATTTTGGAGATGCCCACCATATAGGTCAGGAAGATGGCCACCTTCAGCACGGCTTCCAGCACCACCTTGCCCCAGCGCCCCAGCGGCAGCAGACGGTTCACCCCGCCCACAAGGAAGGTGGGCAGTACAGTGAACAGTAAAATGGCCAGCAAGCCGCCCAGCACCGCTGCCACAGTCATCAGCGCATTCTCGGCTTTTTCGCCCAGATGCTCCCCCACCCATTTTTCAAAGGCAGTCTCCTCCTCGGCGGGGTCGTAGTCGTCCCCCATGCTCACCTGTGCCGAGTACATCATGTAGCGGTAGCCCACGATCATGCTTTCGATCATGGCAATGGCACCGCGCACCAGCGGGATCTTCATCCATACCCCGTGGGCGGGGGTGGGGTCGAGCTTGGTCTCAATGGTACCGTCCGGCTTGCGCACGGCGCAGCACATCTGCTTGGGGCCGCGCATCATGATGCCTTCCATCAGTGCCTGCCCGCCTACGCTGGTCTTAAAGCGTTCCTTTTTAGGTTGATTCATTGGTTTCTCCCGATATCCGCCCCTGCCGCTTTGGGCAAAGAGCGGTCTTTTTTATATTTTATCCGGGGCATATCCCCGAGCAAAGCTCATTTTAGCACACAAATGTGACAAAATCTGTGTTTTGGGCGCTGCTCACGCCTTGTGGTACAGCGGCAGACCCAAGGTGACCACGGTGCCGCGCCCGAGGGTGCTCTTGATATCCAGCGTGCCGTCCAGCGCGGTCATGATGGAATCCACCAGCGCCAGACCGATGCCGCTGCCGCGCACCGAGTTGCTGCCCTTGTAGAACTTGGTTTTTACGTTTTCCAGATCCTCCGGCGGGATGCCGCGCCCCTGATCGATGATCTCCACAAAGGCCTTGTACTCCCCTGCCCACAGCTTGACCGTGATACGCCCGCCGGGGGCAGAGTATTTGATGGCGTTATCCAGAATATTGATGAACACCTGCCGCAGACGGTCCGGGTCGGCGTAGACGGGGATCATCTCCTCCGGCTCGGCGTAGTGGAGCAGCAGCCCCTCCTGCCGGATGCGCGCCTCGCAGAAGAGCACCGCATCGGTCAGTTCTGCCACCAAGTCCAGCGGGCGGCACTCCATGCGGATGCGTCCGTTCTGCAGGCGGCTGAAATCCAGCAGCTCCTCCACCATATTGTTCAGCCGCCCGGTCTCGTTGTTGATGATTTCCAGCCCCTTGCGGTAGTTCTCGTCGGTGGGGTCGTCCAAGGTCATCAGGGTCTCTACCCAGCCCCGGATAGAGGTAAGCGGGGTGCGCAGCTCGTGGGACACCGAACTGATGAACTCGTTCTTCATCTTCTCGGTCTCTTCCAGTCCCTCGGCCATCTGATTGATGGTACCGCGCAGCCGGTCCACCTCGTCGTGGGGGTCGCCGGTCAGGGGCAGACGCACGTCCAGCTCGCCCCGGGCGATGCCGGCAGCGGTGCGTTCCACCTGCCCCAGCGGCACCACGATGCCCCGCACGAAGTACAGCCCGGACATGATCGTAAACAGCAAGATCGCCACCGCAAGGAACACACTGATGATGATGGCGTTTTTGACCTGCCGCTCCACCAGCGCCAGACTGGTGACCAGCCGCAGCGCGGCCACGTCCTCGGCGTCGTAGGGCACCAGCGAGCAGGCCGCCATGACTACCTCGCCCGACTGGGTGCGGTACACCGCCACACCCAGACCGTCCGGGCCGTTGAGCGCCTGCTCAAAGTCCTTACTGCTGACGATGCCTTCCGCATCCGTACCGCTGGAGGAGGCGATCACGCCACCGTAGCTGTCCAGCAGCATGAACTCGTATTTATCCTTATCGGCAAACTGTTCCACCATGCGCCGCAGCGCCAGACTGCGGCTGGCGGCGGCGCTCTGGGCGGTATCGCCGGTATACATTTTCAGCTGACCGGTCACCGAGGAGAACCGCCGGTACATGATCTGCTGCACACTGCCATAGTAGCTGCGGGTATAGCTGTACAAAAACATTGCCTCGGCCAGCAGCACCACCAGTACGGTGATGAGCAGGTTGCCCCGCAGCCAGCGGCGGGTGATACCGCTTCGCATAACAGTGTCCTCCTTTCGGTGAGTATAGATAATAAAAAATATTTTTTTGTGATTCAGGAAAGTCCGTAGGACTTTCCTGAATCACATTTTTATTCTTCCCACCGGTAGCCATAGCCCCACACGGTCATGATGTGGGTAGGGTGGCTGGGCTCGTCCTCCACCTTCATGCGCAGGCGGCGGATGTTCACATCCACGATCTTTACATCGCCGAAGTAGTTCTCGCCCCAGACGCCTTTCAGGATCTTTTCGCGCACCAGCGCAGTGCCCGGGTTGCGGAAGAACAGCTCCATAATCTGGAACTCTACCTGTGTCAACTCAATGGGCTGACCGGCCTTCAGCAGCACGCGGCGGTTCTCGTCCAGCACGAACTCGCCGCTGGTCAACGTGCCCAGTGGGGTGTTCCCGTTGCTGTCCTCCTCCTTGGTGCGGATCACCCGGCGGCACAGCGCCTCCACACGCGCCAGCAGCTCGCTGACGCTGAAGGGCTTGGTCATGTAATCGTCTGCGCCGATGGACAAACCGCGGATCTTATCCTGCTCCTGCCCCTTGGCGCTGAGGATGATGATGCCGATCTGCTGGTCGGTGCGGCGGATGGTCTCGCACAGCGAGAACCCGTTCATGCCCGGCAGCATCACGTCCAGAATGGCGGCATCACAGCCGGGCTTCTGTGCCAGCAGCGGCAGGGCGGCTTCGGCGCTTTCGGCCTCCACCACCTCCATCCCCGCATGGCGCAGGTTCAGGGCGATCATATCGCGGATATTGGCTTCATCTTCTACAACAAGCACTCGTACCATGCAGCATCCTCCATTCCTTAATTCAGCAGATACAACGCCTTGGAAAGGCGGTAGTTCGTGTCAGAAAGCAAAACGTCCGGGCCCATTTTGGCCTGCACCTGACGGGACGCTACCACGCCCAGCCGGGTCCAGCCGGTGGAGTTGGCCGAGGTCCTTGCCAGCCGTACCGTCAGCACCAGCTGATCCTCGTCCACCGTGCGCAGCTCCACTGCGCCGTCAAATTCCTCGCTGTCGGTCAGCTTCAGGTTGCCCTCCCACTCGGCGGGCAGCTCGATATAACAGTTGGTCTCTTCGTCCAGCAGGCCAAAGCTTTTTTCCGGGTGGCTGCTGGTGTAGTCCATCCAGACGATAAAGTCCATGCGGCGGCTCTGGCTCAGGTTCAGCAGACCCGCCTCGTCCGGCTGGGTGGGGATCTCCACGATGCCGTCCCCGTCCAGGTCCCGACTGACCAGCGTGGGCACGTTGCGCAAAGAGGCATTATACAGCCGCTGGCTGCTGATCCGTGTGGCGGGCACCATCTGCTGGCTAGTCTCGTCGTAGCACAGCAGCACTGAGGCCAGATTGTTGCCGGAAATGCCGGTCCAGCCGTCCAGCACCAGATAGTGCCGTCCGTCCGCGCCTGCGCCCGCCGCCACCGAGGCGCAGCCGGAAAATTTATCTGCGGAAAGGCCGTTGACCGCCACCTGCCGGAAGCTGCCCTTGCGGTCTGCGGTCAGCAGTTCGATCTGCACGCTGCCGTCCTCCTGTGTGGACATCAGGATCAGATCCTGACTGCTGCCGCCGGTGATATTTTCCACCAGATACTGCTCGTACTGCTGTTCCAGAATGGTGGACAGAGTGCCGTCCTGATAGGAGTACACCGCCAGATAGTGGTCATTCTGGGCAGCGGTATAGCCCACCACCAGCTGGCAGCTGTCTGTATCCTGCAATTGGGCAAGGCTGACGTTCTCCACCGTTTCGGCAAGACCTTCCACGCTCTGGCGCACCTGCCAGCTTCCGGCATCATCCCGCTGCAAAATGGCTACGCAGACGTTGGCGGTCTGGGCGGTGGTATACAGCACCGCCGCATCCTGCTGACCGTCACCGTCCAAGTCCTGCAGCACAAAGGGGGAAAGCAGCTCGCCCTGAATAGGATATTTCAGCTGGGCACTCTCCCCCAGCCAGTCGTTCAGGGCAGTTTGCAGTGCGCCGTAATCGCCGGAGAGTTTCGGGGCGCGCAGCAGTTCCTCTACCTGTGCCTTTTCGTTGGCCGGCAGCAGCGTCTGGCAGCTGCACAGCAAAACACACAGCAGCGTACACAGCACCAGCCGCAGCCTGCGGGTTCTGTTCATACCGGTCAACCTCCTTCCGGGCATAAAATACTATTTTCAGTATACCACACTTTGCGGACACAAAAAAGGGGGTGGGACATATCCGGCAAGCTTGCGCGTGGGACGATTTTGAATGCGCGCCGCGACTGAGGGGGTAAAACACAAAAAAAGAAACCACTGCACAAAAGCTGTGCAATGGTTTCTCTTGTTACTGTATCAAACAGTCAGAGCAGGATCAGACGAGCTCCAGAACTGCCATCTCAGCTGCATCGCCGCGGCGAGCGCCGATCTTGATGATGCGGGTGTAGCCGCCGTTGCGGTCAGCGTACTTGGGGCTGATCTCGTCAAACAGCTTCTTTGCAACATCTTCCTTGGTGATGTAGGCGTAGACCTGACGCTTGGTGTGCAGGTCGCTGGCCTTGCCAAGGCTGATCATCTTCTCGGCCATGGAACGAACGTCCTTAGCGCGAGTGACAGTGGTCTCAATCTTGCCATTCTCTAACAGGTAGGTAACCATAGCGCGCATCATAGCGTTGCGGCTGTCGCTGGTTCTACCGAGCTTTCTGGTACCGGGCATCCCGTTTCACTCCTTAAATTATTTTAGTTATTCGTCATCCGTGGTCAGCTTGAAGCCGAGGGAGTCCAGCTTAGCCATGACTTCCTCCAAGCTCTTGCGACCGAGGTTACGGACCTTCATCATCTCGTCCTCGCTCTTGCTGACCAGATCTTCCACCGTGTTGATCCCTGCGCGCTTCAGGCAGTTGAAGGAACGCACGCTCAGATCCAGCTCTTCGATGGTCATCTCCAGAGCCTTCTCCTTGTCGTCGTTGGTCTTCTCTACCATGATCTCAGCGCCGGCGGCCTCGTCCGACAGGTTGACGAACAGGTTCAGGTGCTCGGTCAGCACACGGGCAGCCAGAGAAACGGCTTCCTGTGCGTTGATCGTGCCATCAGTCCAAACCTCAATGGTCAGCTTGTCGTAATCAATGGCCTGTCCAACACGGGTGCTCTCGACGTTATAATTCACCTTGAGCACAGGGGTGTAAATGCTGTCAACGGGAAGGGTGTTGATATCGTTCTTCTCGATGATAGCCTGTTTGTTGCGCTCTGCGGGCACATAGCCGCGACCCTTGTCGAAAGTCAGCTCCATAACGAGCTTGGCACCCTCGCCCAGAGTTGCAATGTGCCACTCAGGGTTCAGAATTTCGATGTCGTCGCCCTGCTTGATGTTGTCAGCAGTGACCTCACAGGGACCAACTGCCTCAACACGCACTGTCTTCGGACCATCGGTGTACAGCTTTGCAGCGATACCCTTCAGGTTCAGGACAATTTCGGTAACGTCTTCCTTGACGCCCTCAATGGTGGAGAACTCGTGGACCACACCGTCAATCTTGACGCTGGTCACGGCGACACCGGGCAGAGAGGAAAGAAGCACACGACGCAGGCTATTGCCCAGTGTGATGCCAAAGCCACGCTCCAGAGGTTCTGCCACGAATTTGCCGTAGCGGCCGTCCGGGGACAGGCTTGCCGTTTCGATCTTGGGACGTTCAATCTCCATCATATCTATGCCCTCCTTGTCAAACCGGTGTTTCCACCGGCCCATTATTGAATTCTTTCAAAAAAGAATGCGAAAGCGTGCCATCCAAAAGGAAGGCACTGCCTTCTTAATGGATTACTTGGAGTACAGCTCGACGATGAGGTGCTCTGCGACTTCGTAGTCGATATCGCTGCGCTCGGGCAGCTTAGCGACAACGCCCTTCAGAGAACCGGTCTCGCGGTTCAGCCATGCGGGCAGAGCCACGACGGGAGCCTCGGCACCGGTCAGCTTTGCAAACTTTGCAGAGCTGCGGCTGGACTCGCGCACTTCGATCACATCGCCGGCCTTCACCTGGTAAGAGGGGATGTTGACCTTCTTGCCGTTGACGGTGAAGTGAGCGTGAGACACCAGCTGACGAGCATCGCGGCGGGTCTGAGCAAAGCCCAGACGGAACACGACGTTGTCCAGACGGCACTCCATGATCTGGAGCAGGTTCTCACCGGTCTTGCCGGGGCGAGACTCTGCCTTCAGGTAAGCGTTGTGGAACTGCTTCTCCAGAACGCCGTAGATGAACTTGACCTTCTGCTTCTCCTTCAGCTGAGATGCGTACTCAGACTGCTTCTTGCGGACGTTGCCGTTGGAGTTGCGGGTGGTATTCTTCTTTGCATAGCCCATGACCGCAGGAGAAATGCCCAGGGCCTTGCAACGCTTTGCGATAGGCTGCGTATTCTTTGCCATAATTCAATTTCCTCCTTCGATCAGACACGACGGCGCTTCGGGGGACGGCAGCCGTTGTGGGGGATGGGAGTCACGTCCTTGATCAGGGTGACTTCCAGACCGGTAGCCTGCAGCGCACGGATAGCGGACTCGCGGCCAGCGCCGGGGCCCTTGACGTAAACTTCAACAGTCTTCATGCCGTGCTCGATCGCAGTCTTAGCTGCGGTCTCGGCAGCGGACTGAGCTGCGAACGGGGTGCTCTTGCGGCTGCCACGGAAGTTCAGGGAGCCAGAGGAGCACCAAGACACTGCATTACCCTGCAGGTCGGTGATGGTAACGACAGTATTGTTGAAGGTAGACTGGATGTGAGCCTGACCAGCAGCAATGTTCTTGCGCTCTTTCCGCTTCATGCGGACATTTGCGCCCTTCTTGGCGTTATTTGCACTTGCCATTTCTCAAATCCTCCTTACTTCTTCTTGTTTGCGACAGTGCGCTTGGGACCCTTGCAGGTACGAGCATTGGTCTTGGTGCGCTGGCCGCGGCAGGGCAGATTCTTGCGATGGCGGGTGCCACGGAAGGACTGGATCTCGACCAGACGCTTGATGTCCAGAGCCACGTTGCGGCGCAGGTCGCCTTCAACGAGGATGTTTGCCTGATCGATGTAGTCACGGATCTTAGCCTCTTCGTCCAGAGTCAGATCCTTGACGCGGGTATCGGGGTTGATGCCAGTTGCTTCCAGGATCTTGTTAGCAGTGGTCTGGCCGATACCATAAACGTAGGTGAGACCCACCTGAACGCGCTTCTCGCGGGGCAGGTCAACGCCGGCAATACGTGCCATAGTAGTTTCCTCCAAAAATCATCCCATGTCAGTGTCGGGGTCTGCGCCGGGACTCTACGCACTTGACCCCCAGGCGCCCGAATTAGCCCTGGCGCTGCTTGTGCTTGGGGTTCTGGCAGATGACCATCACGCGGCCTTTGCGGCGGATGACCTTGCACTTTTCGCAGATGGGTTTCACGGAAGGCTTGACCTTCATGATGTTGAACCTCCTTTTGGTTGATGCCCTGACGCTTATTTGGAGCGCCAGGTGATGCGGCCCTTAGAAAGATCATAGGGCGACATTTCCACGGTTACCTTGTCCCCGGGCAGGATACGGATGAAATTGGTCCGCAGCTTGCCGGAGATGTGCGCTAAGAGGATGTGACCGCTGGGAGTGAGCTTCCCGGTGTTCTTATCCTCGCTCAACATTTCCACCTTAAAGATGGCGTTGGGCATGGCTTCACGCACAATGCCTTCGATCTCGATGACGTCTTCTTTAGACAAGCTATTTGCCTCCTCATTGGATCTGCTCAGTTTGTCATAATTGAGCATCGGTGCTCCCGCTCCAAAAACAGAAAGCACTGCATTCTTCCGTGCCTGCGCCCGTTTTTGTGCAGTTTGCCGCTTCTCTTTTCAAGAGCTTTCACGCCGATTCCCAGACGGACAGGTGGCGATGAGCGCCACATACTTCATCTCCTGCGGCACAAAATCCGCAAAACGGGCAGACTGAGCCTGTCCGTCGAGGAAGTATCTGGCTTCCACAGCCATTTATAAATTATACACCTTTTGTTGTCAATTTGCAAGAGGTTTTTTCCGTATTTCCGATAAAAAATTATTCTGTATAAAAGCTCTTTTCCGTCCCGTCCTCCTTTCGCGTTTCTCCACCGTGAAGGTGAAACTTTTTCACGAAAACTTGTCACAATTGCACAAATTGCAGGGTGGAGGAGCGGAAAAGGCCGTCTTCTGTTTCTCCGCAGACAGCCTTTTGGGGCAAAAAAAGATTTAAAATGCCCTCCGCTGTGCTCTGGGCATCATCAGCGGAAGGATTATTTTTATTTTTGCGTTTGTCGCGCTCTGCGGAGCGCTCCAAACGCATTTTCACACAGAGGGGTCGTAAAGGGAAAATGGTTACATACCGGTTCAGCCTGCTGAAGGCTGGCAGAAGGTTTTCCTGCAGCGCCGCACTTTCGCAGAAAGTGGCGCTGCAAATGCTGTTTTTCTCCACGACCCCACCTGTGAAAATGGGATATCGGAACGCCCGCAGGCGTTACGATATCCCGAAATTTAAAATAATTCTTCCGCTAAACATGGCTAGAGCGCAGCGGAAGCCATTCAAAATCGTCCTTCTAGCAAAAGAAGCCGCTGCACATCGTCCGTGCAGCGGCTCCTTTACAAAGGTTGCTTACTTCAGGCTGAAGGTGGCCGGGTCAAAATCCGGATCATCCCAGCTGCGGGTCATGATCTCGGTGCGGTCCTTCAGGATGGCGATAGAGTGCTCAAAGTGAGCAGCCAGTCCGCCGTCCTTGGTCTTGACAGTCCAGCCGTCGCTGAGCTGCTTGATCTTGTAGTCGCCCTGACAGATCATCGGCTCAATGGCGATGGTCATGCCGGGCACAAGACGGGGCCCTCGGCCCTGATGGCCGTAGTTGGGCACCTCGGGGTCCTCGTGCAGTTCCTTGCCGGTGCCGTGACCCACAAAGTCACGCACCACAGAGAAGCCCGCGTCCTCACAGTAGCTCTGCACGGCGTAGCCGATATCACCGATGCGGTTGCCCGCCACGGCCTGCCCGATGCCCTTGTACAGAGAAGCCTTGGTCACCTCCAGCAGGCGCTGGGCTTCCAAGTCCACCTTGCCCACCGCGTAGGTGCAGGCGTTGTCGCCGTTGAAGCCGTCCACCTTGGCACCGGTGTCGATGCTCACGATGTCACCCGGGCGGATGACGATATCGTGAGAGGGGATGCCGTGGATGACGGTATCGTTCAGGCTGATGCAGGCTGTACCGGGAAAACCGTACAGACCCTTGAAGTTGGGGATGCCGCCGTGCTTCACGATGAAGTCGTAGATCAGCTTGTCCAGCTCCCAAGTGGTCATGCCTGCTTCGATGTGCTCTCCGCCGTACTTCAGGGCAGCTGCGCTCAGGGCGTTTGCCCGGCGCATACCGTCCAGCTCTTTTGCATTTTTGATCTGGATCACGCTTATGCCTCCAAAGCCTTCATGACTTCAGCCGTAGTCTCCTCGATAGAGGGGCAGAACTTGATCTCTGCCAGCTTGCCGCGGGTGCGGTAGAACTCCACCAGCGGCTCGGTCTGCTCATGGTAGGCTTTCAAACGATCCAGCACGGTTGCGGGCTGGTCGTCCTTGCGGATGACGGTCTTGCCGCCGCACAGGTCGCAGACGCCCTCCACCTTGCTCTTCTTGTTCAGGATGTGGTAGCTTGCGCCGCACTTCTCGCAGACGCGGCGGCCGCTCATGCGCTCCACGATCACGCTGTCCTCAACCTGCAGTTCCAGCACCTTGTCGATGCGGATGCCCATGGTCTCGATGGCCTCTGCCTGCGCAATGGTGCGGGGCACGCCGTCCAGAATGAAGCCGTTGGCGCAGTCAGCCTGTGCCAGACGCTCCTTCAGGATGCCGATGATGACTTCATCGGGCACCAGCGCACCGGCGTCCATAAAGCTCTTGGCCTTCAGACCCATCTCGGTGCCCTCCTTGACAGCAGCGCGCAGGATGTTGCCGGTGCTGATGGAAGGGATGTTCAGCTTTGCGCAGATGATCTCGGCCTGCGTGCCTTTGCCTGCGCCGGGTGCGCCCAACAGGATCAGATTCATAGGATCGCTTCCTTTCTTATATGTTGCTTTATAGAAACATACGTACAAAAAGCAAAAAAGCACTGAAAAGTATGAGCGTACTCTCCTTTCCAGTGCTTTCTTACATCTTTATTGCTTCAGATCAGCCAAGGAAACCCTTGTGGTTGCGCATGGTCATAAAGCTATCGAGGCTGCGGGTGGTATCCAGTGCCACACCAACCACGATCAGCAGGCTGGTACCGCCCAGCTGAATGCTCATACCGGTCAGGTTGCCCAGAATGATCGGCAGTACAGCCACCGCAGCCAGGAAGATGGCACCGATGAGGGTGATCTTGTTCAGGGTGCGGGTGATGAAATCGCTGGTCGGCTTACCGGGACGGAAGCCGGGGATCGAGCCGTTATTGCGGCGCAGATTGTTGGCGATCTCAACAGGGTTGTACTGGATGGCCACATAGAAGTAGTTGAATGCCAAAATCAGCAGCAGGTAGATCACAACGTACAGCCAGGAGGTGTAGTTGAAGGTATGGAAGAACGCATACCAGACCGGGTGAGCGGTCTGATCGATCTGCAAAAAGCTGCCGATGGTGCCCGGGATGGACACCAGTGCCGAAGCGAAGATGATGGGCATGACGCCGCTCATGTTCAGCTTCAGGGGCAGGTAGCTGTTCTGGCCGCCCATCTGCTTCCGGCCCACCACACGCTTGGCGTACTGGATGGTAATGCGGCGCTCTGCGTTGGTCATGACCACCACAAAGACCACAGCGACCAGTGCCAGAACTACCAGAACGGGCAGCAGGATATAGAACTGAGGCTCGCCAGCCGCTGCGCGGGTCAGCAGACCCGTCACAGAGGTGTACAGCGAGGACCAGTTGGAAACGATGGAGGCGAAGATCAGAAGGGAAACACCGTTGCCGATGCCCTTGTCATCGATCTGCTCGCCCGCCCAGGTGATCAGCTGAGCACCTGCAACGAAGGTGGCGATGATGACCACAGCGGCGAACACGCCGACTGCGCCGGAAACATACTTCAGTGCACCCATATTGCGGATCACGAAGTAGTAGCCAATGCTCATGATCAGTGCGACCACGGCACCGGCGTACCGGTTGATCTGCTGCAGCTTCTGCTGGCCATCCGCTTCCTTTGCCAGATTTTCCAGCGAAGGAATGGCTACAGTCAGCAGCTGCACAATAATAGAGGCGTTGATATAGGGTGTCACACCTAACGCGAAGAGCGTGCATCTTGCCAGTGCGCCGCCGCTCATCATATTGAGGTACGAGAGCATATCGCCGTTTGCAAACATCTGCGTCAGAGCAGAGCCGGAAACGAACGGCACGGGGATGGCACAGCCAAGACGGTAAACCACGAGGATCGCCAGCGTGAACAGAAGACGATTTTTAAGCTCGGGGATCTTCCATGCGTTACGGAATGTCTGGAACACCT
>ERZ1673697.73-NODE-73-length-150130-cov-15.159893_pt1 | contig 150130 bp, 149 predicted proteins | sample MGYA00580227_ERZ1673697 | MGnify/ENA primary metagenome ERZ1673697 (study PRJEB41218, sample SAMN15661759) | gut metagenome | host: Homo sapiens | place: Canada: London | collected 2015-08-20/2019-03-30 | study: EMG produced TPA metagenomics assembly of...
ATATATATGACTTTTTCTTTATTTATTTTTATACTACTATGGCATAAAACTTCTACATTTTCTAACATTTTTCTGCCTCCTTGTGAATTTTTATGTACTCAAAGGCATTATACCACAAAAATTTTTTCTTTGTACTAAATTAATTAAAATTTAATCATATTTTTTTAATTTTATTGACTTTAATTGATAACTTTGATAAATTGTTAAAAAATACAAAAGATGTAATTATTTGTCGAAGGGGGTGAATATAATGAATAAAGCTGAATTTGTAAATGCAATGGCAGAACAAACTGGTCTTTCTAAAAAAGATTCTGAAGCTGCTATTAATGCTTTTGTAAATATTGTTTCTGATGAATTAGTAAAAAAAGAAAAAGTTTCTTTAATAGGATTTGGAACTTTTGAAACAAGAGAAAGAGCAGCTCGTACTGGTAGAAACCCACAAACTGGAGCTGAATTAAAAATTGCTGCTTCAATAACTCCTGCTTTCAAACCTGGAAAAGCATTAAAAGAAAAAGTTAATCAATAAAAAATAAGGCGTACTAGGAATTAAATTCCTAATACACCTTTTATTTTTTATTTCAAAATCATATATTCTATTCTTCAATAATAATTACCCAATAACCTTTTTTATTATTTCTAATTCTTTTTAATACTCGTTTTTCTTTTAATTCATTCATATTTCTGTATTGGTGAACTATTCGTTATTTTCTTCTAATGAAATTATAACTGTAAAATAATGCACCGAAATAAATTTTCGTATATACTATTTAAATGTTTGTCCTTGTATTTTCAAATTATTAAACTATGGTCTCAAAGATGTTATTGGAATAATATATATTCCTGTTTCTTTATCTTGTATAACTGCCTCATAATGTCCCACTATAATACACATAAATTTTGGTTTTTTATTTACATTTTTATAAAAAGTCATTAAACTTTTTTTAGCATCTTCAACACTACCATCACTTAATTTTATTTCTACCGCAGCATATTCCCCATCTCTAAATTCTAATATGCTATCAACTTCATCTCCTGAAACATTATCTCTAAAATGATACAAATGTCCATCCAAATAATCCATATATATTCTTAAATCTCTTTCTACTAATGCTTCAAATAGTAATCCAAATGTTTCGTGGTCATTTAATAACTTATCAACAGTTAAATCCAAGCTAGCACATGCAAGAGATGGATCTACTAGATGTCTTTTAGGTGATTTTCCTATTCTTTTTGATGAACGATAATTTATACTAAATGCTTCTTGATTTGCTGTTAAATATAAATCATCTAAAACGCTTACATAATCTGCTACTGTTAATCTACTCGCAATTAAATCATCAGTATTCTCAAATTCTTCAATATCTTTTACTATTGTATCATTTCCGGCAATAGTAGTTTCATTTCTTGAAAGAGAACGAATTAACATTCTCATTTTATTTGAATCTCTTTTTTTATCTTTTCTTTCATTAATATCTCTAGTAATAACAGACTCTATATAACTTCTTGGGATAACCTCAATATCATCTCCCTCTTTATCAATATTTTCTGGCCATCCTCCTCTTATAATAAGTTTTGCTAATTCATCTAATTCAACTTTTCTTATATACTTACAATTAACATTACCCGAAAACATTTCTTCAATAGAAACATCTCCTGTAGAATCTCCTGATTCGTATAGGCTCATTGGATTCATTTTCATTATGGCGATTCTTCCTGTTCCAGAATGAAATATCTCTTCTTCTCTTTCTTCTTTAGAAAGTGATGTAGAACCTGTAAGAATAAATTTTCCTTTATCATGGTCGCTATCACATTCATGTCTTACTGCATCCCATATACTTGGGACTAATTGCCATTCATCTATAAGTTGTGGTCTATCTTGGTTAAAAATGTATTTTGGATCTACTTTAGCTAAATCTCTTGGACTTTTTTCAGTCATGTATGAAACACTATTAGCATGTTTTAATGATGTCCATGTTTTTCCACACCATTTTGGACCTTGTATAGAAATTGCTCCAAAAATTTTTAAATATCTGTCTATCTTATCATCTATTAATCTTTTACGATAATCTTTTTTCTCTAAACTCATTTTTATCAACCTCCATATACATTTTAGCATATCATTATACATTTTTCAATACTTTTAATATACACTTTTCAATATTTTTGATATACACTTTTCAGAAAATTATACATTTATTTTAAAAAAGCTAATATTTATGACTTTTTTCACAATATTTCTATAGATAACAATATAAATATACATTTTTCAATATTATCAATATACACTTTTCACTAATTTTGCTATACATTTTTCAATTTATCCTATCAACAATTTCTAATGGTGAATAAGTACATATATAACAAGATCTTTTGGTATTTAAAAACTGTTTTCTATAATCTTTTGTTTCAATAATTATTATAACTCTTTCTGCCTTTGATATTTCATCAATTTTATCAAATAAAGCTTCTATTTCAACTTCCTTAATCGCGATTATATCATAAGTATAATAATCTGTTTGCATATGCACATTTACTGGAAGTTTCCCTTTTTTTAATATTGGATTTCTGTCTAAATAATTCATAACAACATCAAATGCAACAATATTCCTATTATTAATTTCTTTTTTTGCATACTTTAAAATACCTTTCTTTACATCTTTACTTATAACCTTATTGCTAATCAAATTATTTATATCTGTTTCGCTACAATTACATAATTTCATTATTTGACTTTCTCTTAAAGAATCAAAATCCCATAATAATTTCATTATATTTTTTTGTTTATCATTCACTCGCATCACTTCCCATTATCTTTATTAAAGAACTATAAATCTTGCGTTTTTCAGGAATTATTTTGTAAATCTTAATTATTACTTTTTCTCCTGGAAATGGTGGCCTATCTAGCCAAGTTGGTAATATGCAAACAGTATCTACTCCTTGTGCGATATTAGCAAAGATTCCATTATCAGTATATCCTGTAATAGTTGCTAAATACTCACCTTTTTCTGTAAAATCTTTTCTTATATTTTTAAATGGATCTTCTAGCAAATCTTTTACTGATATTTTTATGCTTTTATTTTCTTCAGATTTTTCTTTTATAATAACCTTTATTTTGTCATTTACTTTATACATTTTAGAAACATCTTCAACATATCCATATTGTAAATCTTGTGCTTTAACTATAAAATCTATACCTATTACTTCAATTCTTATAAACTTTTTCCATACACCTACAATTTTCCCATATATTTTATCTCCCACTTGTACTTTTTTTATATTAATTTCTTTTAATCTTTCCATAGCCTTTTTTCTCGAGCCTATCGCTTTTTCACTTATTCTATCTGCTTCTACTATAATAAATTTTATCTCTGCTCCCATCATATTTCTAAGTAGCTTTTTATCATTTTTAGAATCTTCCGATATTTCAGTTGCTGGAATTAATACTCTAATTCCATTGAAATCTATAATAGCACAAGTAATTAACTCTTCTTTCATTTGTTCATTTTCTATTGCTATTATTTTTCCTGTTAAAATTTTTCCTTTTTCTTTAGATGAATTGATATTCTGCCATACTATCTTTTTTTGTAATTCATCTGTCATAACTTTTCACCTTCTTACTTTTTCTATTTAGGTTTTACGGTCTAACCTAAAACCACTAAAAATCTTTAAAACTATATTTAACCTTTTTAGGTTGCTGCTTATTTTTTTCATTTTCTACATTGTCTTTAAATTTTTCTCTTTGTTCTTCTATTGTCATATCTTCCATCTTACTTGCTTCAATATGTTTAGAATAATCATATTTATTACATATAAAAGGTTTTCTACCCCTAACTATAACTATCTCTTTATTATTATCTAATTTTAATAATTCATCTGAATTCATTAAATTTCTTTTATTTGTTGCTATGTTTTCCATTCCATAAGTAAATTTACCATCAAATCCCGCTTCTTTCCTAATAGCATTAGTTTCTACAGTTGCAACTCCAAGATATTCAGTGATATACTCCGCTGTTAAAATATCTCCGACAACCCATGCATATTTTGGTATCGGCGTTACCTAATATTTCTTGCCAAACATCATTATCATATCTATTCTTTAACTGAGCTATATTTTGGAATATCATAAATATATTGATACCCCTACTTCTCGTTGTTGCTAATTTCTTCTCAAAATCTACAATTCTACCTATGTTTGTAAACTCATCTAATATCAATGATGTTTCAACTTTTAATCTACCATCTGGATTTTCATCTGCTTGTTTTATTAACTTTATGAACAAGAACGAAAAGAATAATGTCGAAAGGAAGTCAAATGCACTATTTGTATCACTTGTAACAACGAATACACAGGTCTTTTTATTTCCTATATTCTCAAAATTAATTTCATCCTTATTTGTGATATTCCTTATTTTATCTGTTTGGAATATTTGAAGTCTTGTAGCAAGTCCTGTAACAACTGATTGTTTTACTATGTCTGTTGCTTGTGCATATATGTTATAACTTAGTTTTGTTGGACCTTCAGTATCATAAAACAATTTATCTATTTGTTTTATATTTCCACTTGCTAATGCATCATAGATAAATCCCATACTCTTGTCTTCTTCTTTTTTTATATAGTTAATAACATATAACAATAATGCTTTTAGTAAATTTTGTTCACCTCTATTCCAGAACTCATCTCCACTAGACCTTCTACTTAATTGTGTTCCCTCTATTACTATTTGACTAAAGATTTGTGCATCTGTTTCATCTTCGACAAAGTTTATAAATCTTGCACCATTTGAAAATGTTGGATTTACTAAGTTAAATACTTCTACATCATATCCTTTTGTTTCAAGATATTTCGCAAGTTTTCTGTATAATTCCCCTTTTGGATCAGTAAATACCAAACTCATCTGTCTTTGAATTGCTTCTTGCACTTCCTCTTGTACCAATTCAATTCCGTTCGGTATTGCAAAACCACGAGACTTTTTACTGCCGCTGGAGCCAAACACAGCAATATTTTTGTTTAAATATGTGTTCATAGGTAGAGTAATTATTTCTTGTTCATCAGTTTCTCCTAGAATAATTCCATCTCTTTTTCCTATACTTAAATATTCTTGTATTTCTTGTTTGTTTCCCCAATCCGCTGTTCCAAATGTTCCATCTTTCTTTTTTAGATTTACACCTTCTACTTCTATCTTTGCGTTCTGTTTTGTTGTACTTATATTTTTTGCAACTAATATGATAATTAAATTTAATATTACCCATATAATAAATATTGTTCCATTTCTGAATATTACAGTAAACAAATTCAAAAAATTTATATCTATCGTGTTTAAATTAGTATTAAAGCATTTTTCTAGTATTTTCATAAAACCATTAATTAATGGTATTAAAACAATGTAAGAAAGTAAAAAAAATAAAGATATTTTACTTTTCTTGTCTTTCCCCATCAATACCTCCTAGCCACTCGTCCATTTCTACAATGTTTGTTTTGTTAGTTAGTATTTCTTCTATTTTTTCTTTATTTTCTTTTAAAGTTATAATATCTATTTTTCGTATTATGTTTTTATTATTATTGTAAAATTTATTTAATCCATAAAGTCTTTCTGTATCTATAAACGGCATAAAAAATATATAAGTTCTATCTTCTGTCATATAATCTGCTTTTACCCAGTTAGACAATAGAACTTCTGTATTAGAATACATCTGCTTAATAATTTCATAAAAATCTATATCTTCATATCTTCTCATTAAATTAAAATTTTCAGGTGTTGGATTTATTATTACTGTAGAATCATTTCCAAATACAAAATTTCTTTTTGCTTTTATCAAATTAAAATCTTCTACAAAAATCATTATATTTTTATAGCTGACTAATTTCCTTATATCATTTAATATTTGACTTACATAAGGTTTTCTTTTATCATTGGCTATATAATAAACAATAAATTCTTTTTCCTGAAATATCATCTTTCCTAAATATTTTCGAGATTGCTCTGTAAATATATCATCATCTTTTATATTCCAACTAGCAATAAAATCAATATTACTGTCTAATGTCAATGCTGCTACTTTTGCTATTTCATTTAATCTATCAACATATTCTTTTCTTCTACATTTGTAACTATAATCATATCCAAATTCTTTTACTAGCCTTGTTCCTTTATCATCCAATTTTATATATAACCTGTTTACTCTTCTTATATACCTTTCGCTCTCTAAAACTTTCAACCTTTTCCTATGATAATCTGTTGTTCCATATATCAGCCTACAATCCGAACCAAGCATCAGCTTATACTTACCTAGAAACATCAAAACTTCTGTATCTTTTCCGAGTTAATCTTACCATCCCATTCCTTTATCCACTCCTTCCTTTTTTCTTTTCTATATGACACACCCTTTTTGCACACCTTAATCCCTACTATGTGTCTTACACGCTAAACAAGACACAGGGTGTTTTTCTCTATTGCCTTATTTTTAGGCATTTTTAATATAGTCAAACTCTCCGTTTGAAAATACCCTAAAAACTGTTCAAACGGATACTTTGACCTATCCGCTTGAGTCTCATTTTGTATCCGCTTCTATTTGATTTTTAATAAAATCTAGCATTTTTTCCCCTCTAAAAACATACACTTCTGTATATGGTTTTTTCTTTTTATTGGTTGTTCCAAGTACACCATAAAACATGTTATTTATATTGTCATCTGCTATTACTTTTGATAGTACAAGACCATCTACAATAGGTTTTATAAACTTATTATCTATATCAATATTCTTCTGATTTTCTACTACTTTTATAAATACAAACACTAGTTCTTTGTTGAATAAATCTTTATATTCTTTTGTCTTATCCATAACATTTAGCATTATATTTTTATATGCACAATTATTAATATTTTTGTACTTTGGTATTACTTCAGGAATGTATATTTTTAAAACATCATTTTCTACTGTTGCACTATATCTATCATTCAAATAAGTTATTTTATCTTGTTCATTTACTTCATATTTATTGCTTAATTTTATCTTGTTAAACAAATTATTTCTTATTCTTTCAAAACTTCTTAAATAATTCTCTACATGCTTATTTTCAACAATTTCTTGATTATTGATAATAAACTCTGTTTCATCTCTTAAATCTTCTAATTCTGTTAAAATTTCTTTTTGCATATTGTTTAGTACCTCCCATATAAAAATTATTAAAAGAAGATGCAAAAGCTTTTTTGCTCTCACATCTTCTATATATTTATTCTTCTACTGTGTCATCATATTGTTCTGATATAGTTTCTAATATTTGTAGTCTTGTTTCATTATCTAGTGGATATGAAAAATCTTGCCTAAAATTTCTATTTTTCACTTTTCTCTTTGGCATACTAATATATCTACCATTTTTTCCATCTAATAATTTAATTTCTCTTATGATAAAACAATTATCTATACAAATACTCGCTGCTGCTAGTAAATCCCCTTTATTTATTTTTTTAATTCTTACTTCTGTAATATTTAACATATAATTTTCCTCCTTATAATCTGATTTTTATTTTAGAAAAAGAGTGATACGAATATCACTCTAAATTCTAGTTATTTTTGTTTTTTCTTTTTAATACAACTATTCCTGTTGTTATTCCTAATAATGAAATTATTGCACTACCTATTAGCAATATATAATTCATTTCACTACCAGTTTGAATCTTTGGTATTAGTTTATTATAATAAGTGAATGTGCATATAGAGTCATTATCTTCTAATAATTCTCCATCTGCAAAAGTCCCTTCATTATTTATCTCTATTTTAACGACTTTGTCTGATAGTTGATATCCGAATGGAGCTTTTGTTTCCTTAATATAATATGTTCCATACCTTAAATCTTCAAAAGTAACTGTTCCACTTTCTTTGTCTGCTTTAACTTCTTTGATTAATTTTGTACATTCTGGATCTTCATATATTCCAAACTTAAATTTTGCTTTTATTGTTTCTTTTGTTTCGCTATCTGCTTTAATTACTTTTATCGTTTTTAGTATTGGCATATCTTTCATTTCAACTAACTGTGTTTCTTTGTCAGTAGTTACTACAAAATTTATAGACTCTGCAACTTCATATCCATAAGGGCAAGTTTTTTCTGTCAATGTATATTCCTTGCCTTCTTCTAATCCAGTAACATGATGTGGCTCATTTGTAGAAGTCCATTTGTCTATGACATTTCCTTCTTTATCAGTTACTTCAAGTTCAGCTCCTGGTAATTCTTCACCTGTTACTAAATCAGTTTTAGACACTAATACCACTTTATCAATCATCTCTATTTTTTGAGTTTCTTTATCCTTGCTTACTGTAAATTCTATATCTGTAGCTTTAACATATCCATCTATTGCAATTTCTTCGTGCATAACATATGTTTCGCCCTCGATTAATCCTTGTATTCTATGTGGTTCTTTTCCAGATACCCATTTATCTACAATGTTTTTCGTTTTTGTATTTGTAACAATTATTGTAGCACCTTCAAGTTCATCTCCTGCAATATCTTTCTTGCTCATTTCTACAATTTTGTCAATCATTTCTATCTTTTGTGTTTCTTTGTCTTTACTTACTGTAAATTCAACATCTGTTGCAATTACATATCCTTCAGGTGCATATTCTTCATGTAAAGTATATGTTTTCCCCTCTACTAAATTTTTAATTTTATGTGCTTCATTAGTAGAAGTCCATTCATCAACTATGTTACCCTCTTTATCAAATACTTTTAGTTCAGCACCTTCTATTTCTTCGCCGCCTATGTCGTTCTTAGTCATTTCCACTATTTTATCTATCATTACAACTTTCTGTGTTTCATTTGTATTTTCTACTTTGAATTTAATTTCTGTAGCTTTAACATATCCAAGCGGTGCTAAATCTTCTCTTAATGTATACTCTTTTCCAACTGTTAAGCCTTCTATAGTATGTGCTTTATTTGAAGAAGTCCATTTATCTATTACTTTTCCATTTTCATCTATAACAGATAATTCTGCTCCTGGTAGTTCTTTATCTCCTGTAATTGTGGTTTTTGAAATTTCTACAAGTGTAGTATCATTAACAATTTCTCTTGTTTCTGTATATACTTTTGTAGTAGTATCTTTTTGTGTGAATTTAACTTCATATTTTGTTTCATTTAGTACTAATCCATCTAGTGTTTTAACTTCTTGTAGTTCATATGTTCCCATTGGTAATTTTTCTATTTTTAAATTACCTTTTTTATCTACATTATAAGTATTTACTTCTTGTCCTTTTTTATAAATAATTGAGCCATCAGCTGGATCAATTATATCTACTTTTGCACTTAGCTTAAATTGTATTCCACTTAAATCCGATACATCTACTATTGATGTATCTACATTTTCTTTTAAGGCTACTGACTTATCTACTATTAGAGTTCCAAATGGCTTATTATTTTTAATCTCAACTGTTTTAATATAATCTCCTGTATTGTCTTGATCGTAATCTTTAATTGTATCTACTTTGAATTTTATTGGGCTATCTAATTGTAAATAACCTGATGGTATTTTTATCTCTGACACTTCATATTCACCTACTGGTAGTAATAATGGTGTTACAACAGTTCCTTGTTCATCTCTTATATTATCATAACTTCCATCTACTACTACTAAATTTTTTGAATTAGTAGTAAATGAATTATAAACTGTACTACCCACTTTTTGTGTTATAATTTCACCTTTTTTATATATAATTTTTCCATTGCCTCTATCATAAATATCTTTAGCTGCTTTTATTTGAAAAGTTGCACTATTTAAAGATACTATTTTTCCACTATCAGCATCTTTTTTTACTAATTTTATATATGTTTCCATTTGTTCATTATTTACATATAAATGTTTTATTTTTTTAGCAATCTCTACTACTTCGCTTTCATCTTCTGTAATAGAAAATGTAAAGTCTGATGAAACATAGAAATCTTTTGGAGTCTTAGTTTCTTTAACTAGATATTTTCCGTATGGTAATTTATTTTGTGTATAAGCATCTCCATTTTCATCTGTTACAATACTTTCATAGCTTGGTGCTATTTTTTGTGCTTCAGCAACTCTTTTTGAATCTACTTTTACACTATTTCCATACTCATCTAATCCGTTCCATATTTCTGCATAACTATATCCTGAATCTAGTGCTTTTTCTACATCCGAATATAATTTCATTGTAAATTCTGCACCTTGTAGTCCTGGAACAAGACCTGAATTCTCTTTTATTCCACTTTTATAAATATGGACTTGCATTTTCTTAACTGCTTCATTACTAGTTATTACTTTTGAAATTACTTCTGTTTTTTGGTCTTTATATTCAAGATTAGCTTCATATTCTTTTGTATCTAATAAATATCCTAATGAAGAAACAGACTCTTTAACTAGATATTTCCCAAGTGGTAATCCTGTAACATCTGTTGTGTTTCCTCTATCATTTGTTGTTCTTGTTGAAACTAAGTCACCTTTTGAATAATGCTTTATAGTATGTGCTTTATTCCATATATCTTCATTTGCATAAACTTCATATTTAGCATTTTCAAGTGTTGCATCTCCTTGAGCAACATTTCCTTTCTCACTATCTCTTTTTATTATTGTAATAGTCCCTGTTGGTTCATCATTGATTACACCTTCTATTTTCAATTCTACAATAGGTGTTTTATTGTTTATGAATTTTAGTTCTGCATCATATATTTTGTTGTTTAACAAATAACCTGTCGGCGCTTTTATTTCTTGCACAGTATATTTTCCCATTGGTAGTTCTTTAATTGTTGCGATTCCAGTCTTTTCGTCACTCACTATTGTTGCAACTGTATCTCCTTTATTAAAGTATGTTTTAGTTTTAGCAACATTTGTAATCTTATCTTTTGCCTTTACTATAAATTCTGCATTTCCTACTGCATCTCCATTATCATTTACTTTATAAATATAGATTTCTCCTGTAGGTTCATTGTTTTTAAACTCAACACTTGCTGTTTCTCCAGCTTTAACAATTACTTGTTTTATATTCTCATCAATTAAATATCCATGAGCTACTTCTGTTTCTTTTATATAGTAAATTCCAGGTTTTAATTTATCAAATAATATATTTCCATTTTTATCTGTTATACCAGTATTTACTTTATTAGTACAATTTTCATCTGTGTATAATTCAAATTTACATTCACTAACTGCATTTCCTATATTATTAACTTTTTTAAGCAATATTTTTCCACTTTCTACTTCTATATTAAAATTAAAGAATGTTGGGTCTACATAGCTTGAAAAGATAAGGTCCTGAACTGCACCTGATGTAAAATGAAAATATATATATGATGACATTTCGTGTGCACTATATTGTGTCCCATTAGGCATTAGTCTATAAATACCATATCCATTAGAACTAAATGATGCTGAATTTGCATTTGTATTTCCATCTACTGTAACTATTAAATCATTACTTCCTTGTATATGATTAAAAGTTATGCCATTAGTTGTTTGGTTGAATGATTGATATGATGCTAAAACACCATTTACATCTGTAAAAGTTTTACTTTCTCCTATTACTGTCTTTTGTGTTTGCCCATTAAACGATACATTTGTATTATGATAATTATTATATATTCTTTCTGTTTCGCTTAACCATGAAGAATATATTGAAGATGACATATAACCATTTTTCCACGAGTCTCTGCTTGGTGCACCATATTGAAAATTGATATTATTTCTAATATATTCCCAGACATACTGTTGTGTAGCACATGCATCCTTTCTTGCTTGTGCCGAATTAGGCAATCCTGCACCATGTTTCATTGTGTATCCAAAATATATATATTCTGCAATTCTTTGATAAGCTCCACTATTTAATTCCGCTTTAAATTGTGTATCATATTCGTAAATCCCACCATTTGGACTTGTCTGTCCATACTGACTACAAAATACCATATAAGCATTTCCATCATAAGTAGCATAATGTAATTCATGTCCGATATGTTGACAAACTTCCTGCAATGACTCCAAAATTTGCATTTGAATTTATATCTGTAATGTAACTTGCAAATACTGATAAATTACTACTGCTAATTATAATCATTACAAGCATCAATATTGCTACAATTTTCTTGATATTTTTCTTTATTTTAATCATTTTATCAATTCCTTTCCATATAAAAAAGAGCCTGTAAGCTCTTCTTTCTTATTTTATAATTTTTAAACTTCTTCTGTATATTTTTTTAATTTTCTTCTACCCAAAAATAAAATAATCCGCAAGGACATTCTTTTACTGCATAATTTCCAGACTTCATGTCTTTCATATAATTCTTACATTCTGTCCAAGCTGCATCCCAAGTCTTATAATATCCATGCTCATTTTTACCAGTCCCTTGCCAATGCTTTTTTCCTCCTTCATCACACCAGATTGGTTCTTCCTTTTTAGGTATTGAATCCGCATTATTTGTACTACTATTTTGTACATTACTGCTTGAATTTGAAGAACTATTTTGTGTTTTTTTATTATTCTTTACATCATTCTTTTTTGTACCTTGAATCGTTCCAGAATTTTTAGATGTTGCATTATTTGTGAATTGTTCTTGCTTTTCAATTTTTTCCTTCTGTGTTTCTTCTGCTTTTTCTAATATATTGATTTTTAATTCTATTTCTTTTTTATTACTATAAATATCTTCAACAGATGCTATTGTTGTTTGTTCTCCACTTATACTAGAATTAATATTGGATAAATTTACTACTAGTTCTTTCGTTGGTGACAAGTCAGTAACATTAAAATATTTTTTAAAATCAAATGAAGATAAATCAGTATTATAATCTATTCGTATATTTTCTAATACTTCTATATTAGGAGCAATAGTATCTTTTATTTCTATTTTTTGTTTTAATATTATATTTTTATAAATTATATTTATTTCATACACCCCTACTGCTGGATAATCTTTATCTTTTTCATTTTCAATATTGTTTTCTATACTAATCTCTTGTTTATTAATAAATTTATATTTTGATAAATCTACTAATTCTTCAATATTAGGATTATATGTATTTCCATATTCTATAACTACATTATCTTTTATAAGTGAAATTCCATTATTTCTTTTTTCTAAAAATAACATATATGTTATTCCAAAAATTATTACTAAAAATAGTATTATTACCAAACCTATTAAAACTTTTTTCTTCATATTCATCACCTTCGTATAAGAGTATATCATAAATTTTATACTTTTCCATAGTTCAAAAATAATTTTCTTTTCAAAGTGCTTCTAACACTATAAAAATCAACTGTTTTTAAGCATTTAATTAACTTTTTCTAATTTTGCTACTATATAATACCTCTGATCCGTTGGCGTTGTATGATTATTTAGGTATGAACATGTTGATAATTTTACTATTTTTTTGATTTCACTTACATTATCTACAGAATATTTACTTGCTTTTTTGTAATATTCTACCTGTTCTTCAAAATCTAATAACTTAATATTGTTTTCTTCCTTATTTATGCCTATTGAATAACAACTAAATACTGTTGCTTTATAATTTTGATTTTTTGTGTATATCTCAAAACTAGAATGCTTATCAAAAAATTCTTTATTCATATATTTGCCTAATTCTGAAAACATAATTCCACTTTTCATATTGTGTCCGTATAATACTGTTTCATAATCTTGAAATGGATTATTATTTAGCGTAAATATTGAACCGTTATTATTATATTTTCCACCAAATGAATGTTTTAAATATTTTAAGTTATCAGTATCTTTAAGAATTGGATAATCTATATTTGTATCATTTATTTTGATCCAGCCAATAATATCTGTATTTATATTCGATAATTTATCCCAATCAATTATTGTTTTTTCTGTGTTTTCTTCTGTCTTATTCTTTGTAAACACATCTTCTATTAATTGTAAATTAGAATTATTGCTTACTTTATATTGTAAAAAATTGCTAATTAAAAAATACGAAGACACAAGTAATATTATTATACATATAATTATAACAATTCGTATAATCTTTATTTTTTATCACCTCCTAGTCATATATTTTTTTCTGCACATCACCTCCTTAAATGTAATATTTTTATTATTTAAGTATTATTAGTATAAATTGTATTTTTATTTAATGTATTATCTTTACATTCTTCACTAATGGGTAATATCATTTTAAACCCAAATAATATAAATACAGTTGTAAATATAATTAAACAATATTTAAGTATTCTTTTTATTATTTTCATTTCGTTCTCCTTTAAAACCTACTAAAAAAAGAATTAGATTTGTCATCTCTAATCCTTTTTCGTTTTTTTAATTTTATATTAAATGTTTTCCTATATAAGTCTGCTATGTCTCTAAAATTATTTGGATGTTCTATAACGTCTTTTATCTGACTTGGATAAAAATTGCCATAAATAATATCATATATTCCTAATTGTAGAGCTAATTTCGTTTCTTCTTGTTTTTGATTTTTTAGTAATAAAATTACTCTCATATTCATTTGCTTTAATATAAATAAGAACTCATGTAAATCTCCTTCTACTGCTTGTGGAGATATAATAACTGTTTGTCCTTCAAATGTATTATTTTCAATTAGATAATCACTATAATGTGCTACTATTGAATCTCTTAAATTCATTTGAATTTCTTTATCTATTTCTTCAATTCCTGTATAAATTACTATCATCTAAATAAATTCCTCCTTTTTCACAATTTCTAATGGATCAATTAATTCTCCATTTTTTCTAATAGTAAAATGACAATGACAACCTGTTGTAGCTCCGATTTGTTGGATTTCCTTTGTTATCTTTATATGGATTATTTGTTACACCATACACATTTTTCGGTCCTACTTTTCCGATAATTTCTCCTTTTTTCACTTTTTTTCCTACTGATACTATAAATTCAGGTGAACTATGACAATAAGAAAATTTATATATACCATCTGTACTTTTTATAGTGATAGTATATCCACCAGCACCACCCCAACCTACAGATGTTACTTCACCATCCATAATACATACTAGTTTGCTTCCTTCAGGTGCTGCTATATCTATTCCAGTATGATAAGTAGATGCTCCTGTTGTTGGTGCATCTCGTTTTCCAAAATTGCTTGTTATCTTATATTGTCCGTTTAACAGGCCAATCTGTTTTGTCTGTCATTTCTCCACCACCAAATATTTTCTCTACAAATTCCCAAACACTTTCAAAAAAATTCTTTGCTTCATCTTTTTTATATTCAGTATTATAATAGGCTAATTCTTTTTTCATATCCACTTTATCTTCATTATTAAAACCAATATATAATATATCTGTTATGCTACAAGCTATGGATAAAAGTATTACTATGATAATAATAGGAACTATAAAAGGTTTTATTATCATCAATACAAATCCTATTACTTTTTGTTTCACTTTATTTTTAATCATTGGCATCATCCTGTTCTATACTTATTATCTTATTTGTGCTTTCTTCCATATCTTCTTTTCTTATATTATTGATATTAGGTCTATTATAAATTCTGTTATTATTTATATTACTTTCGTTAGTCTTGAAATTTCTTCCCTCAGCCATATACATACCTAAATTCATAAATTCTTTTCCTACATTAAATGCTTTTCTAAATCCACTTGTTGATTGAGGTGTTTCTGTATTATTTTCTTTTCCAACCATTGTTGTATTTTGTGTTTGCTTTGTTTCGTTATTTATATTAGTTTGATTTACTGGTCTAGCTTTTTCTGCAAAATTTTGTGAATAGCTTTCATAACTACTACTAGCGATTGGCTCTGCTTTTATACCACCTGAAGCTCTACTTACTACTTTACTAATAAAGTCATTTCCACCATTGGTATTTGTATTTTCTCCTTTAAATTGATAAGCAATCGTTTTTACTGTTTGTCCCATTGCTGCCCCCATTCCTATTCCTTTGTTTGCTAATGCTTCATTGTCGACACCTGCTATTCTACTTACTAAATTTTGCATTGTATTTTGTAGTGCATCTGCCAAAGGTAATATCATCATAGCCCATAATAAACTAACCGCCCATCCTGCACTTTTTGGTAAAAATGTTAGATATATTAAAAACAAAAATGTATAAACAAATTGCATAAAAGCATTTATTACAATTTGACCAAACCATATACTTGATGCTATTGTTCTTTTATTTATAATCCAAAATATTGCAACAATTGGTGTAAATATAGTAAATACAATTAATGTAAACTGTCTTATTATAAATTTAATATTAATTTTCACAAATAAATAAGCAAACATTGCAATTACTATTGCTGTAGCTATTGCATTACCTGTATTAATACTTGTAAGTAATGAATTACCTAAAAGATCATCTAAGCTACCATGGCTATTTGCAACTAATAATTTTACTAATGAATTGTTTAACATTAGCATAAACTTAACAAAAATTGGTGCAATTCCAATAGCAGCTGCTCCGAAAGAACAATCTCATTAAATTGTCTTTTACTTCATTTCTTTTATCTGGGCTAATTCCAGCGACTATCATTTTCCAAGCTAATATTACTATTGCAATTAAAATAGGTCCTCCAATTATTCCTGCAATTCTCCAATACCAAGTCATTATCAATTTCCAATTTTCTTGTGTAAATGGCGATATATCTGTTTGATTATTTCCAAAGATTAGTTCATCATAATTTTTAAAACCGACACCAAAACTTTCATTTGTTGTTAAATCAAAAACTGTTTCTGCTATGCCTCCGAATCATTTTTGCTATAATCTTTTCAAATAGTCCGCCTTCATCTTTATCTATCGTTTCTTCTATTTCTGACTTTTTGTCCTCTTCATCATCTGTAAAAAAATTAGCTTGAACATTATTTGTAAAGCTAAAAAAAATAAGTATCACTAAAAAAATACTTATCAAAACTTTTTTCATTTTCAATTACTTCACCACCTTGCCTATGTTGTAATAAATTCACTCTCAAATTTTGTCATATCTATTTTTATTGCTCTGACATCTCCTCCTCTAATTAAAATACATTCTCCTGGTCTTGCTTTTGTTAATATTTCTTTTACTCCTGATGGTAATTTAAAAAACTTCATTATTTCATCAATACTTCCTATAGACTGCTTTAATAAAATTATTGTATCACAACAATTTATTATAGCTTCAGCTTGATTACTTTGTCTCATTTCGGATAAATTTTGAGTGGCTAAAATCATTGCCACTTTTTTCTTTCTTGCACGCCTCGCCAAGTTTTCTAAGAAATCTGAAGTTTCCTTATTCTTAAATAAATTCCATGCTTCATCTACTACTACATATCTTTTGTTTCTTTCTTTTGTGGCCATATATTTATTTGTTATCCAAGTAGTTAATACTAGACACACATAATATCTCATAATTTCATCCTTAATCTCCGAAATATCAAAACATATTATCTGGTCGTTTATTTTTAATGTACTCTGGCAATCAAATATTCCTAATGTATTTCCATTTAAAAAATTAGAAATAGTACTTGTTAATCCTTTGTTTCTTATCTTTTCTTTCATAACTCTATGAAAATCTGTTAGTGTAGGCATTTTCTTTTTTATATTTCCAAATGTTATTACTCCTTCGTATTTTCCACCTTCTTTTTCATAAATTGAATCTCTGTCTTTCGTTATTTCTTTTTCTCTATAAACTTCCCTTACAGCTTGCTCAATATCTGCTATTTCATTAGGTTTTAAAGTTCTGTTCTCATACTTGTTTATGATTCCATTCATAATAGATCTAATTTCTGTTATTTTGCTATCAATATCTATAAATCCTTCATCCTCATCTATATCAATGTCAAACAAATTTATTCCTACTGGTATGCTTTGTCTAACTTTTATAATTCTTCCACCTAATTTTTCAGTTTGTGCTACATATTCTCCCTCAACATCTAATATAGCTGCTCTCCTATTTATTAGTGCAGTTCTTCCAACTATTGTTTTTACTGTTACAGACTTTCCACTTCCTGGTACTCCAAATATTGCAATATTTGCATTTGCTAATCCTTGTGTAAAAGTTTCTAAATTCATTGGAAGTCCTGTAAATAAGTCTCTTCCTAAATAAATACATTCTTTTACACTTGATTTTGTTCTTGCTATTGGGAACATCGCTGCTAACCCTGCTGTTGTCATATTTCTATTATTATCACTTATAATATTGTTGTTTAATGGTAATGTTTCTTTTAATGCATCTAATTGTTTAAAATATAGTGGTCGTATTTCACACGATTTATTTGCAAATTCATCTCTTAATAACTTGCTTTTTTCATTCAATTCTTTAAGACTTGTAGCATTTACTCTTAATGTAATTTTTATAAAGAATAGCTTATCATTATTTATTTGTATATTTCTTCTCATTTCTTCAAATGATTGTATATTTTCTTCTAGTTTATGCAATTCTTCAATATTTCCTTGCTTTTCAAACAAAAGATAGTCTGACTGCAATTTTGTAACTTTATGAGTCAAATATTTTATTACATTTCTTTCATCTGCAATTTGCACTTGTGTAGAAATATCAACATCTCCTATTGTGTTTAAAATATCATCTAACCATCCAATTCCAATATAACTTGGATAAAACATCAATACAAAAATTCTAGCATATTTGTCATCTCCCATATAAATATAATCTTGTTTTTCTTGTATAACTTCAGGAGCAAGTAATGATATTAATTGTGGTTGATTATCAAAGAAATTTTCATCTTTTATTTTTCTTCTTTTTTTGTGTAATTCTATTTTCTTCTCTTTGATTCGTTTTCTTTTCTTATATGGTCTAATCTTTCTTTCTCGTTTTATCTGTAACATATAGTTCGAAACCTCCTTTCTGCTCAATATCTGCTACCTTATTTTTGTTTCCCTTGTGCAACTGTTCATATATTAGTTCTACAATTTCTCTATCATTTAATAATCTTGTACTAACTTTTATATTAAGCAAATGATATCTTAATAATTGATAGAATTCTTTTAATTCTGATTCAGCTACTTTTCTATTATTAAAAGATGATATTACCATATAATTTTTTCTTTCAAATAAATTTTGATCTTCTTGTAACTTTTCTAAATGTGCTATTATTTGATTAGCATATTCTTTTACATTATCATTAGCATTTATTGTGCTTATTTTTATTTCTTCTAACATATCTCCTATTTCAATTTGTTTTTTTACTTCTAAAAATTGAATCGGAAATTTAAGCATTTGTGCTATACTTATTAGTTCTCTATCAACATTTGCTTTTTCTCCATCATGCAATAAACTGTATTCTATACTTTCTAATTCTATTATTATAGAATGTTGGTTTTTATTTATTGTAATTACTTGATTATTAAATCCATCTATTCCCCATAAATTGCTAAGCGTCTTTTTGCCTTTTTTTATATTTGACTTGTCTATGGGTTTTACTTCTTGTAAGTTGTTTTTCTTTCTTGTGTATATTAGAGTTCCTATCATAAAGATAATTCCAACTAATATAAAAATAAATGCAATTATCATTTTCTTCCTACCTTTCAAATATAAAAATTTTCTTTCTAAAAATGTATTTTAGAACATTGAAAAAGTATTTATCTGCATATATATTACCTATTTTCAAAAAAGCAAAAGTCATAAGTATTGCTACTACACTTAAAAATATTATTGTTTTTACTATTGTTGAAATATGAAAAAATAATATTCCTAATGATATTACACTTGCAATTACATATAACATTTGTCTTAATGATAGATAACCACCGAAATACTTTTTCTTCATGTGTAAAATCAAATGGTACTTTATATAAACTCATTTTTTCTACCTCCTAACCATTTGCACTTCCACCTGTAATTAATGCTCCACCACCATTTGTAGCAATGCTTAGAATAATTCCAGAAACTATAAGAGATAACCCTAAAAGCATTGTTCCAGCACATACCCAAGCTAAAGCTCCTATTGATTCACTTCTTTTATTAGCATTATTTGAATTTACTATCATTTTTAAGGCAATAATAACGATACTCACAAATACTAAAATTCCTCCGTATTGGCATTGCTAATTTAATAACAGCATTTTTTATATTTTCTGTAGCTTGATTTACTTCAGCAGTGCTAATACTTCCTTGAGCTGCGAATACTTTTGTTGGCAATAACATTAATGTTGTAGGTATTACCCATAACTTATTTTTAATTTTATAATATTTTTTTCTTAAATTCTCTTTGTTGATTTTTCTCATCTCATAACCCTCCTTGATTTGTTGCAAATATTTAGGCTATAGTATGCATCACTTTCTTTAGTTCTTTTAAAATACATTAAGTAATAGCGGTATTCCTAATGTGATTATAATTAATACTAAAGTTATTATAAAATTCTTTATCCCAAATTTTATTGCTTTTTCAGATTTCTTTTTGGCTCCGAAATAACCATATTAATAGACTTACAATTATCCAAATTGTGAATAACACTATTGATATCGTAAATCCTATTCTCATTATGTTTTGAAACATAATATCTAAATTTCCTGTCAAATTATTAACATCATAAGTAGGTATCATTTTTCCTCCTTGCTTTCAGCAAAAATAAATCGTTGTCAAAATCTTTGATTTTGTTCCAACGATTATATGCTGTGTTATAAAAGCTATCTAGCTTTTTCTAATTCTTTGATTAAACTTATATAATAATACTCAAAAAAATTATTTATTTCTTTGCTTGTATCTTGATATTCTTCTTGTTTATTTTTACAATTATCATAAACATATATTAATTTTTCTCTTGTAGCCCTATTTAATAATATACTTCTGTTACTAATGCTTAAATCTTTCAAAGCATATATAATTATTTTCAGTTTTTCAATATTATCTTCTGTAAATATTTTTAGTAATTCTTCTGTATAATTCAATTCTAGTTTTTCTAATATTTCCATAAATTTTACTTCTTGAACCGATGTCATATTTTCTGGATTTTCACTTTCTTTTTTTATAATATAATTAAAAAGTCTATCTATCTTTATATTTATATTATTATCTTGTCGTTTTTGAGACATACCCTCTGACATTTTTATAGTATAGGGGTATGTCATTTTTGTTACATAGGGTATGTCATTAATATAAATTCTTCTTTGTATAATTTCATTCTTGTTATTTCTTATTAAATCTACATATACAAAATTCAATTTATTAAGATGCGATATCCAATTAGATATTGTATGAGCTTTAGAATTGAACAAATCTGCTAAATAGTTATTTGATGCATAACAATATCCTTCTTTATTTGCCAATGCTGTTATAACAGCATAAAGTAATTTTTCATTTGACTTTAGTTCTTCATTAAATAAAACTGTCGAGGGTATTACTGCATAATACCCTATTTTGCTTTCTTCATTCACATATAATATATCACCTCCAAAAAAAATAAGCCAAAATGGCTTATTTAAATGTGTAAAAATCTATTTTTTAATAATTTATACATTTGACTTTAATTTATAATAGAGTTAGCTCACTTTACTTTCTTTTTGTTCCACTCTTGATAATAAATTTCTAACAGTTCCATAATCTTATTATCAATTTGTTTGTTTGAATAAGCTTTAGGAAAGTAATGTCTAATTTTATCATAAGAAGTTCTAAACTGCTCCTTTTGATTAGGTTTCTCTTCTCTCATTATTTCTTCAATTTTATTGTCTGTTAATGTTCCTTTTTCCTCAAGATTTCTTAATAGTTGAGCTTGACTTAAAGTAGGGGTTGATTCATTATACTTAAAAATATCATACAGTAAGTTTTGATTATCTTCATTTATATAAGACATTTCAACTGCTGGCCTTAAAGCTATTCTTTTCGCATCAACTAACTCTAATAAATCAGGTATCAAATAAGTAAGTCTAATATATCGTTGTATTGTTCTAGCACTTTCTCCAACTTCTTCTCCTAATATTTCAGTTGATATTTTATTATCTGACTTCTCGTCCATTGGTCGAGAAGTATTTTCTAATTGTTTCCCTTGATGTTTCATAGCTTCCAATTTCATTTTATAGGCAAATGCCTTTTCAGAAGGAAGTAATTCTTCTCTTTGAATATTAGAATCTACCATCAAAATAGTTGCTTCATCATCAGTCAAATTCTTAACAATACAAGGAATTGTTTTTAATCCTGCTTTTATAGCTGCATGTTTTCTTCTGTGTCCTGAAATCATTTCATAGTCTCCATTAACTCTTTGCCTAACTATTGTTGGAAGATATACTCCTCTTTCTTGAATACTCTCTATAAGTTTATTCATATCTTCATCATCATTTACCTTAAAAGGATGATTAGGAAAATCGTGTATAGAGTCTATTGAAATTTTAATTACTTGCTCATTATCAGCATTATCTCTTTCTGCTTGTGTTGTAAATAAACTATCTAGTGAGGTAAGGTGCATTTTAGGATTTTGTTCTTTCATCGTTCAATACCTCCTCTACTAAATTTTCATATGCTTTTGCTACAGTTCCCTTTTTATCATATTCAAATATACTTTTTCCTCTAATAGATGCTTCAGCTGTTTTTATTGCTAATGGTATTTCAGTATCATATATTTTCACATATTTACCATAGTTTTTATCCAATTCTTGCCTAACATTTTTTGAGAGATTTGCTCTTCTATCTACTAAAGTCAATAATATTCCTTTAACTCTTAAATTTGGATTTATTGTTCTTCTTACTTTTGAAACAGTTTCAAATAAATATGTCATTCCCCTCATTGCAAGGTATTGGCTTTGAACTGGAATAATTATTTCATTGCTACAAGCTAAGCAATTTATAGGAATTAATCCTAAAGATGGCATACAATCAATTAAAATATAGTCATATTCATTTTTTACTGTATTCAAACAATTTTTTAATATAAATTCTCTGCTCATAGCATTTCCTAAAGAAAGTTCTATTGCAGAAAGACTTATATCTGAAGGAATAAGGTCAATTTTTTCTTCATGATGTAAAATAGCATCATGAATTTTGATTTCTTTGTCCATTATTTCAGCATACATTAAATCTGCAAGAGTTACTGGCATATCTTCTTGCTCATAATACCCTAATGAAGTAGTTAAATTTCCTTGTGGATCTGCATCAACTAATAAAACCTTTTTGTTTTCTTTTGCAAGAGCCACTCCAATAGAAAGTGTTGTTGTTGTTTTACCAACACCACCTTTTTGATTTGCAATCGCAATAATTTTTGCACTTTTCATAAATTCCTCCTTTTTGGAAATATGAAAAACTATTGAGATTATTATAATTCAATTTTTATGTTAGATATTATTTCAATAACTATATTTTATATAATAAATTTTAAATTGGAAAAATCTTTAAAGATATAAGAAAAAAGTTTATTAGATTAAAGAATTAATATTTGAAAGATTATTACTAAAGGGGCTATTATTATCAAAGTTTTGCGCAATAAGGCGTAGGGGTAAAATATATAAGCATACATTCCAATGCCTTACAACCACTTTACTTACACTCTTTTATAGCTTAATTATTAGCTATCGTTTGACTAATGTTATTACTTTATATATTTAATATTGTAATAATGTTAATCTAGTTCCAGATCTTTAATCTTATTTCAATTTAAAATCAAATCTTAGCCAATCTTATAAATTATCTTTAAATTTTATATTCAAATTATTTTTCCACTTAAATTTTATTTTAATTATTTTCAATAATATATTTTATATTAAATTTCTTATTTTTTACAAAAATCTCTAAAATGCTCAAATCACTATATTTGCCGTATTTTTGCAACAACAAACTATATGTCTTAAAAATTAAAACACCTTAAAATCGATTCTCGTGTGTCGTTTTTTTAGCCTTTTTCGAGCATTTTTAATAAATGCCTGAAAATCAGCGCTTCTACTAAAAATCATATAATAAACACTAGATTTATAAATTATCACATCTAACCATAAACATATAACTTGTTTGATTAAATGTAAAAACGTCTTAAAATCGATTTTGACGTGTCATAAATATAATTTTATATTATGGATTTGTAAATCTAAATTTATATAATAGTTATACAAAAATTTTATTAAATTACAATTAAAAATTTATTTACAAACATTTTAACAAATGTTCGCTTATAAAAATTTATATAAAAAATTTAACTTTACACAAAATCTGAATTAATTTTAAATTTCATTTTTTATTTTTTAAAATTTTTTATAGTTTAATAAAATATTTTTGTATATTTATTTTTCTATTTTTAAATTTCTATTTCTATATCTTTCTAAAATAGCATATTCCCCTATTCCCTATTGATTTTTCTATGTATAGTATAATTTCAAGTTAAAATATTCATATACAAAGGAATAGCCCACCTATTAGATGGGCTATTCCTTTAAATGTTACCGATAATTGACTCCAATCCTTTATCTCTTTCAACAGCAAAAAGCGAACTTTCTTCATTAAATCTTAATTTATTAATTATATCTATACATTCTTGGTATTTAATTTTTCTATCATCTATATTTCCCTCAATTTTCTTTAAAGTTCTATGATCATAATCATCTAATAAGTCTAATGCTTTTGAATATCCTCCAATTACTTTTAATATTTCTTTTGCATCATTTCCTTCTAGTCTTTCATCAATACGATTAGCAATATCTATTAATTTTATAGTCTTTTCCAAGTATTCTAATCTTCTTTGATTTACCGCATAACCTTTTAGCATGTAATCTTTTAATACACTAGTAGCCCATTTTCTAAATAAAATACCATTTTGTGATTTTACACGATACCCAACAGAAATTATCATATCTAGATTATAGTAATTAGTTGGTTTATCAGCAAATTCGGAATTTCCGAATTTAGTCATAGTTTCATTTTCTATTAATTCGCCTTCTTTATAAACATTTTTAATATGTTCATTAATAGTTGATTTAGCTTTTCCAAACAATTTTGACATTTGCTCTTGTGTAAGCCACACAGTTTCATCTTTTAGGTTTACTTCTAATTTTACTCCTTGGTTTTCAAATAAAATAATTTCATTCTTTTTTTCGTCCATAAGAACACATCCTTTTTCTCCTTATAATTTAATTATTTTTGTCCATCAAGATCTGGTTTCACTTGAGCATAACTTGCAACTTTTTCTGGTGTTCCCTCATAATATCTTTTAAATGTTTTATTATAGTGTTTTAATCCAATTTTCAATATCTTGTTCTTTTGTAACAAGTTTATCGCTATAACTTTCAAATACAATGTTCAAACCTTCGCAAATTTCTGAATTCGGACATAAAGTTCTAATTTCTTTAAACGTCTTTCCAAGCCATCCAACATTAGTTACAAAAGGTTTTATTGTTTTTCCTGATAAATCATTTTGATTCAAAAATGTTCTTATTGCAGGAACAGGTCTGTACCACCATACAGGAGTTCCAAGTATAATTTCATCATATTTACTTAAATCAATGCCTATGTCTTGTATTTCTGGCAAATGATTACTTGCCTCACTATTTTGCTCATCATTTACAACAGTATCATAATCTTCTGAATATGGAATAACTGTTTTAATTTCTAAAATATCACAATTCAATTTTTCTCTAATTTTGTTTGCTATCATTTTTGTATTACCTGTATAAGAAAAATATACTACTAATTTATTCATAAATTTCCTCCTAAATTTTCTTTTTTTCATAGTTTATCATATTCTTCATCTGTAACCTTTTCGCACCATTCATTACTTGTATTTTCCCCTGGTACTTCTATCGCTAAATGACTAAACCACTTATCTTTTTTAGCACCATGCCAATGTTTTACATTTGCAGGAATAGTTACAACATCTCCTACTTTTAGGCTTTGAGGTTCTTTTCCTTCTTCTTGATACCAACCTTCTCCTTCAACACATATCAAAATTTGTCCTCCACCTTCTGTTGCCTTATGAATATGCCAATTATTTCTACAACCTGGTTCAAAAGTAACATTTGCTATAAATACTTTTGTTTCATTAGGATTTGTTAATGGTTTTAAATATGAATTTCCAATAAAATATTGTGCAAAGTTGACATTAGGTTCTCCCATTCCAAATATTCCACCATGATTTCCTTTTTGTTCGTCATCTGCATATACTTCTTTCGCCAAATCAAATACTGCCCATGCGTTTGGCCATCCTACATAAAATGCTGCATGAGTAATTATTTCAGCCATTTCCTCTTTTGTTATTCCATTGTTTCTAGCATTAATTAAATGATATTTTAAAGAATTATCCACTAAGCCTTTACCCATAAATATACAAATCGTAATTAATGATCTATCTCTTAAAGATAATTTGTCTTCTCTTGACCATATTTCACCAAATAATATATCATCATTTATTTCAGCAAATTTTGGTGCAAAATCCCCTAATTTTTCCTTTCCAGCTGTTTGTTTTACCATATCTCATCATTCCTCTCTTTAATTTTAATATTTTTTATAATTTCATTTTACCTTTGTAAATTATTATTTATATACTCAATTATAGATTCTATGTCCATATTTTCTTCTTTTAGTAATTCTTCGGGATTATATCTATCATAAAATTTCTTTTGCAATCCATAGTTTTTAACTTTGATATTTGTATCTCCAAAATATGACGCAATTTTTTGACCAAATCCACCGTCTAGTATTCCGTCTTCTAATGTTATTACTATATTATGATTGTCTTTTAATTTATTTAATAATTTTGTATCTAAGCCTGTAGCAAATCTTGGATTGATTAAAGTAGGCTTAAATCCTAATTTTTCTTTAGTATTTTCTGCAACTTTTTTCCCTCTTTGGTAAAAATCTCCTAATGCAATTATTGCAACTTTTTCTCCTTCTTGTTCTAACTTATATTTATTAATTTCATTGTAATTTTTATCAGCTTTTCTATAATCAACTTCATTTCCTGGAAGTAATATCATTACAGGATGTTCTTTTTGTTCAATTGACCAATCTAACATATTTAGTAATTCGTCTTTTGAAGAAGGACATAGCATAATTAAATTTGGTATATTTGAAAATGCAGAAATACCAAAAATCCCCAAGTGTGTTACATCTGTTAAACCATCAAAATTTGCATAATTTAAAAGTATTGTAACTGGACTATTATTTATACAAACATCATGTGAAATTTGATCATAACATCTTTGCATAAACGTTACATTTGTTATAACTAATGGTTTTGCACCTTCTTTTGCCATACCTGCTGCCATTGCAACAGCTTGTTCTTCTGCAATTCCAACATCTACAAATTGTTTTCCAAGTTCATTTCTATCATTTTCATTTAATCCAAAACTTCCTGGCATATTAGGTGTTACAACTATAAATTCTTTATCTTCTTTAGCTTTATTTAAAATATATTTTCTTGTTATTCCTGTATAATTTTCTTCTGTACCAAAATCAATGGTTGGTAAGCCTGTTTCTTTATCAAATGGAACTGTCCAATGCCAATTTTCCTTATTTTCTTCTGCTAATTTATAGCCTTTTCCTTTTTGAGTATTAATATGAAAAACTATTGGATGATCAATATCTTTTACTTTTTCAAATACTTTAATCATAGATTCAATGTCATTTCCGTTTTCTTCATATATATAGTCTAGTCCAATTGCTTTAAACATGTTATTTGTAGCTTTTCCTTTTGTTTCTCTTAGTTCTTTTAAATTTTTATAAATTCCTCCATGTGTTTCTGATATAGATTGTTGATTGTCATTTACTATAATTATTAGATTAGAATTTAATTCAGAGCCTGCAACATTTAATCCTTCCAATGCCTCTCCACCTGATAATGAACCATCTCCAATTAGTGCTATAATATTTTCTTTTTTTCCCAATAAATCTCTTGCTTTTGCTAAACCTGTTGCCAAAGAAATAGATGTTGAAGTATGACCTACATTAAAAAAATCATGTTTACTTTCTTCTGGATTTGTGTAACCTGAATCTTCTTTAAAATGTGTATCATCTATATATCCTGCTTTTCTTCCTGTCAACATTTTGTGTGGATAACTTTGATGAGATACATCAAATATAAATTTGTCTTCTGGTGAATTAAATACATAATGCATTGCTATTTCAGTTTCTACAATCCCAAAATTTGGACCAAAATGTCCACCTATTTTTGTTAGTCTATTAAATAGACCGTCTCTAATATCATTTGCTAATACTTTCAATTCTTCCATATTTAATTTTTTTACATCATCTGGACTATTGATGTCTTTTAATATTTCATACATATTTTTTACCTCCACGTATATCATTTTATAAGCCTTGTTTTTCTATATTGCCTTTGTTGCAATATAAAGCACCACTTATTGACATTCTATATGATTTAATATATATTATATATACCACCTCGACCTTGGTTTAGGTCAAGTGTTTTTTGAGATTTTTTAAATTTTTTGGAGGTAAATTTGTATGGAATTAACTATTGGCGAAGTATCTGAAAAGACAGGACTAAGTATATCAAAATTAAGGTATTATGATGAACATGGTCTTATTCCTAATTTAAAAAGATCTTCTTCTGGACTTAGAAAATTTAGTATAGAAAACTTAGAAGCAATAACTATTATTGAATGTCTAAAAATATCTGGTATGCAATTAAAAGAAATTAAAGAATTTATGAAATGGTGCTCTCAAGGAGAAAAAACAATAGATAAAAGATTAGAAATGTTTAATAAGCAAGAAACGAATATACTTAATCAAATTGAAACTTTAAAAGAAAGTTTAGATTTAATTCATTTCAAACAGTGGTATTATTCAACTGCTAAATACCACAATTCTGAAAAATTCGTTAAAAATATGAGTTTAGATGATATGCCAGAAGATATTCAAAAATTATATAAGAAGACTCATCTTTATGAAGAAAAAAATAATAGGCAGGATTAAATTTCTGCCTATCATTTATATAAATTGTAAGTTGTCGCTATAGTTCAAATCAGTACAAGTTTTATCTAATTTAAATTTTCTTGCAAAAAGAGTTTAATTCAACACTGAATTAAACTCTTAAATCATTTCTTATTCTTCTATTTTTTCAAAAAAATCTTTTCCAAGACCGCATAAAGGACATACCCAATCAGCTGGTAAATCTTCAAATTTTACTGTTTCTACATTATCATCATAAATATATCCACAAGCTGTACATTTATATTTCATATCACAAACCTCCTTTTTATTTTTTTATTAAATCATCTGCCATTTCAAATAATTGTAAACAATTTTCTTTTGAAAGTCTAGATTTAATTGTAACTACTGGTTCTATTATATCTATATTTTTCATTGTACTCAATATCTCTTTCATACATTTAGCAGAATTTGGAGCCCAAGTTCCATTTTCAATCAGTCCAACAATCTTATTTTGATAATTTTTTTCTTTTAAATTTAATAATAAGTTCCTCATTGGAGTAAATATTTCCATATTGTACGTTGAAGAAGCGAATACAACTTTACCATATCTAAATGCATCTTCTACTGCTTCTGACCAATCTTCTTTTGATAAATCAACTAAAACAACATTTCTTTCGCCTTTTTCTTCTAAAATCTCCTTTAATTTTTCACAAGCACTATATGTATTTCCATGAATTGATGCACAAGCTATATACACTCCTTCGCTTTCTGTTTTATAACTACTCCAAATATTGTATTTTTCAATATAATGTTCCAAATTTTCTTTTAACGTTGGCCCGTGTAAAGGACAAATCTTTTCTATATCTAAATTCATAACTTTTTTTAATAGTGTTTGTACTTGCATACCATATTTTCCAACTATATTAAAATAATATCTTCTGGCTTCACAATCCCAATCTTCTATGGTGTCTAATGTTCCAAATTTACCAAATGCATCTGCTGAAAATAATGTTTTTTCTTTTTCTTCATATGTCACCATTACCTCTGGCCAATGTACCATTGGTGCCATAATAAATTTCAATTTATGATTTCCTAAGTCTAAAATATCCCCTTCTTTTACTTCAATTTTTCTTGAATCTAAATCTTGTATTTCGAAAAATTGTGGTAAAAAGGTAAAAGTTTTTGAATTTCCAACTAACTTTATATTTGGATATTTTTTTATTAAAGTATCTATATTGTAAGCGTGGTCTGGCTCCAGATGTGAAATAACTAAATAATCTGGATTTCTACCATTTAATACTTTCTCTAAATTTTTAAGCCATTGACTAGTTTTTCTTTTATCAATTGTATCCATTATTGCAATTTTTTTATCAATTATTATATATGAATTATATGATACTCCATTTGGAACGTCATATTGATTTTCAAATAATTCTATATCTTTATCATCAGCTCCAATATATATGATATCATTAGAAATACTAATATCTCTCATTTTTAATCACATTCCTTCCTAGTTACAAACCTGATTGAAAAAAATTAATTATCCTTCAACCTTTATTATATATATTTATTCAATATCTTTTGCCCAAAGTCCATGTTTATTACAAAAAGAATAAATCTTGCTTCCTTTAACATATGGAAATATTGCACTTGCTTTTTCATTTGGCAATAAAAATTTCTTTATGATTTTGTTATTTGATGACATTGCAATCCATTCTATAAAATGATCTTCTTCCATAACGTGGTTAACCGTGACAATTATTCGATTATCTATAACTTCATAATTTGGTACATGCTTTTCAAAAGCTGCATCTACACTATTGGGAACTAATTCTATCATTTCCTCTCCGCAACATTTAATACTACAATTATCACAGTTACAATCTTTTATAACTTCAATTAAAGTATTACATTTAGAACATTTTTTTATTACTAATTCTTTTTCCATAAATTTCCTCCATATCAATTTATTTTTATTATAATATAGCATAAGAATAGAAAATTAGCAACTAATTTTTGTTATATTTTCTTGCAGATAAGAATAGCTTCTAAAATTCAATCTTCACTTTCAAATTACTCGTATAATGAACATGTAGTCCATTATACATTTTTTTATTCTTAATTTCATTGTATAATATCTACATAGACACTGTGGATTAGTGCAAATTACTATCGCTTTGACGATTATATTAATAGACTCTAACCACAGATGTTTGTTTAATTGTTAATTAGTTAGATAACGCTTGACGTTTAATATTGAACGAGTTTACTTTCGACAAGCATTTCGTGGATCACATTGTCTAAATATTTTGTAAAGGAGTTTTTATTATGATTTATGTTGGAATCGATGTTGCAAAAGATAAACATGATTGTTTTGCTATGAATTCTGATGGCGAAATATTAATTGAAAAATTAACCATAACAAACAATTTAGATGGTTTTGAAACTCTCTACAATTCTTTAATGAATTTTTCTGATTCATTAGACAATATAAAAGTAGGGCTTGAAGCCACTGGTCATTATAGTAATAATATTCTAAACTTTCTGACCGAAAAAGGATTTAATATCTATCTTATTAATCCATTACAAACTAATCTTTACGTAAAAGGTCAAAGCCTTAGAAAGACTAAAACAGATAAGTTAGATGCACATGTTATTGCTACAATGCTTGTTTCAGATAACTTAAAACCCTACATACCAGTATCATATCATATTTCTGAATTAAAGTCACTAACTAGACACAGATTTCGTTTAGTTAAGGAAAACTCTAAATTTAAAACTTCTCTTGTAAGACTTGTAGATATTGTTTTTCCTGAACTTCCAAAAATTGTTTCTTCTGTTGCTCAAAAGTCTTGTTTAGCTTTACTTTATGAATTACCAAGTGCTAAAGATATAGCTGAATGTAATCTTACACATTTAACTCATCTTTTATCTGATAATTCAAATAAAAAGTTTGACAGAGAAAAAGCACTTCAAATTAGAGATTTAGCTAGAAAATCCATTGGTTTAAATAGCAACTCTGTTTCATTTGAGTTAAAACAGACAATTAATATTATTCAGTTTATACAAGAGCAACTTGATGATGTTGAGAAAAGAATAAAAGAAATTTTAAAAGAGATTAATTCTCCAATACTAACAATACCTGGAATTTATTTTAAAACTGCTGGCTCTATTTTAGCTGAAATTGGAGATATTTCTAGATTTGATTCTCCTGCTAAATTACTAGCTTTTGCTGGACTTGATCCATCAATGTATCAGTCTGGTAAATTCTTTTCTACTCATTCAGTAATGGTAAAACGTGGTTCTAAATATCTTCGTTTTGCTTTGATGACTGCTGCTAGAATGGTTTGTTTAAATGATGCTACCTTTTGTGCTTTTAAAGATAGAAAAATGGCTGAAGGTAAGCATTATATGGTTACAATGGGACATGTAGCAAAGAAGTTGGTTCGAGTCATTTATTATTTATTAAAAACAAATAATGTATATCAAGCTAGCAAAGTGGCTTAATATCAATAATCGCATAGTTTTTAAAAGCATTTTTCGAAATGCTTATTTGTCATGCAATAATTTATCTAAAAAATTTTTAAATTTTTTTACAATAAACTATTGACATTCATATAGTTAGTCTATTTATTCTTTGATAATTGTCTTATTTTTTCGTGATAAAAATAGTTTATTATTATAGGTTTTCCAGTAGGATTTTTTAAAAATGGTTCTTCATCTATAACATACATAAATCCATTTTTATTTGCATACTCTTGTACTTTTTTATCTAATTTTTCCCAATAAGACATATCTTTTTTTGTATAAATCTTATTATACAAATCATTTAATTCTGGGTGTTTTTCTTTTATATAATTTATTATAGTAGGCTTAAATGTGCCTCTTAAATTCAAATTTTCAAGCCATATATAGTCGCAAAAGTCTTTTATTTCTTCTATTATAGTAAATACATCAGTAATACCAGGAAATATTGGAGAAATAAAACAAGTTGTTCTTATTCCTGCATCGTGAACTTGTTTCATTGCTTCAATTCTTGATTTTATTGTTGGTGCTGAATCCATATCTTTCTTAAATTCTTCATCTAATGTATTTATTGACCAAGCAACCAATGGATTAGGATATGTTTTTATCAAGTTAATATCTCTTGTAACTAAATTAGATTTTGTTGTTATAATTAAATTTATTCCACTTCCTTGCATTTCTTCTAAAAATGCTCTTGTTCTTTTATATTTTGCTTCAAAATAATTATATCCATCTGTTACAGATCCTACTATCATTGTTTTACCTTTATATTTTTCAGGTTTTTTTATTTTATCCCACATCTTTACATCTAAAAACATTCCCCAATCTTCTTTATGTCCTGTAAATCTTTTCATAAATGTAGCATAACAATATTCACAACCAAAAGGGCAACCAACATAAGGATTTATTGAATATCCTGCTATTGGCAAGTTTGATTTTGTAAGAATTGTATCAACTTTCTTTTCTTTAATTACCACTTTTTTTAAATCTATCATTTTATTCCTCCAAATTCTTTAGGAAATTCTTGTACAAACTCATCTTCATTTAAAATCCCTAATAAATCTTCTTTCATAAATACAGGTATATTTTTCTCTTTTGCTTGATTGTAAATGTTAAATACCCATTCTCTTTTTGATGATATTTTTCCTTTTCTATTACCTGTTTCAGTACCTATTACAATCCAAGAAATATTACTTAAATCTAATTTTCCTACATCATCAAACATAGGCTCAAAAGTAATATGGTAATGCTTTGCTTTGATATTATTTCTTAAATAATCAATTCTTGTCTTTTCTTTTGAAGAAGTAACTGTTACACCAAACCAACCATTATCAGGAGTTTCTTTTAAGTTAATATTTTCAGGTCTTTTAGTTAAAAAAATGTATTGCGTGTTTTCATTTTCTTTCATTTTAGAAAAAACTTTATTTTTCCATTCTTCATTCCAACCTGATAAATCACTTTGTCCAGTTAGTAAATATGCCGTATGTCTTTTTTTATCAAGCATTTTCAATTTATTTTCAAAAAATACAGGTTTATTAAAATCATCAATTGTATGAAATCTATTATTATTCATTCTTGCATAGCAATACGAACATCCTATATTACATCCAATTACTATATTTATATTTTTTATAGTATCTTTAATACATTGCAATTTTCTTTCTCCTTAAATTTATTATAATTTTGATTTGTAAAATTCACCAAATGAAGCCATTATATCTAACATTTTACTTAATTCTAATCCTAAATCAGTCATTCCATATTCAACTTTTGGTGGATTCGTATGATAATCCTTTCTAAAAATAATACCATCACTTTCTAATTGCCTTAAACTATCTGTTAATACTTTTTGTGATATTCCGTTCAATGACTTTTGCAACTCATTAAATCTCCATGTTCTTTTTGTTAAATTTCTTATTATCAATAATTTCCACTTATTCCCTACTAAAGATATTGTAGTTGCAACAGGACATTCTGGTAATTCATTTATATTTCTCATTTTGATACTCCTTACTAATTTACTAATATTGTATCATATATTATTAATTTGACAAGTAGTTACTTTAAAGTGCGTACTTGTTTTTTTGTATGTACTTTGATATAAATTCATTATACTAATATTTAAGGAGGAATTTAAAATGTCAAATTTTATGAAAGTAAGTTCAGAAAGTGCACCTAGAGTTGAATTACACGAAAAATTAGGTTTAACAGGTGCTGAAATTAGCATCAACACTATTGGAGCAGGAGAAAGTGTACCTTTTATTCATTCTCATAAACAAAATGAAGAAATTTATTATGTTATAAGTGGTTCTGGCAAAGCTATTATTGACAACGAAGAAGTTAATTTAGTTACTGGTGATTGGGTAAGAATATCTCCAGTAGCAGAAAGACAATTTTTTGCTAACAAAAACAATGCAATTTCTTACATTTGTATTCAAGTAAAAGAAAATTCTCTTGAAGGATTTACTGCAAATGATGCCATTATAAAATAAATGAAAAAATCTCTGAAAGTATAATCTTTCGGAGATTTTTATTACTATAAAATTGTAATTTATAGTTATCAACTATACTTATTTTTCAATTTTCTTATATACTCTATCTTCAACATATATCATCATTTGATTATATCTTACTACATAGAAAAAAACTGCTAATATTCCAGATATAGTTCCTATTAAATAACCTTCTGCATTTTGTAATTTTAATGCAACGATAACTACTAGCCAAACAATTATACATAGAACAATATCGAATATATGCTCTTTTAACCATTTCTTTTTATGAAACTCTATTTTTTCATTTAGAGTAAATGTACTATTCTCTAATGCAACAATTAAATTTTCTTCTGCTTTTTCTTTATAATCTAAATCATTTATCTTTTCTCCTGAAATTAGTTCATTTATACTAATGCTAAATTCTTTACTTAATAATTGCATCATTTCAATATCTGGTAGATAATGCCCATTTTCCCATCTTGAAATTGTTTTATTAGTTACACCTAATTTTTCTCCTAGTTCTTCTTGTGTTATATTTTTTTCATTTCTACATTGTGCAATAAATTTTCCTATTTTTACTTGATCCATAATAATTACCTCCTACAATAAGGATAGTATATTTTATAAATTTTGTCTTTACCATAGATGTAGAATACAATATAGGATGTTTGTTAATCATCTTAATTTTATAACTGCAATCTCTGGTCTATTAAATAGCCTTATACTGATTGGATAATTCCCAAGTCCACTTGATACATATAAATAAGAATTATTTATACTATATAATCCTTTAATATAATTTGTTTCTACATTTAATCCTTTTTGTACTATTTCTGGAAACCATATTCCTCTATTTATTATTGCACCTAAAAATGGAAGTCTAACTTGTCCTCCATGTGTATCTCCACATAACGATAAATCAATTCCAAATTGTTCAAATTCTTCAAAGTTTGAAATATGTGCTAATAAAATGTTGTACTCTTCTTTATTAATTTCAAAAGCATTTTTCAAATCAAAAGTTGCTGAATAGTACTGATTTGTTATACCATATAAATTTATTTTTGTATTTTTTATGGATATTGTTTCTTTTTTATAATCTAGAACATTTACTTCGTTATCTTTTAAATTTTGTATGAATTTTTCATCACAATCATGTTCTCCATTTACAAAATATACTTTATATGATTTTGCTAGTTCTTGGAGTAGCTTTAAAGCTATTTGTTTGCCTTTTTCATCTTTTGCTGTATACATATCTCCTGTTACACAAATAATATCAGGTTTTTCTTTTTCTATTTTTTTAATAAGTTCTTTGTTATTTCTTCCAAATGAACTTCCATGCAAATCTGATATTTGAATTATGGTTATTTCATCTACTATTTTTTCACTTTCTATTATTTCATAATTAGTTTTAATTGTAAATGTATTAAAATACCATATTATCAAACCTGCACATATTATTATTATTAAAATAATAAATTTTTTCTTTTTCATTTTTACCTCATTTACTTAATTCTATATAAAACTCAATAAATTCATTGTCATTTTTAGCATAAATTTTTCCATTATGTAGTTCAATAATTTGCTTTGTAATTGCAAGTCCTAATCCTGCTCCCCCTGTGCTAGATGTTCTTGATTCATCTGCTCTATAGAATTTATCAAATATTTTTTCCAATTTGTATTCTGGAATTTTATCTCCTTTATTTTTAAATACAATTTCTATTTTATCTTCATATTCTTTTATATCTATTTTTATAGTTGTATTTAGATAACTATAATTAATAGCATTCTTTAATAAATTTCCAAATGCTCTTGCTAACTTATCTCCATCTCCCATAAATTGAATAGCTTTCGGCTTATTTAAAATACATTCTAACTTTTTTTCTTGTAACATTGGATAAGATTCTTCTACAAGCTGTTCTAACAAAAATACCAAATCTATATTTTGTTTAGTAATAGGCATTGATTGTAAATTATATCTTGTAATATCAAAAAATTGATTTGTAAGTTCTTCTAATCTTAAAGATTTTTTTAATGCTATATCCATATATTTCTTTTGCAAATTTTCAGGTATTTCTTTTTCATCAGTAAGCAAAGTTAAATATCCTATAATTGATGTGAGTGGTGTTTTTAAATCATGTGCCATATACATTATTAAGTCATTCTTTTTTTGCAATGCTTCTTTTGCCTTATTTTGATTTGACACCAAATCAACTCTTATATTGTTCAATTTGCTTTCTAATAGTATTAAATCATTTGATAACTTTACTTCCTTCTCTGGTTCTTTTATTATCTGATCCATAGCTTTTATTATTTCTACCATATTATTACTTGTATTTCTGATAATAAAAAAAGATATAATTGCAAATATTACTAAATATGTAATTCCAAGTAAGATTATCTTATTTGCTACGCACCAATAGTATATATCTCTATTTACACTTGCTAAACTGTCTGCTAGTTCATCATTATACACTCCATCTATTAATACTGAAAATAATATAATCGCACCTAAACTATATAATAATATTTTTATGACAGATTTTCTTGCTATACTATTTTTTAATTTTATAAATTCCTCATTTTTCAATTTTATATCCAACTCCCCATACTGTTTTTATAAATTTAGGATTTTTTGTATTTTCTTTTAACTTTTCTCTTATTCTTCTAATATGCACCATTACCGTATTATTATTTTCTAAATATTTTTCTTTCCAAACTTTTTCAAATAGTTCTTCAGAACTTACTACATTTCCTCTTTTTTGTGCTAAATATAATAATATATCAAATTCCATAGGTGTTAATTCAATTTGCGTTTCATATAACCTGCAAATATGCTTATCTTGATCTATTTCTAATCCATTTATATAAATAATATTTTCTTCGCTTTTTTCATTGTATTTTGTATATCTTCTATATGCAGATTTTACTCTTGCAATTAATTCCAATGGGTTAAATGGTTTTGTAATATAGTCATCTGCTCCTAAAGTTAAGCCTTGTATTTTATCTTTATCTTCAATTTTGGCAGTTAGCATTATTACTGGAAAGTTGAGTCCTTTATCTCTTATCATTTTACATATTTTAAATCCATCAACATCTTTTATCATTACATCTAAAATAGCAAAGTCTAATTTTTGACTTTCTATACAATTTATTGCTTCTTTTGCATCGTAAAATTTAAAAACATTGTAATTCTCATTTTTTAAATAAACTTCCACTAAATCTGCAATTTCTCTTTCATCATCTAATACTAAAATATTCATTTTTTCCTCTTTTCTATTTCTTGTATTTTACCATATTTTTTTAATATTTTCTATAACTCTCTTCAAATGTAAGGAAATGTTAAGATTTATTTAATCATTTCTTAAAACTTATTTCTTCGTTCGGTTTTATAATATAAACAGGTTACAAGAAAGAGGAGGAAATCAAATGAAGAAAAAAAGAATAATAATACTTTTAATAATAATTTTAGGAATATATCTATTTTTTAGGAACACTCCATTTAACGATATATCTTATAATTTGAATAGATTTATTTCTAAAGTAACTAACACTTCAGAATATAAAACAATCAAACAAGATGTAAATAAAAATTATTCTGGCATAGGACAAGAAAAAGTAAAAAATAAAAATGGTTATTTTACTACATTTACAACTATTGAAAATCATAAAAAGACATATATTGAGTATAAACAAAATAGTGATGCTTCTTGGAGTAATAATCAATATTGGGGTGGAACTATGGCTGAAAATGGTTGTGGTATTACTGCACTTGCAATTATTTTGAGTGGATATGACCAAAAATATACTCCTGAAGATCTTAGGCAAAAGTATTATCCTGTGTTAGATTATGACACACTTTCAAAAGAGTTATCTAATACATTTAATATTAAAAATACGGATTTTTATTATGATAATGTTATTTATCTAAAGAAAAGTTACAAGAGCATTTAAAAACTAATAGACCTATTTTAATTTGTTTATGGAATCAGCCACACGATAATCGTTGGACTACTGCATCACATTATATGGTTTTACTGGCAACTGATGATAATGACATGGTATATATTTCTAATCCAAATGGTGGAAAAAATGATAGCAAAAGTTCAGGTTGGTATAAATTTAAAGAAATAACTCCTTATATCGCAAAAGCTTTATATATAGAAAGCTATAATTAAAAGACAGCATTAAGCTGCCTTTATTCTTATCTCTTATTATCACGACAAATTACTAGTTGTTGTTATAATTTGCCTTGAAATTATTTATTGGTTTTTATACCTTCTTCTAACAATTTTTCAAATATTGTATATATTTTTTCATTCTTCTTTTTTATATTTATTGGTCTTAAAGTTTTATCCGTAAAACAATGTTTTGTCCAAGCATTTATAACAATTTTTTCTGTCTTTTTATCAATAACATTATAAGTTACTGTCATTCTTACTCCATTAAATTCAGTTATTTTAGGTTCTATTGTAATTATATCTCCACTTGTTATATGAGATTTGTATTTACAATTGACTTCTAATGTTGGAATAGTATAACCTAATTCTTCTAATTTTTCCATTGATATATTCAGTTCTTCTAACCATCTGCATCTTGCCTCTTCTAAAAATCTTATATAATTTGAATGATGAACTACTCCCATTTTATCTGTTTCATAATAGTTTATTTTTCTAGTATATGAAAAACTCATCTTTTCCCCTCCAATTCAAACAAGAAATTGCTATTTGCATTTAACTTTATTTCATTAATTGATAACTTTGTTCTATCAATTCTTTTACTAAATCCTTATTAGCTTTTACACTATTTATTATTTAATTATCTGTAAACTATGTCATCTACTTTGTGTCAATTAACAATTCCTTTGGGTTCTTTTTTAAACTACTTATAGATGATAACACTAAAGATATTATAAGTACCAAAGACATAAATAAAATTACATATATTATTGATTTTGGTAATATATTAATATCTAAGCTTGTTAGAGTTTTATTAAAGCCGTCTACTTCTGCTCCTCCACCAAGTCCACTAGATGCCGATTGCTTTGCTATTTGTTTTGTTATATTTCCAGTAACTTTATTTAATATATTATTTCCTATCATGTTTCCTGTATAAAGTGCTAAGAAATATGAGCCTATATAAGCAGGGATAGATATAAATACTAATTCAACAACAAATTGTCCAAAAATTTTCAATTTTGATATTCCTAATGATAGAAAAATTGCTATTTCTTTTTTTCTAGCATTCATCCATAAAAGTAATAATAATGAAACTGTAATACCTGCAAATATTAATGAAGCAGCAAATAATTTGTTTGCTATTGAATATATACCAGATATTGATTGTTGTAGTGCTGGATAATTTGTTGAACTTTTAATTAAATTGTATTGTTTCCAATTTATATCAAGTTTTTTAATATTTTTAATGACTTGATCTAAATTTTTATCACCTTTCACAAAAAATGTTGCATCTTGATATACTGCAGTATCTTCTGTATTTCCATAAACTTTTGCAGCTGTATCTAAATCTGTTATTAATGTATTTTCGTAAAGTTCTTGTGCAGAAGTTACACTACTTTTATTGTGGCCATCGAAAATTCCTTTTATTTCTACTTCTAGTGTTTCATTTGCTCCTTTTTCATTATCTGCATCAAATAAATTGGACTTAATTTTTATTTTATCTCCAATTTTCAAATTGTTTTTTTCAGCTAAGTCTTTATGTATTAAAATCTTACTTTTGTCATTTTCTTCCAAATGTTCTCCTTCTATTAATTTGTAAGCTCCTGACACAAATTTATTTTCTTTTGATGAATCATTAACTCCTGTTAGCATAACTGTTCTTTTAAAATTTTCTGCTCTTTCTGGTGATTGATTTGCAATTGTTTTTTTGGTTTCTATAATATCATTATCTACCAAATCAGCTACACTATTTATTCTCTTTACAAAAGAGGAAATATCTTCAGATTCAGCTATTTTTTTTATGTCTTTTCCTTTTATATTCCCTCCACCTCTTGGTGTTCCAAGATTAACTCTTCTATTTATTTCCATAGAAAAACTATTTGTTATATTTTTAAAAGTTTCCTCTGAAGCTCTATTAGTAGCATCTTTAATTGCCAAGCTAATCAGACTAAGTGTTGACATAGCCATAATAACTAATAATATTATTATTGATTTTAAACTTTTTCTTGTTACATATGCAAAAGCATTTTTTATCATCAATATACCCCCTAATTAATTTTACTTATCTTTCTTAATTTTTTGTCACTTAATTCTAAAATAATATCAGCAGAATTTGCAACTTCCTTACTATGTGTTACAACTATTACACATTTATTTCTCTCTTTAGCCAATCTTTTTAATATTTCTATTATTTCTCCTGCAGTGTCACTATCAAGATTTCCTGTAGGTTCGTCAGCTAGAATTATTGGTGCTTCTGATGCTAATGCTCTTGCTATGGCTACTCTTTGCTGTTGACCACCAGATAGTTTCATTACATTTCTATTTATCTGACTTTTATCAAGTCCCAATTTTAACAAAATATCTTCTGATGCCTTTTTATTTACTAATCTAACATTTTCTATTGGTGTTAAATAATCAATTAAATTATAATTTTGAAAAACTAATGTTATATTGTTTTTTCTATGATTACTATAACCTTTGTTCTCTATATCCTCATTTTTGAATAGAATTTGACCTTTTTGTGGTTTGTCTAGTCCTGCTAATAATGAAAGTAATGTTGACTTCCCTGCTCCTGATTTTCCTATTATTGCATAAAATTGTCCAAGTTCAAACTTTTGATTTACTGATGACAAAATCTTCTCTTTTGAATTTGAATAATTATATGTTACATTTTTTATTTCTAATATATCCATTGCAATCTCCTAACTTATCTTTGATAATATTTCTTTTGGTTTTTTTACTAATATCATTGCACTTGCAATAATAACTGATAAAACAATAATTACTATTAATATTCCATAACTTTGTAAAAATATTGTAATATTTGATATTAAATTATCATTTTTTAGTAGATTATTAATATTTATTGTCGAATTATCAGAATTGATAAATCCACCTATTATTTGATTTAATATCACATTTCCTAAAAATAAAGATGCTACTATAGATGGTAGTGATATAAATATCAACTCAAATATAAATTGAGCTATAATTTTTGCTTTACTTATTCCTATTGATAATAATATTCCTATTTCATAAATTCTTTCCCTTAGCCATAAAATTAATATTAAAGATAAAACTATTATTCCTCCTGTCATAATTAAATATGTCATAACCTTTATTATATGTTTTATACCTTCTACAGATTCTAAAGTTTCTTCATATACATCATCATTTTTTTCAATATTGAATTTTGACCAATCAATTTTTATTTCTTTAATTTTATTTAATACTATATTTGTATCTTTTGGACTATCTGAAAATATTTCAAGTTTATTTACAACTTTATTGTTTTCTGCGTTGTTTAATGCTGTTTGGCTTGATTCATAATCGATAAATACCATATTTTCACTAAAGTCTGATGTCATTCCTGTGTATTTTTCTTGTTTTTTTCCAGAAAAAATCCCAATAATCTCATATTCATATTCTGTTTTTATTTCATTATTGTTTAAATCAAATAGTTCAAGACGAATTTTATCATTTAATTCTAAATTATTTTTTTGTGCCAGTTCTTCATGTATAATAATTTTTTCTCTGTCATCTTTTTCAATATGTCTACCTTTTATAAGAGTAAAAACTCCACTATTAAATAAATTGTCCTTTCCAGTATTATTTGTGGCTTCTATTGAAAATATATTTCTAAATTCTTCTGGCATATCGTCTCTTTCGATCATTTGCATTCCTTCTACTGCTTTAATATTTGTAGATTTTGCTAGTCCATCATATTGGGGAATTGTTTCTTTTATCTCTTTTATATTTTCTATTTCTTTAAATTGATTTGTTTTAAAGTTCTCATTGTTATTTTGTGTTATTGATAAAGATGTATTTGATAACTTATATAAATTATTTTCTAAGCTGATTGCTGATTTCATTATGTTTAAACATGAGTATAAGCATGAAAGAACTATTGTTAAAATAATAAATATAATAACTGTTCTACTCCTCTTTCTCAAGATATATGCTATAGCATTTTTTAACATTTTTATTACTCTCCTTTATACATATTTAATAGATTCCATTCTTTTTACTACTTTCCATCCAAAATAGTACATATGCTATCGTATTACAATAAGAAATATAATTTAGAAATTATAATTTGTATCTAAAATCCAAGTATTTATATGTTTTACCCTGATTTTATTGTAAAAAGATTTTGATTTCATTATTAAACTAAACTCTTAAATCATTTCTTATTCTTCTATTTTTTCAAAGAATTCTTTTCCAAGACCACATAAAGGACAAAACCAATCATCTGGTAAATCTTCAAATTTTACTGCTTCTACATTATATCATCAGAAATGATAATATCTTTCATTTTTATAACAATCCTTTCTATGTAACAAATCTCACACAAAAAGCTTAATTTATCTATATTTATTCAACTTCTTTTGACCAAAGTCCATGTTTATTACAAAAAGAATAAATTTTACTTCCTTTAACATATGGAAATATTACACAGGCTTCTTCATCTGGCAATAAAAATTTCTTTATAATTTTATTATTTGCTAACATTGCAATCCATTCTATAAAATGGTCTTCCTCCATAACATGATTAACCTTTACAATTATATGATTATCTATTGCTTCATAGTTTGGTACATGTTTTTCAAAAGATGCGTCTACACTATTTGGAGCTAATTCTATCATTTCTTCACCGCAACATTTAATACTACAATTATCACTTGTACAATCTTTTATGACTTCAACTAAAGTTTGACATTTAGAACATCTTTTTATTACTAATTCTTTTTTCATAAATTTCCTCCATATTAATTTATATTTCCCATAAGAATAGTTTTTCTATATTTTAATAATTTTCAGCTTTAATTTCGAAATATGCTTTTGGATGGCTACATACAGGGCAAACTTCTGGAGCTTTTGTTCCAACAACAATATGTCCACAATTTCTACATTTCCATATTTTAACTTCTCCTGCTTCAAACACTTTTCCATCTTTTACATTTTCTAATAATTTTAAATATCTTTCTTCATGTTCTTTTTCAATTTTACCAACTTCTTCAAATAAGTATGCAATATGGTCAAAACCTTCTTCTTTAGCTATTTTAGCAAATTCAGCATACATATCTGTCCATTCATAATTTTCTCCATCAGCAGCAGCATTTAAGTTCTCAGCTGTTGTTCCAATTTCTCCACCATTTAATAATTTAAACCACATTTTTGCATGTTCTTTTTCATTATCAGCTGTTTCTTGGAAAATTGCAGCTATTTGTTCATATCCTTCTTTTTTTGCTTTACTAGCAAAATATGTATATTTATTTCTTGCCTGAGATTCTCCGGCAAAAGCCGTCATTAAATTTTGCTCTGTTTTTGATCCTTTTAATTCCATAATTATTACCTCCTAATACTTTTTACCTATGCAAAATATCACATTATTGAATTAAAGTCAATATTTTTTTGATGTTAGAATAAAATTACAAGGTGACCAAAAAGCCATCTCTTATTTGCTATTTTAATGAGTAACTATTATTTATTACAAGCGTACTATACATAAATAGAATATCTTGATTATTAAACTCTACATAATTAGGCAACAATTTTGGTGAAATATATCTTGTATCTATTAAAGTAATTTTACTATATTTAGGTATAAATAATGGGACTAAACTGCTAGCATAAGAATCTCTAAATATTATAAGCTCATTACCTGTTTTATTCTCAGGATTTTCTATTTTCAGTACTGGTGTAGCACCAGATAAGTATATATCATATTTATCTAGTGAATTTATTTTTTCCATATTGTATACCTTATTTTCTTTTTTTGTTTCATAATTATATACTTTGCTTTTTTCTATCTCAGAATTTGTTAATATTTTTATTTTGTCTTTGGCAGTAGAAATTGGCAATTGTCCTGAATATGTGCCTTGAAAATCGCAAATCGTTTTTTCTTTATATTCGTTTTCTAAATTCACATTCATACTCTCAGCAATAGTTTTTGCTACTTTTAATAACCTTTCCTGTTTCCAATGCGTATCTGTTTTATAATAATCTTCTAGTTCTAACATATCAAATATTCGTATATATTTAGCAAATGATAAATTTCTGCTTAATAAATTTTCTAATTTATTGTAATCTAATTTTAAATTTTCATCATTTATAAAATAATTTTTATCTGGAACTATCGTAAAATATACATTGTTTTGATCAGTTAAATATTGCTCGTATATTTGATTTATTTTTTTTGAGATATTTAAAACTGATTTCTTATTTAATGGATATGTTTGGCTTATTATGTAATCTCCATATTGATAAAGATTATTGTAATCACTTTTTCTAAGCAAATTAAATTCTGCATTTATTTTAAGCTTTCTAAATTCTTCTCTTTGTACAAATTGGTCTGTGGTGTATTTATTAAATTTATTGAAGAAAGTACCATTAAAAACTGTTTTGGCAGAAGTTTGAGGAAATTGTTCCAATTTTCTTCTTTCAGCAATAGAAATTGTGTCATCTTTTTTTATTATATTTGCTATGAAAAAAATTACAATTATAAATACAAATGCTATTGTAACTACAACATTTTTTAATTTATCGTTCATATTGCCTCCTTAAAACCTAAAATATAGAAATGGATTATATGAATTATCTACCAAATATGCGGTAACTATAATCAATATTGAAGCCATTGCTATTGGCTCTAACAAATTTATTATTTTATTTGCATTAGTTTTTGTTTTTAGTTTTTCTATTATGTTTTTTAGTAATGGTGTGCTTCCAATTATCGCTATTACTAATACCACCAAATAACTTTTTAAATAATATATTGTACTTGCATTTATTAAGCTTTCTCCATTTGCTCCAAATAGGCCTATAATATTATTCCACGCCTCCCCTATACTATTTGCATTAAATATTATAAAACTTATCATTACTGTAAATAAAACATAAATCCTTTGTAAAATCGAAGGCATTTTCTCTAAATGTTTTGTCAAAAATAATTTTTCTATTATAAGCATTATTCCAAACATTAATCCCCATATTACGAAAGTCCAATTTGCACCATGCCAAATTCCTGTTAGAGCCCAAACTATAAAAATATTTCTTACTAAAATTATAGTTTCCTTCCTGTTTCCACCAAGTGGAATATATACATAATCTCTAAACCACGAGCTTAAAGACATATGCCATCTTCTCCAAAATTCAGTTATGCTTTTTGAAATATATGGATAATTGAAATTTTCTAAAAAGTGAAATCCAAACATACGTCCTAAACCAATTGCCATATCTGAATATGCCGAAAAATCAAAGTATATTTGAAGCGAATAGCTTATTGCAAATATCCAATAAAATAGAATGCTTTTTTCGTTTGTGGTAGAAAATACATCACATAATTCGCCTAACATATTTGCTATTAGCACTTTTTTTCCAAGTCCTATGACAAATCTTCTTACACCATATGCAAAATTTTCGAAATTGCTTGTCCTACTATCTAGTTCCTTCTCAATAGTTTCGTATCTAACAATAGGTCCTGCAATTAGTTGAGGGAATAATGATACATATGTTGCTAGTTTCAAAAAGCTTTTCTGTGCTTTTACTTTTCCTCTGTATACATCAACTACATAACTTATAATTTGAAAGGTGTAAAACGAAATTCCTATTGGTAGTGCTAATTTTAATAATGGAATTTTACTTCCAAAAATTTGATTTATATTGTTTATTGTAAAATCAGAATATTTAAACAGTCCCAATGCACCTATATGTATAGCTAGCAAAGAAACAAGAATACTCTTTTTCCTATGTTTTTCTAAATACCTAGCTCCCACATAGGCTATAAAAATTTCACCAATCATCAAAAAGGTATATATTGGTTCTCCACAAAAGTAAAAAAATATTGAAGATAAAAAAAGAATAAAGTTTTTAAATTTCTTTGGTACAATAAAATATAAAATTATAACAATTGGTAAGAAATAATACAAAAAGCTAATACTTGTAAATAGCATATTTACCTCCTATATGTAAAAAAGCTTCTTTATAAGAAGCTTTTTACTGTAATTATTCTACTATTAACATTTCGTCTGGAAGTTCAATATCTTCTTCTGCTGTTTTTTCTAGCTCTTTTCCATTTTTATTGTTTACATATTTTTTAAAGCCCTCATAAACAGGTTTTGCCCAATCCTCATCAGACATTACAGCAAATATTATGTTATTATAACTAGTTATATATAATTTTTCTGCTGAAACACATATCCATTTGTTCATATTTAAGTTATCTAGCATTTCTTGTTTAATACCTTCAATATCTGCTCCTGCTTTTACTTTTAAAGCAACAGCTGAATATGCTTGCGAACTTATCATAGGTTCTGAAACTAGTAACTTCTCAACATTTTTTGTTGAAATAAGTCCAGTATATTCTGCAACTTGTTCACTATCTTTGACATCAATTTCTTGTGTTGTTAAGCTATCTGGTAATTGATCCTTTAAATCAGCATAAATAGTATCGAACATTTTTTTCATGTTAATTTCCGTTGCCGTAGTTCCTCCATTTTTTCCACTAATAGCAACCACTCCAATCACGGCAATTACAACAACCACAACTGTCACCCACATTATCCATTGTTTCTTCATGGTTTTCTCCTCCTTACTGCTACTATATCATAATCATTATAATAAGTAAATATTAAAATTTGCTTTTTTTATTTAACATTTTTGATGTTAGAATAAAATTAAAAATACACCTACACACACCAACAAAATAATTATAAAAATCATTTTCCCTTTTTTCATATCTTTTTCCTCCAACCAAATAGATTGTAATTCATTACTCTTTTTCTGTATTATAATCTAGTCCTATTTTTTTAAATGCACAATATAATAGTGGTATCAAAATAATCATTTCAACAATAATCCAAATATATATTAAATCTAAGTTACCATTTTTCATAAATACACTTGTTATACTATAATTCCATAACCAATGAAATCCTGTTGACATCCAAACACTTTTTGAAAAAACAAACATCTCTGCTGACACTATCCCATATAATAGTGGAAATATAAACATTATAATTGTACTTATCTAAATCTTAAACCTATTGTCTTTAACATATTATCTCCTCTACAACTTACTATTTGCATTTAACTTTATTTCGTTAATTGATAACTTTGTTCTATCAATTCTTTTACTAAATTATTGTCCACTTTTTCATCTACAATAATTGTATTCCAATGTTCCTTATTCATGTGATAAGCAGGTATTATATAATCATAAGTATTTCTCAATATATCAGAATAATTTGGATCTGTCTTAACATTAAGGTATAACTTATTATTTACATTCATAATTAAAGCAAACCACTTTTTATTTTTCAAATGTTTCATTGTTACAGATTCAAAATCATCAGGAAAAGGGCAATCCTTATATGTATTTTCTAATGTTAAACAATAATTTATTATTTCTTCTTTATTCATCAAATTTCTCCTAAAAAGTTTTTAATTTTTAACTTTAGAATACCTTAATCTTTTGATTTCTTCCGGAGCATCTTCCTCTGCACCCTCATATAAAATTTCTGTATCTTCAAATATAACTCTTATATCTAATGCTCGTACAGAGCCAATTGTCAAATATGCTTTTCTTTTTGTAAAAGAGATTCCATTTTGTATTAGTTTATCACGAGTACCATAATGAATATCATTTCCTATTTCTTCACTAGAAGTTGCTGAAGATTTTAATAAAATTCTTTTTCTAATCCTTGCATTCATCTACATTAACTGATACTAATACATCTGTATTATCTACTTTTAATGCCAAATATGGTTGATCCTTATTTTCTTCCTTTAAGTACAATATGAAATCACTATCAAATATCATTTTTCTTGCATTTTCCGTTAATGCTTTTGTCGTAGCATCAATTACTGCCTCACTTTTTACACTTCCACCTACATTATTTAATTCAAAATCTATTGTTTGTAATGCTTGTTTTATATAATATTTACTATTTTTAATTTCTCTTCCACATAATTCATCATAGTTAATTTCATCATTGACTTTTATAAAAGGTACTCTTAACATATCTTCTTTTTCAAATGTTGTTTTTCCAGAATAGCTCCTTTGTTTCTTTTTTATTTCTTCATAATTTCCTTCAAATGATTTATTCTCCCCTGTTGTTTTATATAAAATAACTTCTTCTCCTTCTTTTGTTTTTAATTTAATAGCAAAATCATCTTCAGAACTATAAAACAATATTTCTACATTTTTACTTGCAATAGGATTATTACTACTATCTACTCCAAAACATTTTACTCTAGTTTCTGAATTATTAAAATTCATACTTCCCATTGCTGTTGAAAATGGTTCTAAAAAATTAAACTCTTTTTTCAACATTGCATATAATACATATCCATTTGAATCATTCCAATCAATTCTATCTATTAATTGGCTATTCTCATTAAATTTTTGTTTTATTCCATTTTGAATTTTATTTTTTAAATCTTCACCATTTGCCTGTCCTTGTATCTTAAAATATGAATTTTCTGATAATTGATCAGCTGTAAAACTTTGTTTGTTTAATTCATTTGCGAGTTCTGATTCTCCATCTTCAAATTCAACTTTTCCTTTTATAACATCATTCATAAAATCATTCCATACTAAATTAAAAGTACCTACCCACACCTTGTTACTATCTATTGTCGATAATTTACTTGTATAGGTCGGTGTTATTTGTGCTTTTCCTGTAAAACCTTCAATAATTTTCATTGTAGCATATACTCCCCCTGCAAGTAAAACACTTATACATAACATTATTATAATTACTTTTGAAACCTTATTCATTTCATCAAATCCTTTCATTATTAAAATTTTTCGTAGTTCTTTTTTGCCTCTATGGATAAGATTTTTTATATTTTGAATTGACTCGCCAAGTATTTGTGCTGTTTCTTGATATGTTAGTTCTTCAATTTTGGCTAAATACATTGCATTTTTATATCTATCGTCTAACATATTTATTGCCGTAATTATTGCTTGTTTTTCTTCGTTCTTTGTTATAATTTCAGCTACGTCTTGTTCTATTTTAATATTTTCATTCACAATATATTTTTCATTTATTTCAGTTCTTCTTTTCTCCATATTTATTTGATTATATGCTCTACTTTTAGCAACTAAATATATATAATATTTAAAACTATAGCCATCTTTGATTTTGTTTTGCATAATATAAACAAATACATCTTGAGTAATGTCTTCTGCTTTTTGGTAATCTTTTACTATATTGTAAACAAAGTAATGTATTTTATCTTTATACTTGTTGTATAGCAATTCAAAAGCTTCTTTTTTTCCATCTAAATATTCATTATATAATTTTATATCTAAATCTTTTTCCATATCTTACCCTGCTTTCATATATACTAACAGATGAAAATTTAAAAAGTTTCAATTTTACTTAATTTTATTATTTTTCTATTCTTGCTTTATATTACTTCCATTTTGACCTTTTTCTACAATGATTTTTTTATCTATTCGTTCCTGTAATTCTTCAACATGACTTATTATTCCAATCAATTTGTTGTTTCCTGCTAAACTCATAAGTGTATTTATTGCTTGTTCTCTTGATTCTGAATCTAGTGTTCCAAAGCCTTCGTCTATAAATAGAGTATCTACTAAAACTCCTCCTGAATAACTTTGTATTACATCTGATAATCCTAATGCTAATGATAATGCTGCTTTAAAAGATTCTCCTCCCGATAGAGATTTTACGTCTCTTTCTTGTCCATTATAATTATCTATAACATTTAAGTCTAGTCCTATTTTTTCTGAAATTTTGTCTGCTTTTTTCTTTCTTATTAAAAGATATCTATTATCTGTCATTTTTAGCAATCTTTTGTTCGCTTCACTTATAACTAAATCAAAATAGGTTGCTTGTACATATTGTTCAAATGTTATTTTTGTTTTTCTATTTGCTGTTCCATTGGCTATTTTTGATAATTCTTCGATTTTAGCCATTTTATTCATTTTACCTTCTAATTCTATGCCTGTTTCTTTCAATTTCTTATTTGTGTCTTTATTAAAGTTTATTGCTGCCTTTTTATCATTTATTTTTTGTTCTTTTTCTTTTTGATTTTGCGAAAGTTGTTCTAAGTTTTTAATATCTGGTGTTACATCTATTATATCTTTTTCTTTTATTTCTTTTTTTATGTCTTCTAATCTTGTTTTTATAGTGGTTACTTTTTCTTTGTATTGCTCAATTTCTTGTTTAATTTTCTTTATATCCGCTTCTTTTAATATTTGTTCATTATATTGATTTTCATTTTCAAAACCTAATTCTTTAATTGTATTTATATATTCTTTTTGTAAAATTTCTAAAGACTTTTTTTGTAATTCTATAATAGATATACATTCTTTTAGCTTTACTTTATTTTCAAGTAAAATATTATTTTCTTCATTGATTTGTTTTTCTATAGTTTGTTTAAATTGTTCAAAATCAATTTCATCTATGTTTTCTTGTTTTTTTGTCAATGTAGAACAGTTGTTCTTAAATTGCTCTTTTATCTTATTTATTTCTGTTTCTTGGATATTTTTTGTTTGATTTATATGTTCTATAAATTTTTCTAAGTTGAAGTCATTTTTATTACTTTCTGGTATTGTTTTTATTGTTGCTTCTATTTTTGCATTTAATAATATTATTTCATTTTTTATTGTATTTCGTTTGTTTTCTACTTTGTTTTTTTCCGCTTCTAGCTGTTTTAATTCATCTTCTGATAACACGTCTTCACTTTTTATTGCTTTATTTGGATGTTCTATACTTCCACATACTGGACATGGTTTCCCTTCTTCAAGCCTTTGGGCTATAATTCCAGCTTGTTCTCTAAAAAACTTGTCTTCTTCTTCATTATATTGATTTTCTTTTTCTATGTATTGTTTGTTTAATTTATTATATTTTTTTACTAGTTGTTCTTTTTCTTTTTGTTCTTGTGTTATTCCGTGTTATTAATAAAAATATTTCTTCTAAATTATTACTTTTTTCTTTTGCTTTTTTGTAAGTGTCTAATATTTCTTTTAACTCATTTATTTTTAGTAATTTGATTTTGTTTTTCTCTTCTATTTTCTCTCCTTCTTTGATGTCTTTTTCTATATTTTGCTTTTTATCTGTATTTGATTTTAATTCTTTTAGTTTTTCACTTAACATTTCTTGTTTTGGCAGTATTTTTTGCAATGCCTTTTGGCTTATTTGTATTTTTGTTTCTTTTTCTCTTATTTCTTTTGATTTTTCTTTTAATTTTTTGTCCTCTTCTGTATAAGTTTGATATTTTAGTATTTTTTCGTTTTGTTCTTTTGCTTTATTTATTTTTTCTTTTAATTTTTCAATTTCTTTTTTTGACTTTTCATTTTCTTTTTCTTCTTGTTTTATTTGTTCTTTATTGGTTTGAATTTCTTTTTCTATTAAAAGTAATATTTCGTCTATATCTAGTTTAGTTATTTTCTTTAAATCAATTAATTCAAGTGCTGTTGGTTTTTCTTCCCATTTTATATTATCTGTATTTGTTTGAAATATAGTTTTTAGTCTTTCTACATCTTTTTTTGTTTCTGTTGCTAATATACTTAGATTGTTTGATATTTGTTCATATATATTTGTTTCAAAAATTTTTCTAAATATTTCTGTTCTGTCTTTACTTTCTGCAAATAATATTTTTATAAATTCTCCTTGTGCTAACATTGATATTTGTTTAAATTGTTTTGCATTTATTCCTAGTAATTCTATTATCTTATCATTTACATTTTTTATTCCTGTTATTATTTTGTCTTCGTATTCTAAATACGCATCTGCTATGTTTTTTGTTGTTCCCTCTCCTGTTTTCTTTGTTCTTTCATATTCTGGAACTCTTTTTATTTTGTATTCTTTTCCTTTATGTTCAAATATTAGTTCTACATAAGTATCTTCTGTTGTTGCAAATTTACTTCTTAATGATGTTATAGGTCTATTTGAGCCACTTACTTCATTGAATAATGCGTATGATACAGCATCAAATATTGTTGTTTTTCCTGCTCCTGTATCTCCTGTTATTAAAAATATATTATTTGAACCTAACTTTTGGAAGTCTATTTCTACTTCATCTTTATATGGTCCAAATGCTGACATCTTTAAATTTAATGGTTTCATATATAATGTCCTTCCTTTTTTAATGGTTTAATATTCTTTGTTATTTTTATATTATAAGATTGTATTACTTTTGGCTTTTTGTTTTTTCTATTACTTTTTTTATAATTTCACTTTGTTCTTCATCTAATTTTACAGAATTTTGAAATTCATAAAAATCATTAAATAGTTCATATTCATTTTTTTCTTTGATTTTTTCAAAGTTTTCTATATGTGTGTCACTATTGTATGATTTTGAGTTTAATATATCTAAACTTAATGTATTAGGATATATTTTTCTTATTTGACCTATTGCATCATATATTGCTTCTTCATTTGTTATTATTGCTTTTATATAGTCTTGTTGATTTGTTCCTTTATAATTTTCTTCTTTTATTAATTCTTCTATTGGTCCTTGTATCTTCCTCATATCTCTTAATGGTATTAATGGTTTTAGTTTATAATCTAATTCTCCTTCTTTTATTTCTATTATAACAGCCGATTTGTTATGGGCTACTTCTGAAAACGAATATTTTAACATTGTTCCTGAATAGCGTATTTTTTCGTTTCCTATTTTTTGTGGTCCATGTATATGCCCTAATGCTACATAATCAAATTCTGAAAAATTTGATGCGTCTACATTATCTATTCCTCCTATATTTATTGTTTCTGATTCAGATGTTTCTGGATTGATTGTTCCACTTGTTACAAATTGATGTGCCATTAATATGTTTATTTTGTTTTTATCTATTTTTTCTTTTGATATTATTTGTTTTATTGCATCATTATATGTTTCTATTTTTGTGTTTTCAAAATATTGTTTGACTTCTATTGGTTTTATAAATGGTAACATATATATGTTGATTTTTTCTGTTAATTCTACTTTTCTTATCTTCCCAGTATATGTTGTTTGTATATATAATCCATCATTTTCAAATATTTGACTTCCAAAATTCAATCTTTCTTTTGAGTCATGATTTCCTGATATTATAAATACTTTTACTTTTAATGTTTTTATTAAGGTATTTAAAAATTTGTTTAAAATGTCTACTGCATCTGCTGGTGGTATACTTCTGTCATATATGTCTCCTGAAATTAATACCGCTTCTATTTTCTCTTTTTCTATTATTTTTTCTATTTGTTTTAACATGTATTCTTGATCTTCTAAAAGTGATTGCTCATATATTATTTTTCCTATATGTAAATCTGATAAATGTAATATTTTCATTCTATTTCCTTTCTGATTTTTTTAATTAGCTATTTTTTAGTGATAGGAAATACTTATATATCATTGCTGCAGCTTCTTCTCTGGAAGCTGTACCTTGTGGTATAAGCGTTTTTTCTGTTGTTCCTGTTATTACTCCTGTTCCAACAGCCCAGTTCATTCCCCATTTTGCAAAATCTGATATTTTATTACTATCACTAAATTTTGTAAAGTCTGCATTTGTTTTTTTGTATGTTCCTTTATATATGCTATATTGATTTAACATAACTGCTAATTGTTCTCTTGTTATTGGATCATTTGGTCCAAATTTTCCATTATTGTATCCATTTACTATATTGTTTTTTGAAGCCCATTTTACTGCTGAATAATAATATTCGTTTGTGTTTTGTACATCTGGAAATTTACTTTTTCCAGATACATTTGGTTTGCCTTCCATGTTATGCAATATTGTTACTAACATTCCTCTTGTTAGTTTCATTTTTGGTGAAAATGTTGTTGATGTTGTTCCAGATATATATTTGTTACCATACATATATTTTATTGCTTTATAGCTCCAATCTGATTTTTTTACATCTGTAAATGGTAATTCTTTTTCTGGTTCTGGAAGTGGATCTGTATTGGGCTTATTTGGATTTTCTTCTGATTTATATTGCTTTTTCTTTACTATAATTTTTTCATCAGATTTTTTACTAATAATTGTGTATATATAATTATCTAATGTAACTGCTTTTGCTTTTGATATAGCTGTGTCTATGTCTATTGTTGATTTTTCATCAAATATATTGTTTAATGTATCGAATTTATATAATTTTGCTTTTCCACTGTAATCTGACGTGTTCATAAGTATATATATACTATTTTGTGCTGTTACTATTTTTGGAAAGCTAAGTTCTATGTTTGAATTTATTGGTTTTAAAGTGTTTCCATCATATATATATATCATTGCTTTTTGTGTATTTTCTTTTCCTAATGATATATAGATTTTATTGTTAAATGATTTTATGTCATAACTTCCTGAGGACATTGTGTTTTCTATTTCTGTGAACTTTCCGTTATTATATTTATATAATTTTATTTTGTTTCCATTTGTTGATCTTACAGATGTATATATGTTTCCATTTAATTCTACTACATTTGCTTGTCCACAATATTTTCCATTAAAATATGTACCTAATTCTGTTATTGTTTTGTTGTTTATTTCTATTAGTCTTGCTGTTTCGCTGTTTTCTCCTACACAAGTAATATATAACTTGTCTATATGGTTTGTTATTCCAAATTCTCCTATTATGTTATTTATTTTTGTAACATCTTCCCATTTTTTGGTTGTGTCGTTTAATTCTTTTATTTGTAAAATTCCATACATTGAATAACATAAGTATAATTTGTTTTGTGTTGTTATTAAATCTATTTGTGCTATAGGGTATGTTTCATTTATATTTAATGTTGATATTTCTTGCTTCCAGTTTGTTCCGTCATAAGTTTGTGTATATATTTTATTGTTTGAGTATGTTACTGTATATATTGTGTTTTTATAATTGGCTATTCCTATGTTTTTATTATAGTCTTGTTCTGTTAAGTCTTTAAAATTTGTGTTCTTCCATAAATTTGTTTCTGAAATTTCTGGTATTGTTACTGTGCATGTCATTGAGTCTCCTGCACTACTTGATATATTGCTTATTGTTATTCCTGAATTTGTTCCGTCTGAAAATGTTAGTGCTCCATCTTCTATTTTTTTACTTAAGTCTGTTGTTCCAATTGATGTTCTTCCACTTTCTTGTGATAAGTATGCACTTAATATTCGTGCTTCTTCTGTGTTTTCTGAAAATTCTTTTCCTGGTTCATTTGGTCTAAATATGTACACTCCTGTTTGATTGAAATTATTGCTTAGTCCTTCTACTGTGGTATTTATTCTATATACTATTATTCCTGAACCACCTATTCCTCTGTCTAATGAATTTTCGTCTGTGTAGCTTATTGGTGCTTTTTTTCTAAATTCTATTACAAATACTTCATCATCATTTAATGGTGATTTTATTATATATGCTTGATTTCCATCTTTATTATCTTGCCTATCTAGTGTTACTGTTTGACTTTTTGTTATTGTATCTATATCTAACCAGTTTGTAAAATACATTCTTAAATATGCTAGCGGATATGGCATATATCTACTTGCTGCTCCCATTATGTCCCAACTGTATACTGGTTTATCATTTCCACTACTTCTGTATAAATCTGGATATCCTAATGTATGTAAAAATTCATGTGCTATTACTCCTGATTGGCTTGATACTATTGAGTCTATTAGTGCATACGTGTTTAATATGTTATATGCTCCTATTTTCTTTCCAGACCAATATGCTTCTGCGTCATAATCTGATTTGTGTAATACGAATGTAGAGTGGTCTATTACTTGTTGTTCATTTCCTCCTTTTAGTACTACTGTTAAGTTGTCTATATATCCATCTCCGTTATAGTCTACTATTTTGTCTTTTATTCCTGGTATGTTTTTTATTAGTTCGTCTATTATTAGTGAGTCTACATTTCTTTGATATGCTGAACTTTTGTCTGTTTTTAATTCATAAGATGTTATTTTTGTTCCATCATCTTGTGGAAATATGTTTTTCAAGTGAAATTTTCCATAAGATATTGTGTTTAAATAGTTTGTTGCTGATCTTCCATGTGTTCCGTCATATAATTTTATGATTTCGTTTCTGTTTTCTTCAAAGTATTTTTTGTCTTGTTCTGAATTTTCTCCTGCAAAGTGTGCGAATAATACTATATTTGCAAAATTTTCTTCTTTGGCTTCTGATGCTTTTGCATATACTGCGTTTTCTGCTTTTATTCCTCCCCACATTATTAGTATTAATAATATTACTAGTATTTTTCTGATTTTGTTCATTTTTCTTTTCCCCTTTCTTTTTTGGTAGTGTATTTTTTAGGAAGCTGTGTCCTTTTTTCTTTTGTTTGTCCTTCTATTATTACTATACTATTTTTTTTACTTTTTAGTCAATGGATTTTTTGAAAGTTATATTGCTTTTTCTTGTGTATAAAAATACTAGTAATTGTTGTGTTTTAATTATTTTTCTTTATCTTATTGATTTTTGAACTAATGTTCTGTATAATATCATTGTCAGGGGCTGATAATATGATTGAAAAAAATTTTGAAGAAAAAAATAATGCTATTATTCATAAAAATAATTCTTTAAATAGATTGGATTTGTCTTTTCTTAAACATATAGAGCAGTGTGAATACAAAAAAAGTAACTTGTTGGCTTATTGGATTAATGATTTTTCAATTTACCATGATGAAGAGGCGTCATTTAATATTTCAAAGTCTGGTGTATATTCTCGTGGTGATGTAATTAAGGTGAATTTAGGATTCAATATTGGAAATGAACTAGGTGGATTACATTATTGTATAGTATTAAATAAATATGACAACTTAAAAAATGGTGCTTTAAATGTTATTCCTTTAACTTCAAGAAAAGATAATAAAAAATATGATTCTTCTTCTGTTAATTTAGGAAAAGAATTGTATAATATTTTTCAAATGAAAATAAAAAAAGAAAAGCAAAAATTACAATTAATACTAGATGAGTTAGAAAAACTTGAAGCTATTACTGTTGATTTTCAAAATGCAATTGAAAAAGAACAAAAATATATAGATAAAATGGAGCAAGAAGTTTATAAAATGGAAAAAGATAGTATAGTTTTAATTAATCAAATAACAACTATTAGTAAACAAAGAATTTTTAAAGATACCGTAAGAAGAAATGTAAAAATTTCTAATAACTCTCTTGATTTGATTGATAAACAAATTATTAAATTTTTTACACACTAGTTTGGAGAACTTTCTTATAAATAAAAGGAGAGTTGCTATGAACTCTCCAAAATCATTTAGGCTCCCGTCTTACTACTATTGTAGTAGAGGGTTAAGTTAAATATATTTTAGCATATTATATTTAACCTGTCAATATATAATTGATATTATTATTATATGCTTTTATTTTTAATTTATACAATTATTTTTTATATATTTTAAAATAATAATTTGCTTTATCAATTAAAAAAAAGAAGCGGATTGTTATAAAATATAATAAATTGAAAGGAATGATTAATCTTGTTAAAAACTGAAGAAAACCCAGATTATATAAACTCTTTTTTAGATTATAGTACTACAATGCTAAACAAATCTCCTAATAGTATTAAAGAATATAACTATGATTTGGCTATGTTTTTAAAATTTATAAAGATACATTTTGGCTTAACTGATGAAACAGATTTTGCTAAAATATATATTAAAGATGTTTCTTTGGATACTATTAAAAAAATCGAATTAAATGATATTCATGCTTTTATAGGATATTTGGCAAGAGAACAAAATAGTAAGCCTGCTACACGTGCTCGCAAAGTTTCTACTATTAGAATATTTTTTAAGTATTTAAGTCAAAAGGCAAAAATTATTGATAAGAATCCAGCTCAGAACTTGGAAACTCCTAAACTTAATAAAAGATTGCCTAAACATCTTAATTTGGAAGAAAGTAAGAAATTATTAGCTGTTACTGATAATGAAGATAATAGAAATCATGAGAGAGATTATGCTATTTTAACAGTTTTCTTAAATTGTGGTTTGCGTCTTTCTGAACTTGTTGGTATTAATATTCAAGATATTGATTTTAGTGAAAATAAAATGAATGTTATTGGTAAAGGTAATAAAGAGCGTACTATTTACTTGAATAAGGCCTGTGTTAAAGCTATTGGCGAATATCTTGCTGTTAGACCTAAAAATGGTGTAAAACCAGATAAATTACATTCTGACAAGGCTCTTTTTCTTAGTGAAAGAAAAGAACGTATTAGCAGAAGAACTGTTCAGCATATTGTTTATACTAAACTTTTGGCTGCAGGATTAGATCCTTCTAAATATTCTACTCATAAATTGCGACATACTGCTGCTACTTTAATGTATCAATATGGCCAAGTTGATATTAGGGCTTTGCAAGTTTTACTTGGTCATGAAAGTATTTCAACTACTGAAATTTATACTCATGTTGATGATTCTCAAGTTAGAAATGCTGTGGAATCTAACCCTCTTTCAGATATGTAAAGTAAATATTAGTAATTTTATATATTATTCTTTTTTGTTTCTATAATAGAACAAAAGCGGACGTTAATAACATTTGCACTATTATAGAAAAAAGATTGCCACTGCTATTTTTTCTTAACAAGTGTCAATCTCTTTTCTGTTGCGTGCTTTAAAAATGTTCTAAAATAAGTCGTTTAAATGTTATCAATGCCGTTTTTGTTCTTCTATATATTTTTATTTCAGTTTTAAATAATATGGCTGAATATCTAGGTAACTATCCATATATAATATATTTCCTTCTGTGTCTTGTACTTTTAAGTTTGGAAATGTTTTTATCATTTTTCTGTTGTCCCAAAACTTGTAAATAAATTTTGCTAATTTTTCATTTTTTTCTTCTTCATAAATTGATACATATAATGTGTCTATTTTTTCTTTATTTGCAACTTGAATATCATTTGTGTAAATCATTCTTATTAAAAAGAAATCTAATGCAAATGCTGTTAGTATGCAGTCTATTAGTAAGAATATTGTTACTAATATTGTTGATATTTTTAATGTTTTTATTGTGAATTTGCTTTTTATCCAATTTATTAATCTATCTATTTTTGGATTTAATGATGCCATTAAATATATTGATAAAAATCCCCAAAATATTGAAAAGTATACACATACTCTTCCATTTATATTTAGTGGCATATCTGAATAATCCCACCATTTTACTCCTAATATCATTTCTCCTATCCAGCTAACTAGATATTCTGTTATGGAGCCTATTATAAATCCTCCTAAGAATAGTGCATTGTATTTTTTTCCGTATTTATATAAGAATATTATCATTATACATGCTCCTAATCCATATATTGCACAAAATGGTCCATATAAAAAACTTTGTCTGCTTTCCCATACTCCTTTTGTTGCTATTCCAAATATTGTTTCTATTATATATCCAAAAAAGCTGTATATTATGAAATATGCTAAAATTCTCCATATTGATATTCCCATTATTGTTGGTGTTTTTTTCTTCTTCTCCATTTTTACTTTTTCCTTTCTACATGTTTTAACATATATTTATACTTATTTTTATGGCTTGTTTTATAGTTTTTAAAAATTTTTATAATTTTAGAATATATTTAATTATATTATTGGACTTATTTGTTCTCCTTCTAATGCGAATTCTATTGTTTTTATTATCATATTAAAATCTGCAACAATTGATCTTGGTTTTGTTATTGGATTGTCTTGTTTGAATGGTACAAAATAGTAATTTCTTCTGTATAATAACCTTCCTATGCTTTCCGCATTTGCTCCTAATCCATTATTTGTTGATACTGCTATAACTAATGGTTTATTGTTTCTTAAGTGTGATTTTGCTGCCATTGTTGCTGGTGTGTCTATAATATCATAAGCTAGTTTTGAGATAGTGTTTCCAGAGCATGGTGCTATTACCATTATGTCCGTTATTTTTTTTGGTCCAATTGGTTCTGCTTCTTGTATTGTGTGTATTATTTTCTTTCCTGTTATTTCTTCTATTTCTTTTATAAAATCTTGTGCTTTTCCAAATTTTGTGTCTAAATTATAACTATTGTAAGACATTATTGGTATTACTTCTGCTCCATTTTTCACTAATTCTTTTATTACTGGTATAGTTTTACTGAATGTGCAAAATGAGCCTGTAAGTACATATCCTATTCTTTTTCCTTTTAATTTCAAAATTTACTCCTCCTTCCTTGGTGTTTATATATAATATGTTTTTTTGTAAATTTTGAAATATTTTTGTCAATTTTTATTATATAATTATTAAAATAATGTTGCTCCTATAATACCTGCATCATTTTTTAGGTCTCCAAATTCGAATTTTGGTATACTTTTGTCATCTGCTAATAATTTTTCTGTTTTGAATTTATTTTGTATTCTCTCTAAAAATAAATCTTCATAATATGAAAAACTTCCTCCAAATCCAACAGCTTCTGGTAATACTATATCAATTATGCTTGATAGTCCTGTGCAAAAATTTTGTATGTAATTGTCTATTAATATTTTTATTGCTTCTTCATTTTGATGTGCTTCTAAGTAGTCATGGACTTCTTTTCCTGTCATGTTTTCTACTTTTAAATATTCTTGTAAACTCTTTTTTAATGCTGTTATTGAGCCATAAGTTTCAAAACAACCTTTTTTTCCACATTTGCATTGTCTTCCGTTTTTTTCTATAATCATGTGTCCATATCCGTCACGTTGCAAATTATTATTTCTATAACTTATTGCTCCTATTCCTGTTCCTATTATTAAAAATACTGCTGTTTGATAATTGTTTAAACATCCATATATCTTTTCTGCTTTTCCGGCACAAAAGCTGTCTTTGTTTACTGTTACTGGAATTTGCAAATATGGCTCTAGTGTTTCTACAAAATTTATTCCCTCTAATTGTTTTAGGTTTGGTGAAATATATAGTGTGTTTTCTTTTAGTCTTCCTGCTATGGATATTCCTACCTTTTCAATCTTTTCTTTTTTTAGTATTTCTGATACTTCTTGTTTTATATATTTTACTATGTTTTTTCGTATTTCTTTTTTAAAACTTTCATCATAATTATATTCTTTTTTGTCTAAAATTTTATTTTCTTGTACTTTTGCTATAGCTATATGGCTGCCACCTATATCAATTCCTATTTTCATATATTTCCTCCAGTGAGTATTGTAATTTCCTATAATATAAAAATAAGTGCTGAACATAAAAATGTTTGCACTTACTTTATCTTTTATTTTAACCATTCTGGGTTTGCTAAATACCAATCTATTGTTTTTATTATACCGTCTTCAAATTTTGTTTTTGGTTCCCAGCCTAATTGTGTTTTTATCTTTGTTGGGTCTATTGCATAACGATAATCATGACCTTTTCTATCTTCTACATATTCAATTAAATCTTCGGATTTTCCTAAATGTTTTAATATTAATTTTACTATTTCTATATTTCTTTTTTCATTGTGTCCGCCTATATTATATCTTTCTCCAGAAATACCTTTATGGAAAACTAAATCAATTGCTTCACAATGATCTTCTACATATAACCAATCTCTTATATTTTTTCCTGTTCCATAAACAGGTAGTTTTTGGTCGTTTAGTGCTAATTTAATCATGTGTGGAATTAATTTTTCATTATGTTGATATGGTCCATAGTTATTTGAACAGTTTGTTACATTTATATTCATTTTAAATGTTTCTTTATATGCAAATGCTATTAAATCTGAACTTGCTTTTGATGCAGAATATGGACTACTTGGTTTGATTGGTGATGTTTCTGTGAAATATCCTTCTTCTTTTAATGATCCATATACTTCATCTGTAGAAATATGTACAAATTTATTTTCGCTTCCTTCTCCCCATGTTCTTTTTGCGGCTTCTAATAAAGTGTGTGTTCCTATTACATTTGTGTGTGTGAATATAAATGGATTTTTTATACTGTTGTCTACATGTGATTCTGCTGCAAAATGTATTACTCCATTAATATCATATTTTTTGAATAAATCTAGTACAAAGTCAAAATCACATATATCTCCTTGTACAAATGTAATTTTATCCATTACTTTTTTTAGGTTGTCCATATTTCCTGCATAAGTTAATTTGTCTAATACTATTACTTTGTAATCTGGATGTTTGTTTACAAAGTATTCTGCAAAATTTGCTCCTATAAATCCTGCTGCTCCTGTTACTAATATATTTTTACTCATTTTTTTCTCCTCTCTTGCTTTTTTATATTATAGGAAAGTTCTTCGAATTTCCTATAATATAAAAAACAACAATGCACAGAAAATTTATTTCATAAATTTTCGCGCACGAACAAATACGCGGACTTTAAAATGTTCTAAATAGTGCAAATGTTATTAATGTCCGCTTTTGTTCTATAATCCTATTTTTTCATGTTTTATATTATTATTTGTCTGTTCTTTATTTTAAATTTTTAAACAAGTCTGTTTCTTTTAATTCTTTTAATGATGGCCATTTTCCGTCTTTGTCTGATGTTAATAAATCTTCTACTGCCATGTTTCCTAAAGGCCAGTCTATTGCTACATCTTTGTCATTCCAAGCTAATCCGCCTTCTGCTGATGGATTATATACATCATCACATTTATATGTGAATTCTGCTTCATCTGATAATACCAAAAATCCATGTGCAAATCCTTTTGGTATCATAAACATTTTTTTATTTTCTTCTGTTAAAACTACACCTTCCCATTTTCCATAAGTTTTGCTTCCTGGTCTTAAATCAACTGCTACATCAAATACTTCTCCTTTGATACATCTTACTAATTTACTTTGTGTGTTTTCTTTTTGGAAATGTAATCCTCTTAAAACTCCTTTTCTTGATTTTGATTGGTTGTCTTGTACAAAGTGATAGTGTAATCCTATTTCTGCAAATTCTTCTTCACTATATGTTTCCATAAAGTATCCTCTATTATCTCCAAAAACAGTTGGTTCGATTACATATACTCCTTCTATACTTGTTTCAATTTTTTTAAATTTTCCCATTTGATTTGCATTCCTTTCTTATTTTATTTTTAAGTAAAGATTTTTAGTATTTTTTTATACTATTTTGTTAATGCTTTTAAATATTTTCCATAATCTGTTTTCATATATTTTTCGGCTAATTCTGATAGTTGTTCTGCTGTTATCCATTTATTTTGATAAGCTATTTCTTCTGGACAACATACTTGTAAACCTTGTCTTTTTTCTATTGTTTGTACAAAACTTGCTGTTTCTAGTAGTGCATCATGTGTTCCTGTATCAAACCATGTCATTCCTCTTCCAAATGTTTCAACATATAACTTGTCCATTTTCATGTATTCTTCATTTACTGTTGTTATTTCTAATTCTCCTCTTGCTGATGGTTTTACATTCTTTGCTATTTCTACTACATCATTTGTATAGAAGTATAGTCCTGGTACTGCATATTCTGATTTTGGATTTTCTGGTTTTTCTTCTATTGAAATTGCTTTTCCTTTTTCATCTATTTCTACTACTCCATAAGCTCTTGGATCTTTTACTTTATATCCAAATATAGTTGATTCATTTTCTCTTTCATTTGCTTTTTTTAGCATTTCTGATAAGTGTGAACCATAAAACATATTGTCTCCTAATATCATTGCTACATTGTCATTTCCTATAAAATCTTCACCAATAATAAATGCTTCTGCTAGTCCATTTGGTTTTTCTTGAATTTTATATTCAAATTTCATTCCCCATTGTGAACCATCTCCTAATAATGTTTTAAATGTTTCGTTATCTCTTGGAGTTGTTATTATTAATACTTCTCTAATTCCTGCTTCCATTAGTACTGATAATGGATAATATATCATTGGTTTGTCATATACTGGCATTATTTGTTTTGATATTGCATGTGTTAGTGGATATAGCCTTGTTCCACTTCCTCCTGCTAATATTATTCCTTTTCTGTTCTTCATTTATTTTGTTCCTTTCTCTCTTATATTCTTTCAAGTATAATACATGATGTTAGAGGTTTTTATTATTTTATAATGTTTATTTTTTATAGTAAAAGGTAGGGGTATGGAGTTGTAGGTTTCTCCATATCTACCCTTTTATATAATAGCTCTTATTAAACTTTTTATAAGGATTACAATGTGCTTAATAACAGTTATTAACTTAAATTAATGTAATTCTACTTCTAAATAACGTTTTAGTCCATCTTCCCAATTTGGTACTACTACTTCTTGGTCTAATAATTTTTGTTTATTTAGTTGTGAATTTTTTGGTCTTTTAGCTGGTCTTATAAATTCTTCTGATGTTACTGGTTTTACATTGCATTTTATATCAGCTAATTCAAATATTTTTTTAGTGAATTGATACCATGTTGTAAATCCCTGGTTTGTTGAATGATATAATCCATAAGGTATTTTCTTTTCTATTGCTTGTGCTATAATATTTGCTAAATCTTCTGCATAAGTTGGACTTCCATGCTGGTCTGCTACAACTGATATTTCGTCTTTTTCTGTTCCTAATTTTAACATAGTTCTTACAAAATTATTTCCATCTCCATATAACCATGCAGTTCTAAAAATATAATATTTGTCTGTGTTTGATTTTACTTGTTCTTCTCCGTGTAATTTTGTTTTACCATATACTGTAACTGGTCCGACTTCGTCTGTTTCTACGTAAGATTTTGATACATCTAAATCTCCATTAAATACATAGTCTGTACTAATGTGAATAAGTGTTGCATCAACTTCTTTTGCTGCTTTTGCTAAATTTCCTGGTCCATCTGCGTTTATTTTTTCTGCTAAATCATATACTTCTTCTGCTTTGTCTACTGCTGTAAATGCTGCACAGTTTATTATGTATTCTGGTTTGTTTTCTTTTACAAAGTTCATTACTGCTTCTGCATTTGTTATGTCTAAGTCTGATACATCTGTACATATTAGTTCATTTTCTTTTTTTAGTCTTGCTTTTACTGATTTTGCAAGCATTCCATTTGCTCCTGTTATTAATATTTTCATTATTTTCACATTCCTTTCATAGAAGTATTTTTAACATCTGTTTTTCTTTTATTTTCTACTTGCTTATCATATCATTTTTTTTATTAAAGTACAAGTTATTTTATAAATTTTCGTTAACGAACAAATATATGGACTTTGAAATGCTTTAAATAAGTGAAATGTTATTAATGTCCTCTTTTGTTCTTTTATAGTAAAGTTCTTCGAACTTCCTATAATTATTCTTCATCTTTTTCTGTTTCTCTTATTATGTAGATTGGCCTGTGTTTTATTTCTAAATAAGATTTTGACATGTATTGGCCAATTATTCCTAAAGAGAATAATTGTACACCACTAACAAAAAATATGATGCATACCATTGAAGGCCAGCCACTTGTTGGATCTCCAAATACTAATGTACGTACTATAATTAGGATAATTAGTAAAAATGCTACTAAACAAAATAATAATCCAATTATTGAAGAAAATATAAGTGGTGCAGTTGAAAAAGCTGTTATTCCTTCTAATGCATACTTAAACAATTTCCAAAAAGACCATTTCGTTTTTCCCGCTACTCTTTCTATATTTTCATAGCTTATCCATTTTGTTTTGAATCCTACAAATGTAAATAATCCTTTTGAGTATCTGTTATATTCTCTCATTGATATTATGCTGTCTACTACTTTTCTACTCATTAGTCTGTAGTCTCTAGCACCATCTACCATTTCTACATCTGACATTTTATTTATTATTTTATAAAACATTCTAGCAAAAAAACTTCTTACAGGTGGTTCTCCTTTTCTGTTTTTTCTTCTTGTTGCTACACAGTCATACCTTTCTTTTTTTATTATGTCATACATTTTTTTTAATAATGATGGTGGATCTTGTAAATCTACATCCATTAATGTTACAAGATCTCCTGTTGATGCATCTAATCCCGCTAGTATTGCCGCTTCTTTTCCAAAATTCCTAGAAAATGATATATATCTTACTTTGCTATCTTTTTGGCTAAGTCGTTTCATTTCATTTAATGTTCCATCTTTTGAACCATCATCTACAAAAATGTATTCAAATTCGGTTTCTTGTTCGTTTTCTGAATTATTGAAGTCTTGTTTTCTTACTCTTTCCATTTCTTCATAAAATATTGGTAAACTTTCTTCTTCATTATAACATGGTACTACTACTGTAATTTTTTCCATTTAATAAGTTCCTTTCTTTGATATATGATATATTGTATTAAAAGCTATTAAAATAATAGAACTTTTAATACAATATAATTATTTTTCTATATTAATTTTTTCTTTTATAATGTATTGTGGTCTTTGTTTTGTTTCTTCATATATTCTTCCTATATATTCGGATATTATCCAAATTGATAACAATTGTACCCCTGCAAAAAATGTAATTGCAACCATTATTGATGTCCATCCTGCTGTTAGTTGATTTAATTTACATGCATAAGAAATAAGTGCATATAATAAAATTACAATTGATATTATTATAGAAATTATACCTAATGCTCCTACTAATTTCAATGGTTTTGTTGAAAAACTTATAATTCCATCAGATGCTAATTTTAACATTTTGTTTAATGGATATTTTGTTTTTCCTGCAAATCGTTCTTGTCTTTCATATTCATAAGGTATTTGTTTATATCCTACCCAACTAAATAATCCTCTTAAAAATTTATTGTGTTCTGGTAATTTATTTATTGTATCTACTACTTTTCTATCTACTAATCTAAAGTCTCCTGTGTCTTGCGGAATTTCTACATCTGATAATGCATTTAAAGTTTTATAAAACATTTTGGCTGTAAATAATTTAAAGTGTGATTCACCTTTTCTTGATTTTCTTTTTCCATATATTACTTCATTTCCGGCTTCCCATAATTTTACCATATCTGGTATTGATTCTGGTGGATCTTGTAAATCTGCATCTATTATTACAATTGCATCTCCTGTTACTTCTTTTAGACCTGCTGTAACTGCTGCTTGATGGCCAAAGTTTCTTGAAAATGATACTATTTTTAAATTTGTGTCTTGTTTTGCTAATTCTTTTATTTTTTCTAATGTTTTGTCTTTACTTCCGTCATTTATAAAAATTAATTCATAGTCATATTTTTTTAATTTTGTTATATTTTCTTTTAGTCTTTTATAACATTCTTCTATTACTAATTCTTCATTATACATTGGAATTATAACTGATATTTTTTTGTTTTCCATGTATGTATTTCCTTTCACATAATTATTTAATGTTTTTATATGATATATTCATGTCTACATTTCCATTAATTCCTGGTATGTTACCTGTTGATGTGTATTGCCAAATGTCATGCTTTTCTTTATATTGATATACATTATCTGGTATTGTTCCATCATTATTTCCATAAGATGCTACCCATAAACAGTAGTCTGCTGGAAGTTTAGAAATATCTATTTTTGTCATGTACCAATACTTACTTGCATATATTCCTGTTTTATATCCTGCTTTTTTCATCTGTTCTCCATAAGCTAAACATATTTCTGTTATTTGTGATTTACTTAATCCTGATTGTGAACTATCTTCTATATCTATAAATACTGGTAAGTCCAATTTAGTTGCATTTATGCTTTTAAAATAATTTATTAATTGGTTTGCTTCATTTATTGCGTCTTCTTTGTTTAATGCATACGAATATATGTATGAACCTATTGGTAAGTTTCTTTTTTTGCTTTCTTGATAATTTCTTGAAAATGTTTCATCTACAATAAATTTTTTTCTTGTTTCTGAATAGTAACCTGCACGTGAAATTATAAAGTCCACTCTTTTACTATTTACTAATTTGTCAAAATCTATATTTCCTTGATATTTAGAAACATCTATTCCAAAACTTGCTGATACAAATTTGAATTTTTGTGCATTTGAGCTGTTTCCTTTGTATACTTGTAGATTTGTTCCATTTTGATTACTTCCTGCATATATGTCCATATATAACCCATTGCATTTTGATACTATATAATAATATCCTCCATTTGCATATTTTATATACCATTTTTGGTTATCTGTATTATTCCATGTATATTGTTGTACATTTGCTCCATTATTTTTAGAGCTTCCTGCTACTTCAAGGACTTTTCCTGAGTGCATTGCTTGTATTTTATAATATCCATCTTTTTCATATTTTACACTAAAACGTTGCTGCATTGTATCATTTGCTTTCCATATTCCAACATTTGTTCCATTTGTCTTTCCTCCACCTAGAACATCTAAATTTACATTTCCACTAAGTGCTGATGTTATTGAATATATTCCATCTATTAGAATATTACTATCGTTTTTTGAGGCTTCTATAAATTTGAATTTTTGTGCATTTGTTCCATTTCCAGTATACATATCTACATTTATTCCGTTTTGGTTTATTCCTGCATATACATCCATATATAAGCCATTGCATTTAGAAATAATATTAAAGTATCCATTTCCTGCATCTTTTATAATCCATTTTTGTGCATCAGAGTTATTCCAATCATATTGGTCTACATTTGTTCCATTTGTTTTTCCAGCTCCATATACGTCTATAACTTTTCCTGAGTGTACAGCTTCCATTTTGTAATAGCCTTCATTTAGATATGTAAGTTTTATTTGTTGATTTTGTTTGTTTGTTTTTGACCATATTTGTACATTTGCTAAGTTTGATGTACTTTCATTTGTTATTTCTACATATCTATTTTTATCAAGTCCTGTTTTTATGTTATATATTCCGTCTTTTAGTACTCTTTCTGAAATTCCTATATTTTGCTTATATTCTTGTATTTCAAACATCTGGGCTTTTGAGCCATTTCCTTTATATATTTGTACATTTGCTCCATCTTTTGCTATTCCTGCCCAGATGTCTAAATATAAGTCATTACATTTTGATACTATACTATAATATCCATTACTTTCTTTTTTTACAATCCATTGTTGTGCATCTGAATTGTTCCAATTGTATTGCTGTACATTTGTTCCACTTTTTGTTAAACCTGCATATACATCTAAAACTTTTCCTGATCCTACTGATTCTATTTTGTAATATCCGTTGTTTAAGTATGTAAATTTGAATTGTTGTCTTGCTAAGTTTTTATATTCTGCTAATTCTACATTTGCTCCAAGCTCTTTATAGTTGCTACTTATAGTTACTGCTTTTTTTGTGTTTACAGCTGTTTTTATTGTGTATATACCATCTGATAATGTTTTTGTTCCTTGCATTTTTGAAAATTTTCTTAAATAAAATTTTTGTGCATTTGAACCGTTTCCTTTATATACTTGTACATTTGCTCCATTGTTAGTACTTCCTGCATATATATCTAGATATAGTCCATTGCATTTTGATATAAATGAATAATATCCGTTTCCTTTGCTTAATATTTTCCATTTTTGGGCATCTGTGTTATTCCATGTATATTGTTGTACATTCGTTCCACTTTGTTTTAATCCTGCATATACATCTAATACTTTTCCTGAATTTATTGATTGTATTTTATAATATCCGTCATTTAGTTTTGTTATTTTATATCTTTGTGCTGCAAATCCTTCGTCTTCATACATTGCAACATTTGCTCCTTGTAATTTACTTTTTGCTGTTACTGTTACAACTTTATTTCTGTCTAAACTGCTTTCTAGTACATATTCTCCATCTTCTATTGTTGTGCTTTTAGTATTGCTGGTATTTGCAAAATCTATAGTAGAAATTGCACTAATACATATAAATATTATTAAACATATATATATCATTTTTTTCATACCTTATTCTCTCCTTTTATTCTACAAATATTATACTTTTAATATTGTAAAATTGTTTGTATTATTTCTGAAGCGGCTATAGTATTATCTTTGTTTGAAGTTATTGCAAGTAGTGTATTACTTCCACTAATAAATGGCTCACATATTTCTGATGGATCCATTTTTTCAAAAGGATATTCAACAATTTCTCCTGTTACATCATCTCTCATATAGCATGTTCCTGTCATATCTATTACATAAGTTTTGCCATTATTTATTAATGATTCTAATTGTTTTGCTAAATTATTTTTTGGTTCTGATATTTTTGCAATGTACCCGTCGTTATCATTTATAGAAAATTCATCTATTCCTAATGATTTTAGTAATTCTATAAATTTTTCTCTTGATTGTTTTGTTATATATGCTCCTTTTTTATAACTAAATCCATTTACTATTTTTGTTACTTCTGTTTCTTCTGGTTTTCCGTTTTTTATTGCTCCTGCTAAGACTGTTTGGAATTGTACACTTGGTTTTACTGTTAATGTTTTTTTACCATCATATTCTTGGGCTACATCATATATTTTTGAGTCTCCTTTTGAGCCTGTTTCGTTTTTTAAATCTTCTATTTCACTTGTTTTTTCTTGTTCTGTTGCGTTTTCTGCTTCTTCACTGCTTGCTGTATTTTCTGTTACTTGGTTTTCTGTACTGTTTTCTTCGTTTATCTTTTCATTACTTGTTTGGTTTTCTGGAATGTTTGGTGTGTTTGCTTCTTTTATTTCTTTTTGTTTGTTTGCTGCTACTATTCCTATAATTATTGCTAAAATCAACAATATTGTCATTATTATGGCAATTATTCTATTTTTCTTTTTCATAGATTTTTTCCTTTCATTTACTAACTTACTATTTGTTAAAGGTGTTTAGCATTTCCATTGTAGCTTTTATATATTTGTTTGCATAGTTTTTATTTACTAGTTCTGTATGGCTTTTTACTTCTGGTAATTCTATTAAAGCACTTCTTGCTACTTTTGTTCCAGTTAAAGATTTTCTAGCCCAATTTATTAAATATCCTCTACCATAACTAGGAATATGATTTGATAAATTAAAGTTTTTTCTATAAATCAAACCTATGTCGTTATCTCCTATACTTTCATCTAGCCAACCATGTAAGTCTATTAATAGTGTTTGCCCATTACTTGATTTGTGTTTTAGTAAAAATTCACGTAGTGCTTTTGTTTCATAGGCTTGAAATCCGGCTGTTCCATTATAGTTTCTTTCTTCTGTATAAGTTACATAACTTTCTCCATCTGGTTGCCAGTTTCTATTTAAGTCTATTCCTTGATGATTTGGTGCTGCACTTACTAAAGATGTTCTTCCTGGTCCATTATTTGTCCAGCCATATTTTTGTCCATCTGGATTTAAGTCTGGGAAAATATATATTGTCCAATTTGTAAATAATTGTGCATCTTTTGAATTAATTAAATATTTTTTAAATTCTTCTGCTATATATGTTAATTCGGCTCCATCTTTTGCATAAGAGTCTTCATATCCGTGTATAGAAAATGTTGTATATAATACATTTTTCCCTTTTCCAAATTTATAATATTCTAAATTTGAACCTCTTGGATCTCCTATTACTGCTAGTCCTGATTTTCCATAATTTCCTTTTTCATAATATGTTCTTATTCCTTTGAAAAACTTAAATTTTTGTGTGTTTTTTCCACTTAAATTTTCTGTTTTTATTATTGTTCCATTTTGACAGTTTGCGTTTTGAATTGTTAATGTTGATCCTTGTAATTTTGAACTTATATAATAATAACCATTTCCTGCTTCTTTTATATACCATTTTTGTCCATCTTCTCCTGTATAATCATATTGGTATACACTTCCATTATTGTTTGTTGTAATAACTTTATTAGAATGTTTGGCTTTTATTGTATATGTATTGTCACTTTTTGTATAAGAAAGGATAAATTTTTGTTGTTCTACATTTGAAGATTCCCACATCTGTATGTTTGCTGCATTTGCTTTACTTCCACCATTTACATCAAGTATCATGTCTGATTTTAGTTTTGCTTCTATTTCGTATTCTCCTTCTGGATATATTTGCACTTGCTCAAGATAAAACATTTGTGCTTCTGAATTATTGTCTGCATATACGTCAACATTTGTTCCATTATTTGAACCTTTTCCATATACATCTAAATATAATCCATTGCATTTTGATTTTATTTTATATACATTATCTGCTACTTTATAAAAAGACCATTTTTGTGCATCAGAATTGTTCCAATCATATTGGTCTACATTTGTTCCACTTTTTTGTGAGCCAGAATATACATCTAATGCCTTTCCAGATTCTATTGATATTATTTTATATTCTCCTGTATTTGAAATTTGTTCAATTCTGAATTTTTGGTTTTGTTTGTTTTGGTTATCTGAAATCTGGATATTTGCAAAGTTGTTATGACTTCCTCCTGATACTTCAACTGCTTTTTTTGTATTATAATATGGCTTTATTACATATACTCCATTTTTTATAATTCTGTTTTTATTATAATTGTCTATAAACTTTTGTACCTTTTCTTTGGTTTTATTTACCTCATTTTTTATAAATTCATTTTGGCTTATTGCCTTTTGTTCTGGTACAAATATAAAGTTTAATATAATAATTATTAAAAATAGCAAATACTTTCTTTTGTACATTTTATATCACAGTCCTTTCTTTATATAAAGTACTAATTTTTGTTTTATAAAATTAAATCTAAACCTAATTTTTTTCTTCTTTTTTTCTGAAAATAACTAATTTACTAAATATATAATTTACTATTATAACCATAATTTGAGTTACTACTTTTGCTATTATGTCATTTATTTTAAATACCTTTACCATTAATGCAAATGTACCAACATCACATAAAGCTCCTGAAACAACTCTTGCTAAAAAGAATGTTATCATTTCTACTATAAATGCTTTAAATGTGTTTGTTTTGCTATCAAATACAAATAGTTTGTTTGTTATATATGCAAATAGTACTGCACAAAACCATGAAATGCCACTACTTACAACTTCATCTATTCCTATTACTCTTGCAGCTACATAATATGATGCAAAATTGACAACTGTTGAAAGTCCTCCAAATATTAAATAGTTTATTATTTCTTTATATTTTAAATATAAGTTTTTAATTTTTTTCATAATTCTTGTATTGCTCCTTTTATTGCTTTTCCTTATTTTATTTATTTTTTTAGGTTTTCGATATCTGTAAATCTTGAAAGTTGTAATTCATAGTTTTCTCTGTTTTGTTTTACTACTGTATCTAATATAACTCCACATTGTCCTATAATTAATGCAATTGTCATTATCCCTGTTGCTAATATTGCTGATGGTACTTTTGTTATATATCCTGTTTTTGCAAATTCTACGATCACTGGAATGCCAACAATCAATCCAATTATTACAAAAATTAAGGCTATTACCCAGAAAAATTGTCTTGGCTTAAAATCTTTAAACATTTTTATTATAGTTTTTATTACTTTCATTCCATCACTTACTGTATTTAATTTTGAAACACTTCCTTCTGGTCTATCTCTATATACTATTGGAATTTCTTCAATTATAAATTTTTTATCTAAAGCATGTAATGACATTTCTGTTTCTATTTCAAATTTAGGACTCATAACTGGCATGTTTTTAACAAAAACTTTATTAAATACTCTATATCCTGTCATTATATCTTTTAATTTAGTATTAAATAAAACATTTATTGATTTTCTTACTAAGTTGTTTCCAAATTCATGGAAGTGTCTTTTATTTTCTTTTTGATATGTTCCATTTGTAAGCCTGTCTCCTATTGCCATATCTGCTATTCCTTCTTGTACTGGTTTGATTAATTTATGTACTTCTTCTGCTGGATATGTGTCATCTCCATCAACCATTACATATATGTCAGCATCTATGTCTCTAAACATACTTCTTACTACATTTCCTTTTCCTTGTCTGTATTCATGTTTTACAATTGCTCCATTTGCTTTTGCTATTTGAGCTGTTTTGTCTTTTGAATTGTTGTCATATACATAAATATCTGCATCTGGTAACTCTTTTTTAAAGTCTTTTATTACTTTTTCTATAGTTAATTCTTCATTATAACATGGTATTAATACTGCTGTTTTCATTGCATTATTTCCTTTCCTTTTATTATTTTATCTTTGCTTCTTCTTTGTTTTTCTGAAATGCGTAACTTATACTTCCTATAAAAAATATGTTTATTAATGGATATGCTCCTGATAAATACATATAATACATTGAGAAACATGATGTTATATGATTATAAGAAACTCCACCTATTAAAACTATTAAACTGCAAGCAACACCTGTTAATAATAGCCACATATCTATTATACCATTTTTTTGTTTAGATTTCAGCATTCTTATTGTAATAACTATATAGCAAATGATTCCAAATATAGCAAATATTGAACCTGTTGCTTTATATATATTTCCTATAGTATTTACTCTTTTTACATATTTCTCGGTATATTTAGAAACATTATCAATTTCATTGTTTTTTGATTTTGTTACTGCTAAATTATTTGTTATTGCTTCAAATTTTGTACTTCCTTTTTGATCATCTGGTATGTCTACTGCATAATTTACAGTTTGTACATCATTATAATTTATAACATATTTTGTTATTTCTGACATAGCTTCTGGTAATTCTTTAAAATATTCTGCTTTCCATGGTGACATTAAATTTGATGGCATTGTTGATTGCTTTTCTAGTTTTCCTTCTTTGATAGCTTGGTTTATTTCTTCATATACTTTTTTGTAAAATTCATTCGCTTTTTCTGCATTTTCATACATTCCTGCGTTTTCTGCTGCATCTTTAAGTGCCCACCAGAACCAACCATCTTCTACTTGTGTGTCTTTTGGATTTCTGTCTGATAAATCCCATAAGTTTAATGCTTTTTCCATTTCATCTTTTATTGAATTTAGAGTTTCTGAGTTTTCATATAATAAATTCATTTTTTTCCTTGTTGCTGTTACATATTTTATATCTTCATCTGTTTTTACAGAATAAATTGTTTTTATAACTTTTCCAAAATATCCATCATTTATTTCATTATATACAAATACTCCATAATTTTTTTGATTTATAAATCTTATAGTATTTAGTGAAACTACAAGTATTATTAAAGGTAGTATTGCTATAAAAACTTTGGCTCCTATCTCTTTTATGTTTATTTTTTCTTTTTTTGCTTTTATAATTATTAATACTATTGTTAGTACTATGACTGCCATTGTGAATGGTAATATCCATATTCCATCTTCTCTTGTTAGCCATAATGTTGCTAATGTTATTCCTCCTATAATTGAAAATGGTAACATTTTTTTTGCTTTTTCATCTCTTCTCCTATACATTGCAAATAAACTGCCTATTATTATAAGTACTTGTGCTAGTGTAATTCCGTTTCTATATACTCTTTGTAGTGTCCACCATGCATAAGATACAGGATTAAATAATAGTATTAAATATAAAAATATTAATGCTTTTTTGCTTTTTAATACATCTTTTATTGTGTATATAAAATATATGCATGCTATAGTATAAATTAAATTCATTGTTCCGATATATGAAAATCCAAAGTAATTTATTATTGCAAGTATTATTGGAAATACTGGCCCTTTAACTAATGTGTTGCTTGTATAATTTCCTAGCCATTTTCCTGCTCTTATACTTTTGGCCATTTCTACCATCATGTCATCATCACATAATTGATTTGGATATGGTGTTATTGGAATGTTTGAGATTAGTAGTTGTTTGATTATTGCTAATAATATTATTGCTATTATAAACCAATATTTTTTTAGTATTTGCTTTTTATTCATCTTTTATTATATTCCTTTCTAAAGGTACAAGCTCAATTTGAAAAGATTGTTCCATATTGCTTACCAAATTTTGTTATAATTAATTTTTGGTAAGTCTGTGTCTAATCTATAATTTCTGTTATAATATGGGTCACCTTTTGCTATTGTTTTTGACCATCTTTTTACAAATAGTTCATATTCTTTTGCGAATCTTTTTTGTTTTTCAGAATTTTCTGTGTCTTCTCCCCTTGATTTTGATTCATAATGATATGCTTCTACAAAAGGATTGTATACTATTAAATATTTTGCTGTTCTTACTTTTAAACAGAAATCAACATCATTAAATGCTACTGCTAATTTTTCATCAAATCCTAGTAAATCTATATATAATTGTTTTCTTACCATGAAACATGCTGCTGTTACTGCACTTAAGTCTTGTACTATATTGATATAATCTCTATCATTGTATTCTTCTTCTCCCATTTCTCTAAATCTGTGCCCTGCTAGGCCTCTTGTTCCTATTGTTACTCCTGCATGTTGGATTGTTCTATCTGAAAAATATAGTTTAGCTCCACAAATACCTACATCTGGCCTTTGTGCATACATTAGCATTTGTTCTATCCAATCTTCTGATATTATTTCTATATCATTATTTAATAAGATTACATATTCTCCTGTTGCATTTTCTACACCAAAATTTACTATTGCAGAATAGTTGAAGTAATTTATTTCAAATTTGGCTATTTTTATTTGTTTGTATTTACTTGATATTTTTTCATAATATTCAAATGTTTCTTTTTGTTTGCTGTTATTTTCTACTATTACTATTTCATAATTAAAATATGTACTTTTTAATATTGATTCTATACATTTGCTTAGGTCTTCTATATGGTCCATATTTGGTATTACTATAGAGACTTTTGGGTTTCCTTTAATTTTATAGTTTACATGATATTGTCCTTTAAATTTTCCATCTTCTATATTTTCAAATTCTAGTCCCATTCTTTGTAAATGTTTTGATATTATGCTTTTTTCATCTGCTACATCTATAGGTAATGTTGTGTCTTCTTTTTCATATAGTTCATGATATAAGATTTTTTGTATGTGTTCTATTTTCCTTGTTTTTTCACTTATTCTGAATGCTATATCATATATTATATTTTTCCCTAAATTTTCTAATATTTCTGAATGTGCTTTTAAGAAATTTGTTTTTATAACTAAAAAGTTTCCTATATAATTTTGGGATACTAGTGTATCTCTTGCAAATCCTGGTTTGAAGTGTGGCTTTTCTCTTTTTCCTTCTATTATTTTATCATTATCTGTGTATAGCATTATAATGTCTCTGTATTCTATTGATTTTACTATTTCATATAATGTAAATGGTGCTAATTCGATATTTCCTGATGAAAGTATTGTATAATCACTTTCTGAATTTGTTATATTTTTTATTTCTTCTTGATTTTCAAATTCTTCTATTTTAAATTTAGAGTATGTTTGTTCTTTTATGCTGTTTTTTAATTTTTCTGTACTGCTTTTTGGTATTACAAATGTGAATTGCAAGTCTTGGCATGATACATATTTTTTTTGTTTTTCTAGTTCTTCTGTATTAGGCTCATTGTTTGCTATCCATGTGGCATATTCGTCTAATATTGTTTTGCCAAATCTGATATGGCTTATGCATGTTGTGTATAAACCTTTAAACCCGTTTTTCTTTATATATCTTAATACTGATTTTATATTTTTTAAATTTATTGCTTTAAAAAGTTTTTTTAATTTTCTTAAAAATGAACTCACTTTTGACAACATTCCTTTCTTATGTTACTCTATTTTTTTATTCTTGTTTTTATTGCCCTTTTGCAACGACGTAAAAATCTATATACTTTTCCATGTTCATCTATGTGAATTGGTTCTTCTTTTACTTGTTCTATAACAACATTTTTTGCCTCTTCTGTTGCTTTAAAGGCTGGCTTTTTGTATGATTTTTCTATTGTTGGCATATCATTATATTCTGTTTCTAGCATATCTTTTACTACATTTACTATTTGTCCAAATCCTTTTTCCAATGGATATCCTTTCATGTAGTTTATTCCAAACTCTGACATCTTTTTAGCTTCTTCTGGATGGTCTAATAAGTTTACTACTGCACTTGCTATTGCTTCTGGTGTTGTATCTGCTAATAATACTCCTTCATCTGGCAAATCATATAAGTTATTTTCTTTATATAATTCTACTACTGGTAACCCTGCTGCCATCATTTCAAATGGAATTCTTGAAGGGTTTGATGCACTCATACAAATTCCTACTTTGCATTTATTGTATAATTCATTGCATTTTTCTACAGGTATTATATGTAAATTTTCACATTCAAAATCTATTGGTCTTGTTACTTGTTCTGATCCATATAAATATATTTTTACTTCTGGTCTCATTGCTTTTACAAGTTTTAATGCTTTTAGTCCTATATAATCACATCTACGTGGTTTTTCTGGTTGATATACATAGCATATTGCATTTTCTTTTTCTACATTTTCTAGTGGTTTATATACATTTAAATCTGCTCCAAAATCAAAGTATTCTGCTGGTGTATTAAATTCTTGTTCCATTTTATGTGCTAGCCATTTTCCTATTGTTACTGGTAAAAATCCATATTTATATGAATTTTCTGTTATTAGGTATTGATCTCCCATTGGGAAAAACCATGGTTCATAGTCTTGTATAAAATATGCTTTTTTCTTTGCTGGTAATTTTTTTACAAATTCTATTGTTTGCCATCCTGTAGCAAATAATAAATCATAATCTTTTTCAAATTTGAATCCTACATATACTCCTGCTGTACATGGTTCATACCATTCATTTATTTTTTGTCTTACCATTTCTGATGTTGATACACCATCTTCTTCTACAAATATGTCACATTCATATCCTGCTCTTATTAATGCATTTACATTTTGAATTATTGTTCTGTGTCCTCCTGAACCTTTTCCTGGATGTGGCATTACCCATGCTATTTTCTTTTTTGGTAAAAGTGGGTACATTAATTGTCTTCTCATCTCTTGTTTTTTCTTTATTTCTTCTGGTATTTCATATAATTCACTTATTTCATTTTGTAAACGACATATTTCTCCAAATTCTATTTCTGCTCTAACATCTGTGCATACAGAACTTCCATGTTTTCTATAATAGTTTAATGGTTTTGCGTTCCAACTTATTTTTCCGTCCTTTAATATGTTGTAATATATGAACCAGTCTCCTGCTACTTTAAATTCACCTGCTTTTGCAAATATATCTGTATAGTCTTTTTTTCTCCACATAACACTAGATACATTTAATATTGTGTTTGTTACACTTAAATGATATATATTTTCTTCTGCTCCTGTCCATACATAAGATTTATTCCATTCTCCTGTACGACACATATCATATAAATCATCTGATTTTTCTCTTATGAGATTGTTTTCTCCGTCTATTCTTGCTGATTCACAATAAGAAAGTACAACTTCTGGGTCGTCAAATGGTTTTATTAGTTCTTCTACAAAATTATTTTCTGCACTATCATCTGCTTCTGCTATCCAAATGAAATCTCCTGTTGCTGCATCAAATCCTTTTTTCCATTGTCTGAAGACTCCACCACTGTTTTTTTCGTTTTTTATGAATTTTACTTTTATGTCTTTGATGTCTTTGATTTTTTCTTCTATTACTTCTACACTATTGTCTGTAGAGCAATCATCTAATATTATAAGTTCATATATTGGATATGTTTGCATTAAGATGGAGTCTATTCTTTCAATAATGAAATTTGCATAATTATAGTTTGGTATTATTACACTTACTTTTTTTGGATTTTCTATATTTAATTTTTTCATTGGATTTTTGTAAATATCTATTTTTTTACTCATAATTTAAAATTCCTTTCTATTTATCAAAATGTGCCTAGAAGTTATTTTCTTTTTCTATTAATTGTACTTTTTATTTTTCTATATATTTTGTTATATAGTTTTTCTTGATACAGTTTTTCTAGTTCATCATATTTTTGTTTCATATCATTTTTTTCTTGTTCAAACTCTATTTTCATTTTTTGTTTTTCTTCTATTAGTTCTTGTTTTTCTTTATCTAGTTGTTCTATTGCAAGTTGTTTTGAGTTGTCTCTTATTTGTAAATTGTGCAATTCTTGTAAACTTGCATCAATGTCTATATATTTATTTTGGCTATAGAACTTCCAAATCTTGTTTGATCTTATTTCTTCTTGAATTTTGTTGTCTAATGCTTCAAATATATTTTTATATTTTGATATATGATATTTTTCAAATAGTTCTTCTATATTTACATATCTTCTTAAAGAGATTGTATATAAAATTGAACGGTATAATATATATTCTATAGGAACATTTTTTTCTCTCCATTCTTGGTCAAAGAAATATAGTTCGTTTTCTATGTAAAAACAATTTTTAAAAGTCATGTCCCAAAATCCATTTTCTACAAAATATAGTTCTTTTAAAATATTTTTGTCTTCAATTTGTATGTTATATTTTGAAAATATTGTGTCTTTATATTCTGGTTCTACTTTTTTATTTTTCTTTAAATTTTGTATATATTTTTCTATTATATTTTCAAATTCTTGTTGATTATTTTCTTCTAAACTTTTTGTTAATACTGTATTTAATAGATTTTCTTGATTTATATATTTACTTTTTATACTACCATTTTCTATGTAGTCTACTGTTTTTATATTGTTTTGCTGTAATAATTCTATATTTTTCTTGATATTGTTATAGTGCCCTTCTGCTTCTTTACTTACAGGCTTTTTTTCTACAACATTTTTACTGATTTTTGTTATTAGTCTATATTTTTCTTTTCTCATATTGTTATATGATATATATAATGGTAATTCTTCATTTTTTTCTTTTTCTAATATTATTAAAAAAGAATTTGTAAAAAATTCAAACATTTGTTGGTCTGTTTTTAGTATTTCTCTGTATACATCTATTTCGTTTGCTATTATTGTTGAATTTTCTTTATAATATGGATTATATTTATCTATACTGTTATATTTTGCTTTTTGTTTTTCAGAAAATATAACATTTGGCATTTTGTAATCTGGTAAAGGGTAATAAAATGTATATTTGTATCCTATAGAGTTAAATATTTGTTCTAAACTGCTTTTTGTAAAACTTTCTATTTTTTCTGGTTCGTTATTGTATCCAATTAGACTTTCAAATTTCTTGTTTAAGATATTTTCTGGATTTCCCATAAAATATCTTAAACCAAATTTATTGTCTACTGCTATTATAAATTTTCCATTTTCTTTTAGGTTTCTTTCTAATTTTTGTATGTTATCTTTTAATTTTATTTTTGGATTGTTTCCTATAATTGTTATTATTGAAAATTTTTCTTCTAAAATTATATCATCGATATTTCCTACAATTATTTCTAAGTTTTCTCTGTTTTCATATCTTTTTGCTATTGCTTTTGCTTTTTCTATATTTGGTTCTATTGTTACTACCTTTTCACAATTATTACAAAATACTTGTGTTAGCTCTCCTAAATCTCCTCCTATTTGTAGAACTGTATCTTTTGTATTAAAAGGATACCAGTTTATTAAGTTTTGGCTAACTGTAGATAAATGATATAATTCATATTCTGTAACATTTTCTCCAAATTTATTTTCATATAGTTCTTGATTATCTTTTTCTATATAATTTTTTATACATTCTTTTTCTTGTTCTGTTATTGTATTTGTTTCGTTTTTACAAAAATTTAGATTTAGCTTCAATTTTTCCTCCCCTAATTTGATAGCAATTACCAAATTTTAATTGTTTTATTTCCATCTTTTTCAATAATGTTTTGCTTTACTTTTAAATTTTCTATCCATTTTCTTGTTTCTTTTGTTTTCCAATTTCCAGAATCTTCTCCACTTCCTGAATTGTTATCCCATAACCATTGTGGTGTTGGCCATAAACAAATTTTGGGATTGATTATTTTATATAGTTCTTCTGTCGCTCCATTTTGTCCATGATGTGCCATTTGTACTATATCTGCTTTTAGTTCTTTTTGTGGTTGTTCTTTTATTAATTTTTCACTACTTTCTTTTCCTGTGTCTCCTAAAAATAATATTGTTTTATTATTTACTTGCATTTTTATTACCATACTAGAATTGTTTATTGCATTTGTTGTTATTTCTGGATTTTTTATTCCTAATATTTTGCATCTTATATTGTCAATATTGATTTCTTGGTTTAGTTTTACTTCTGTTACTTTGTCTTTTATTTTTTCATTTTGTAATACTTTTTGTAAGTTTTCTGCTTCAATAGTTCTTTGTGGTTCATATTGTTTATACCAGTCTATTTCGTTTAAAGTTACATAGACATTTTCTATTTTTATATCTGTGTTTTGTACAATATTTATAAAGCAAGTCGCATGATCTTTATGTGGGTGTGTTATAAACCAATAGTCTACTTTGCCTGTCCTTTGTTTTATTTGTTCTATTAAATTTTGTGTGTCTTTATCTGTTCCACCATCTATTACTATTGTTTTTTTATTCTTTGTTGTTATTATATATCCCATCATTTGGCTAGATCCATTGTCTTTTAATTGGCATAATTCTATTTTGTTTTCATAATTTAAAATCATCTTCAAACCAATTGCTAATATACTTATTAAAATTAATATTAATATTAATTTTTTTATTTTGATTTTTCTTTTATTTTCCATTTTTTTATTCTTTCTTGAAAATGTTTTTACTGATTTTTTATTTTTTGGATTTTTTATTTTCGTTTTTTCTTATAATGTTTATGTCAGAATCTAATCTTAATAGTCCTACTGTGTCTTTTGTTGATAGTACTTCTATTAATAAAGCATCATATTTACGATTTAATACTTCTAGTTCTCCTCTGTGGTTAAAGTGTGTACAACTAAAAGATAATGTATATTTTCCTGGTGCAATACTTATTCTTTGCTTGAATTCTACTTCTACTACTTCCCCTTTATGGTATTCTCCTGTTGCTATTTTTTCTATAAGTGTGTTTGTTCCACACATTTCTAGTCCTTTGAAGTCTTTTACTGTCATTGTAAATATTGGTTCTTTGACATCTTCATTAAATACTATTTTTGATTTTAATACAACATTTCTATCATTTTCTAGTACATTTACATAGTTTCCTTTTTCATCAAACATGCCATAGTCTATTACCTCTGCTGCTCCATTTCCATAAGTTATAAGATTTGGATTTTCTTGAAAATGTGATTTCCATTCTTCGTTTTCTGTTGCTTGTATTTTTTTGTAATTAGGATTTTTCTTTAATAGTTCATTATCTGATAGTAAACCTTCTTTGCTTTGTTTAGGGTCTAATCCTACAATTATTTTTTTGTATCTTTCTACACCTTCTTTGACATCTCCGTCAAATATTTTTTTACCACTGTCTATTATAATAGTTCTTGTACAGTTTCTTAATATATCTGTTATACTATGTGTAACAAATAATATTGTTTTTCCTTGTTTTTTAAATTGCTCGAATTTTTTAAAGCATTTTAATTGGAATGCCATATCTCCTACTGATAAAACTTCATCAACAATTAATATATCTGGATCTACATTTATTGCACATGCAAATGCTAATCTTGCAAACATACCTGATGAATATGTTTTAACTGGTTGATATAAGTGGTCTCCTATATCTGCAAAATCTATTATTTCTTGTTCTTTTGCTTTTATTTCTTCATTTGTTAGTCCCATAACTTGTCCATGTTGATATATATTTGCTATTCCTGTTAATTCTGGATTAAAAGCTGTTCCTAATTCTAAAAGTGAGCTTACTTTTCCATTTAAAGTTATTTTTCCTGCTGTTGGTGTTACAACTCCTGTTATCATTTTTAATAGTGTTGATTTTCCTGCTCCATTTTTTCCTAATACTCCTAGTACTTCTCCTTTTCTTACTTCTAAGTTGAAGTCTTGCATTGCATGGAATACTCCATGTCTTTCCATAAAAGGAAATAATGTTTCTAATAATCTATCTTTTTTACGTGCAAACATTTTATAATCTTTGCATAGTCCTTCTATTTTTACTGCAACTTCTTGATTATTTCTTTCTTTATTACTCAATGTTTTCACCCTTTCTTATTGTTTATCTCTTTTTTAATAGTTTTAATATTATATATCTTATTTTAAATAATGGTCTGCCTATTGCTGGTAAGTTCATTATTATAAAGTTTAATATGTAATATGAAACAGTTTCTTCTTTGTATAATTCATGAAATACTTTCCAATCTTTAAAATTAAAATATTTTTTTGTTTGAACATTTTTAAAATATCTTAATGCTTTTATATTTAGCTCTTGTATTATTTTTGGAAAGCGATTATTGTTTTCTACATAAGTTCCAAATACTCCTAATTTTACATTTATAAATAGTTCTCTAACTTGGTCCAATTTTTTGAATCCATGTGATATCTTGTTTGTTCCTATTTGATTGTTTCCATGTTGCCTGTATTTTATATATTTTTCTGGAATATATGCTATTTTTCCTTTTAATGACATTATTAGTCCCATCCAATAGTCATGTACTACATATTTTGATTTTGATGGTATTGGTAATATGTCTTTTATAAAACTGCTTTTTCCTAATATTGTACATCCTGTTACACAATTGTATAGGTAATTTAATTTATAACTATTTATACATCTTTTTATTTTTCTGTTTAACAACATAAAATCACCAAAAGAAGAGTATATTGTATTTAAGTTTTGGTCTACTACTTCTAAATCTCCAAATACAAAATCTACATTTTTTTCTTTTAGTGTTTTTATTGATTTTTCGACTTTTTCTGGTAGCCAAACATCATCTTGATCTGATAACATATAATATGGATTTTTTACTTGTTTTAATAAAAATTCAAAATTTTTGATATATCCTTGATTTTCATTTTGAAAATATACTGTTATTCTTTTGTCTTTTTGTGTATATTCTGTTAAAATTTTTCTTGTATTGTCTGTTGAGCAATCATCTGATATTATTAGATTTATATTTTTGTATGTTTGGTTTAATATACTTTCTATTTGTTCTTTTATATATTTTTCTCCATTATATGTTGCTAATAGTATGTCTATATTTTCTTCCATATTTAATTTTCAACCTCTCTTTTATAATACATCTGCAAAATCTTTTTTACTTCTTTTAAATATGTAATTTCCCCATATAAACATAATTATTGTGATTATCCAAAAAATTATTGTGTATATTCCATGTCCTGCTGTTATAATGTTTCCTTCCATAAAACAGTCTCTTATTCCAGTTACTAAATATGTAAATGGCATACATTTTATTATTCTTGTTATTGTGTGGTGTGTTGCTATTTGGTTTAAGTTCCATACTACTGGTGTGAACCAGAAAAATAATTGCATTAAGATTCCTAATAAATTTGTAAAGTCTGGTACTAGTGTTGATACTGCTGATGTGAATCTTGTAAAACTTATTATAAATGCATATGCTGCTACAATTATATATAAAATTTGTAATATATTTGGATAAAATCCAAATGCACAACATGTTATTGTTGCTATTATAAATAAGAAAAGTGCTACAAATGAGTTTGCTATTAATGATATTACTGGTATTATATCTACTGGAAAGACTACTTTTTTTACCAGGTAACTGTATCCTCTAATTGAACTACTAGCTCCTATTATTCCGTCATTTATGCACATCCACATTGCCATTCCTGGCATAAACCATACTACATAAGGTGCTCCATCTGGTCCTGGTGTTACAAATATGTATTGAAATACTATTACATACATCATCATGAAAATAAATGGTGATAAAAATCCCCATATACTTCCTAAACTTGTATTTGCAAATCTATTTTTAAAATCATTTTTTCCTAATTGCATTGCTATTTTTCTATTTTTCCATACATTTTTTAAAAATTCCATTTTTCTTGTCTTCCTTTCCTTAAATTGTACAAATTTTGTGTCTTTATTGTATATTTTTAATTGTATTTTGTCAATTAATTTTTAATCTTTTTTAAAACGCAAATATCCTATAATTGAAAAATGAAATATAACCATTTCTTTTATCATCTTCTTAGTAAGATTTTTTCCCGATAAAAAGCGGAAAAAACTTATAAAATGGAAATTTATATATTTTGATTTTTTAATCGATTCATAATATTTTATTAAACTTTTTATCCATTTTTCACTTTTTGCATCTTCTAGTTTTTTGCTATATTCTAAACACATTTTTGCTCCATCTAAATATGCTTTATCAATTACTTTTTCTTTTCTATATTTTAAATAGCTTTCAAAAGTGCTTCCATTTTTTTCTTTCCATATAAATAGATTTTGGTTTAAACTTCTTCCTCCAAAAACATTTGATTGATGTAGTCTATATCCAAATAGTGGTTCTTCTATATAGCTGATTCCTTTCCCTTCATTTGCTATAAAACCTATTAGCCAATCATGTGCTATTACACTTTTAAAAAAAGGAAGTGCTTTTTCTTTTACTTCTTTTGTAAATAGCTGTGAACATCCTATTCCTGCATATCGTGATATTGCTAGTTTACTGTGTTTATTTATTAATGGCATATTTTTATATTTAAAATAATCTTGTCTTATTATTTTATCTTTTTCATCTATTTGGTGGCAATTGCAATATACTAAGTCAACATTATCTTTTTTTAGTTTTTGTAAACTTTTTTCTATTTTTTGTGGATACCATATATCGTCATGGTCACTAAAACTTATGTATTGTGCTGTTGATTGTTGTAGTAAATATTCAAAGTTTTTGGTGTATCCTAAATTGTGTTCTGGTTTATATAGCTTTATTCTTTTGTCTTTTTTTGCATATTCTTCTAATGTTTTTTCTACTTCTTTGTTTGGTGAGCAGTCGTCAGAAATCAGTAGATTTATTTTTTTGTAGGTTTGGTTTAATATGCTTTCTATTTGTTTTTTTAAGTATTCTATTTTTGTGTTGTAGGTTGCCATTAGTACATCTACTGTTTCTTCCATTTTTACAATTTTCTCCTATCTTAATTTATTGTTTGGAACAGAATTAAATTTTGACAAGAAAAACAAGTTTTACATTTATGAGGCGTACTTATTGTACGTTGATTAAATGTTAAATGAAGTTTGCCGCAGTCAAAATTGTAATTCTGTTTCAACTAGTTATTTGTATTGGCTATCAACTTCCTTAAGAATAACATCATGTGCGCTACCTTCTGAAATGCTAACTTCAGACACCAAAGTCAATCTAGCTTTCTCGTGGAATTCTGGAATACTAATACTTCCACAATTGCACATAGTAGATTTTATTTTAGAAACTGTAACTTCTAAATTATCTTTTAATCTACCAGCATAAGGAATATATGAGTCTACACCTTCCTCAAAAGAAAGTGCTTTTTTACCTCCCATATCATATCTTTGCCAATTTCTAGCACGGTTTGATCCTTCTCCCCAATATTCTTTAACATATCCATTTCCTTTTTTTACTATTCTTGTAGGACTTTCATCAAATCTTGCAAAATATCTTCCCATCATGACAAAGTCTGCTCCTAAAGCTAGTGCTATTGTTATGTGATGATCATGTACAATTCCTCCATCTGAGCATACAGGAATATATATTCCTGTTTCTTTAAAATATTCGTCTCTTGCTGCTACAACATCTATTAAAGCTGAAGCTTGTCCACGTCCAATTCCTTTTGTTTCTCTAGTTATACAAATTGAACCTCCTCCAACTCCTACTTTAATGAAATCTGCTCCTGCTTCTGCTAGATATCTAAATCCTTCTCTATCTACAACATTTCCTGCTCCAATTTTTACATTGTCTCCATAGTGTTCTCTTACATAAGCTATAGTATTTTTTTGCCATACTGAATATCCATCTGAAGAGTCTATACATAACATATCTACTCCTGCGTCTACTAGTGCTGGTATTCTTTCTGCATAGTCTCTTGTTCCTATACCTGCTCCAATTATATATCTTTTATCATCATCTAATAATGAATTTGGATTTGTTTTTCTGTCTTCATAATCTTTACGGAATACTAAGTATTTTAAGTTTCCTTCGTCATCTAATATTGGTAAACATGCTATTTTGCGTTCCCATATAATATCATTTGCTTCTGATAAACTTATACCTTCACACGCCCATATAGCTTTTTCTTTTGATGTCATAAATGTATCTATTGGTGCATTCATGTCATCTCTTGAAATTCTATAGTCTTTATCTGTTACTAAACCTATGAATTTTCCGTGTGGTGTTCCATCTTCTGTTATCATAACAGTTGAGTGTCCTGTTTCTTCTATTAATTCTAATACTTCTTTTAATGGTGTTCCTGATTTTACATTAGAGTCACTTGTTATAAATCCTGCTTTATGTTTTTTTACTTGTCTAACCATTTCTGCTTGTGATTCTATAGATTGTGAACCATATATAAATGCAACTCCTCCTTCTCTTGCTAATGCGATTCCCATATCAACTCCTGATACTGATTGCATTATTGCAGATACCATTGGTACATTTGCACTATATTTGGGTTCTTCACCTTTTCTATATTTTACTAGTGGTGTTTTTAATGATACATTTGATGGTATACATCTTTCATCTGTTAAATTTGGTAATAATAAAAATTCATTAAATGTTCTTGATATGTTTTCTAAAATTTTAGCCATTTTATATAATCTCCTTTTTTATATTTTATATTAATCGAAATTTAGTTACAATTTTTTCAATGTCTTTATTCTTTTATTAATCTAACTGTTTCCTTAGCAATCATTAGTTCTTCGTTAGTAGGGATAACCCATACCTTAATTTTTGAATTAGGAGTAGAAATAATTTTTTCTTCTCCTCTCATATTATTAGCTTCTAAGTCAATATCAATGCCCATAAATTTAAGTTTTTCGCAAACTCCTTTACGTATATTAATTTGATTTTCACCAATTCCTCCAGTAAATACAATATAATCTACACCATTTAATTCTACAGCATATTTAGCTATATAGCTTGCTATTGCGTAATTAAATTCATCAATTGCTATTTTTGCCATTTCATTATCAGTATTTGAAGCTTCTTCTATTTCTCTAAAGTCAGGTGCTAGTCCTGAAACAGCTGATAATCCAGAGTTTTTATTTAATATTGTTTCCATTTCTTCTGGTGTTAAACATTCTTTTTTCATTAAATATGTTATTACTGATGGATCTAAATCTCCACTTCTTGTTACCATTGGTATTCCACCTAATGGAGTTAATCCCATACTTGTATCTACTGATTTTCCACCATTTATTGCACATATACTAGATCCCTGTCCTAAATGACATGTGATTATTTTTATGTCTTTTATATCTTTATTTTCTATTTCTGCTAATCTCTGTGATACATAATTATGTGAAGTTCCATGGAATCCATATTTTCTTACTCTATATTTTTTGTAATATTCATAAGGTATTGGATAAATATATCTTTCTTTTGATATAGTTTGGTGAAATGCTGTGTCAAATACTCCTACCATTGGTTTATTTGGCATTACTTTTTTGCATGCTTCTATTCCTAAAATACATGCTGGATTATGTAGTGGTGCTAAATCTGTATATTCTTTTAAAACTTCTACAACATTGTCATCTATTTTTACAGATTCTGCTATTTTTTCTCCTCCATGTACTAGTCTGTGTCCTATTGCTGTTATTTCATCTAATGAGTCTATTACTTTGTATTCTGGATTTACAAGTTGTTCTAAAGTAAATTCTATTGCTTCTGTATGGTTGTATGCTGGGTTCTCTATTTTTATTTTTTTACCAGTACCTTCTATTTTGTGTGTTAAAAAAGCCTCTTTTTCTCCTATTCTTTCATATTTTCCAGAAGCCATTACCTCATCTGTTTCCATATTAATTAATTGATATTTTAATGATGAACTTCCACAGTTCAATACAAGTATTTTCATTTATTTTTCTTCCTTCCTAAAATTGTAATTATTTCATTTTCTCTGTTATTGAAAAAGAATTAAATTTTGACAAGGCAAACGAGTTTAAAATTTATGAGGCGTACAATGGTACGTTGATTAAATTTTAAATGAAGTTTAACGTAGTCAAAATTATAATTATTTTTCAATAACTTTTTTTGTCTCTCTAGCAATCATTAATTCCTCATTAGTTGGTATAACAAATACCTTAACTTTTGAATTAGGACTTGAAATTTCTGCCTCTTCACCTTTAATTTTTTGATTAAGTCCTTCATCTAACTCAACTCCAAAAAATCCCAAATGATCACATATAGCCTTTCTTGAATCTTGACCTTTTTCTCCAACTCCAGCAGTAAAAGTCAAAACATCAATACCATTCATAGCAACAACACATCTTGCAATATAGCAAGCTATTAAATAATGATAATTATCTAAAGCCAATTGTGCATGATGTCCTCCTGCTGCTGCATCTGCTTCTATATCTCTAAAATCTACTGACACACCGGAAATTCCATAAGCACCTGATTGTTTATTTAATATATAACTCATTTCATCTGGGCTTAAATTTTCCTTTTTCATTATATATGTTACTACTGATGGATCTAAGTCTCCACTTCTTGTGCCCATTGGTACTCCTCCTAATGGAGTTAATCCCATACTTGTTTCTACAGATTTTCCATCTTTGATTGCACATACACTTCCGCCTTGACCTAAGTGGCAACTTACAATTTTTAAATCTTTTATATCTTTTCCTATTATTTCTGCTGCTCTATTTGACACAAATTGATGTGATGTTCCATGAAATCCATATTTTCTTATTCCATATTTTTTATAATATTCATAAGGTATTGGATAAATATATTTTTCTTTTTCCAATGTTTGATGGAATGCTGTGTCAAATACTGCTACCATTGGCATATCTGGTACTATAGCTTGACACGCTCTTATTCCTAGTATTGCTGCTGGATTGTGTAATGGTGCTAAGTCACTGCATTTTTCAATTTCTTTTATTACATCTTCTGTAATTAATACTGGATCTGAAAATTTTTCTCCTCCGTGTACAACTCTATGTCCTATTCCACCTAATTCTGATAAATCTTTTAATACTCCATAGTGCGGGTTTATAAGTCTACTGATTACAAATTCAATTGCTTGTTCATGGTTTTTAGCATAATGTTCAAATTTATGTTTTTGTCCAATTACTTTGTGTGTTAAAAATGAATTTGATTGACCTATCCTTTCAAAATATCCTTTTGCTAGCATTTCTTCTGTTTCCATATCAATTACTTGATATTTTAATGATGAGCTTCCTGAGTTTAGTACTAAAATTTTCATGAGATTTCCTCCTTTTATATATTTTAGAGATAACTTTAGTCTCTCTATTTATAGCTTTAATATACAGCTAGTATTGAATAAATTGTATTGTTTTTTTGTCTGTTATTATTTTTCACTATTTTGTGCTTGTACTGCTGTTATCGCAATTACTCCAGCAACGTCTTTACTATTGCATCCTCTTGATAAGTCATTTACAGGTCTTGCAATTCCCTGGCATAAAGGTCCATACGCTTCGGCTTTTGCTAGTCTTTGTACTAATTTATATCCTATATTTCCACCATTTAAGTCAGGGAATATTAATACATTTGCTTCTCCTTTTAGTGGGCTTCCTGGTGCTTTAGATGCTGCTACTTCTGGTACTATTGCTGCATCTAATTGTAGTTCTCCATCACATATTAATTTTGGTTCTTTTTCTTTTAAAATTTTTGTTGCTTTTATCATCTTTTCTGTTAGTTCTGATTTTGCACTTCCATAAGTAGAATATGATAACATTGCTACTTTGGGTTCTTTTCCTGTTAATTCTTTAAAACTTTTACTTGATGATATTGCTATTTCTGATAATTCTTCTGCATTTGGATCTGGATTTAATCCACTATCTGCAAATATAAATGTTCCATTTTCTCCATATTCACAGTTAGGTACTACCATAACAAAAAAAGCAGAAACAAGTTTGGTATTTGGTGCTGTTTTTAATATTTGTAATGCTGGTCTTAGTGTATCTGCTGTTGAGTGGATTGCTCCAGAAACAAGCCCATCTACTTTTGATTTTTCGTCTTTGACCATTAACATTCCATAATATACAGGATTTAATACTAATTCTTTTGCTTTTTCTATTGTCATTCCTTTGGCTTTTCTTAATTCATACAAAAGATTTACATATTTTTCGTAATCCTGTGATTTTTCTGGCTCTATTATTTTTGCACCTTCTATGTCTACCTTATTTGTTTTTGCTTTTTCTAAAATTTTTTCTTTATTTCCTATTAAAACTATATTTGCGTATTTTTCTTTTAATGCTATTTCTGTTGCTTGTAAAATACGTATGTCTTCTGCTTCTGGAAGCACTATAGTTTTTATTTCTTGTTTGGCTCTTTTTTTGATTTCTTCAATAAATGACATTTTAAATCTTCACATCCTTACTTAATTTAGATTTTTATTTTGTCTGAAGTTTATAAGTGTAAAGATATTATATCACATAAGTTTTTTTATTGCTAGTTTTTTTATAAATTTAAGAATGATTTTTAATTTTTTCTAAACTCCTACAGATGAAAATCCATTGTCTACATGTATAATTTCACCTGTTATAGCACTTGATAAATCACTGAAAAGAAATGCTGTTACATCACCTACTTCTTTTGTTGTAACATTTCTATGTAATGGAGCTCTTTTCTCTACTACATCTAAAATTGTTCCAAAATCTTTAATTCCTTTTGCTGATAATGTTTTTATTGGTCCTGCTGATATAGCATTTATTCTGCATCCTATTTTGCCTAAGTCAACTGATAAATAGCGTACAGATGCTTCTAGTGCTGCTTTTGCTACTCCCATTATATTATATCCTTCTACTACCTTTTCTGATCCAAAATATGTGTATGCTATAATGCTTGCACCTTCATTTAACATATCTTTTTCTTTTGCCATTCTAACTATTGCAACTAATGAATAACTACTTACATCTTGTGCATGTGCATATCCTTCTCTTGATGTATTTATAAAGTCATTACGCAAGTCATCTGTATTTGCATGTGCAATTGCATGTAAAATTCCATCTATTTTTCCATTTTCTTTTTTTATTTGTTCTAAACATTTTTCTATATCTTCGTCTTTGCTAACATCATTACATATATATAATTTTGAATCTGGTATTTCTTCTAATAGTTGCTTTACTTTTTCAAAGTTTGCTTCTGATGTTGTACATATTACTTTTGCTCCTTGTTCTGATGCTGATTTTACTGCTCCCCATGCTATACTCCATTTGTTGCGTACTCCCATTATTACAACTTTTTTGTTTTCTAATATCATTATTTTTCTTGTATGATATATTTAATAACTTAAATAGACCATACTCTCCTTTCTTAATTTATTTTTATATTTGTGTTTTACTGTATTTTTCGGAATTTTTCGTATCTTTTTTCTAAAAGTTTTTCTATATTTTCTTTTTGTAGTTCTAATATAGTTTGTTTTAGATATTTTTTTAGTTCTGTGCATACTTTTTCTAGTGTTTTTTCTGTTACGCCTTCTTCGGGTTCTTCAATTATTTTTTCTATAATTTCTAATTTTTTTAAGTCTTCTGCTGTAATTTTCATATTTTCTGCTGCTTCTTTTGCTTTGCTTGCATCTTTATATAAAATGCTTGCAAATCCTTCTGGTGATAAAATAGAGTAGACTGCATTTTCTAGCATTACAATTTTGTCTCCTACACCAATTGCTAATGCTCCTCCACTTGATCCTTCTCCTATTACTATACATATAATTGGTACTTTTAATTTTGACATTTCCATTATGTTTTTTGCTATTGCTTCTCCCTGGCCTCTTTCTTCTGCTCCAACTCCTGGATAGGCTCCTGGGGTATCTATAAATGTTATAATTGGTCTTTTGAATTTTTCGGCTTGTTTCATTAGCCTTAGTGCTTTTCTATATCCTTCTGGTTCTGGCATTCCAAAATTTCTTTCCATGTTTTCTTTTGCACTTTTTCCTTTTTGTTCACCTATAACAGTTACTGGTATTTCATCTAGTAATGCTATTCCACCTATAATTGCTTTGTCATCTCCGAAATTTCTATCACCATGAAATTCAATAAAATCATTAAATATATTTTTTATATAGTCTGTTGTTTTTGGTCTTTGTGTTTGTCTTGCTATTTGAACTTTTTCCCATGCTGTTTTCAATATATACACCTCTTTTTCTATGATACTTTTTTATGCATTTTTATTATTTTTGAAATGGTTTCTTTCATGTCTTTTCTTTCTACTATTTTATCAATAAATCCATGTTCTAGTAAAAATTCAGATTTTTGAAAACCTTCTGGTAATTTTTGCCCTATAGTTTGTTCTATTACTCTTGGTCCTGCAAATCCTATTAGTGCTTCTGGTTCTGCTAAAATAATATCTCCTAAACTTGCAAAACTTGCCGTTACTCCTCCTGTTGTTGGGTCTGTTAAAACTGATATATATAGTAAACCTTGTTCATTTAGTTTTGCAATTGCTGCTGAAGTTTTTGCCATTTGCATTAAAGATATTATTCCTTCTTGCATTCTTGCTCCACCTGATACACAAAAAATTATTATTGGTAGTTGATTTTTGATAGCTGTTTCTATTGCAAGTGTTATTCTTTCTCCTACTGCTGAGCCCATACTCCCCATTAAAAAGTTTCCATCCATTACAGCAAGTACTACTTCTTCTCCATTTATTTTGCATTTACCACATTTTACAGCTTCTTGAATTTTTGTTTTTTCTTTTAATAATTCTACCTTTTTTAAATATCCTTCAAAATTTAATGGGTCTTTTGTTAGAATGTCTGCCCCTATTTCTTCATAAGTTCCTTCATCTGCAATTTGTTTTATTCTTCTTCTTGATGATAGTCTAAAATGTTTTCCGCAGTTTGGGCATACACTTAAATTTTTGTGTAGTTCTTCTTTGTATATAATTTCTTTGCAATTATTGCATTTTACCCATTTCCCTATCATTTTTTCAGATGCTTCGTCATTTTTTATTGGTTTTTCTTCTATTTTGTTTACTTTTTTTATTTTATCAATAATCATTTAAAAGTACATTCCTTTCTTGATAATGTCTTATTTGTTATATATTATGAAAATTATGCATCCTTTCTAATATAGCAAACTATAATGTTAACATTTCTTTTTCTACAAATGATGTATCATATTGATTTGTTTTAAAGTTCTCATTTTCTAATATTTTTAGTATAAAATCTGTATTTGTGTCTATTCCTTCTACAACTAATTCTGCAATTGCACTTCTTAATTTTGCTATTGCTTCTTCTCTGTTTTTTCCTTGTGCTATTATTTTTGCTATCATTGCATCATAATTTGCTGGTACTGTGTATCCCGCATAAATTGCTGTGTCTACTCTTATTCCATTTCCTCCTGGTAAATGTAATCCTGTTATTTTTCCAGGACATGGCATAAAATTTTTGTCTGAATTTTCTGCATTTATTCTTGCTTCCATTACATGCCCTGTGAATTTTATATCTTCTTGGTTTAATAGCATTTTTTGTCCAGATGCAATTTTTATTTGCTCTTTTATTATATCTATTCCTGTTACCATCTCTGTAATTGGATGTTCTACTTGTACTCTTGTGTTCATTTCCATAAAGTAAAAGTCTTGATTTTTGTCTACTAAAAATTCTATTGTTCCCACATTTGTATATCCTATTTCTTTTACCGCTTTTACTGCTATTTGACCCATTTTTTTTCTTGTTTTATCATTAATTGCCATACTTGGTGTTTCTTCTATAATTTTTTGGTTTCTTCTTTGTATAGAACAGTCTCTTTCTCCTAAGTGAATGCAATTTCCATGTTCATCAGCTAATATTTGTATTTCTACATGACGTGGATTTTCTATAAATTTTTCTAAATAAATGCTATCATCTCCAAATGATATTTTTGCTTCTTGTTTTACTATGTCATAAGATTTTTCTAGTTCTTCTTTTGAATATGCAATTCTTATTCCTCTTCCTCCGCCACCTGCTGATGCTTTTAATATTACTGGATATTTTATTTTTTCTGCTAATTCTATTGCTTCTTCTTTGTTTTTTATTAATCCTTCTGAACCTGGTACTACTGGTACTCCAGCTTTTTTCATTGTTTCTTTGGCTTTTGATTTGTTTCCTAGTAAATTTATTAAATCTCCACTTGGTCCTATAAATTTTATTCCCATATCATTACAAATTTTGGCAAAACTTGCATTTTCAGATAAAAATCCAAAGCCTGGATGGATACTGTCTGCACCTGTTAAACAGGCTGCTTCTAATATTGCTTTCATATTCAAATAACTTTTGCTAGATGCTGCTGGCCCTATACAAATTGCTTCATCTGCCAATGTTTTGTGTAATGAGTTTTTGTCTGCTTCTGAATATACTGCTACTGTTCTTATTCCCATTTCTCTGCATGCTCTTATTATTCTTACTGCAATTTCCCCTCTATTTGCTATTAATATTTTCTGTAACATTTATTACTCCCTTCACTTATGTGTAGTTTTAGCTACTTAAGTATTTATACATAATATTTTGCTCTATTTATACTATTGCAAAGGTTAATTCTCCCTTTACTGCTGTTTTTCCATCAACTGTTGCTATTGCTTCTCCTATTCCTACTGGTCCTTTTTTCTTTATAATTTTTACTTCTAATTTTAATCTATCTCCTGGGACTACTTGTTTTTTAAATTTTAATTTGTCTATTCCTCCAAACAATGCATTTTTTCCTTTATTTTCTTCCATTGAAAGTATTGCAACTGCTCCTGTTTGTGCTAATGCTTCTACCATTAATACTCCTGGCATTATTGGGTTTCCTGGAAAATGTCCTTTAAAATAGTATTCTTCTTTATTTACATTTTTGTATGCTACTGCACTTTGACCAGGTTCAAAACTTTCTACTTCATCTATCATTAAAAATGGTTCTCTTTGTGGTATTATTTCTTTTATTTCTTCTTTATTTAACATTTTAATCACATTCCTTTTTTATTTTGAATAATGGTTTTCCATATTCAACCATTTCTTCATTTTTTGCACAAATTTCTACTACTTCTCCATCAAATTCTGATTCTATTTCATTCATTAATTTCATTGCTTCTACTATGCATACTACTTGACCTTTGTGAATTTTATCTCCTACTTTTACATAAGCTGGTTTGTCTGGTGCGTCACTTGCATAAAAGGTTCCTACCATTGGTGAAGTTATTGTTTCTAAACTTTCTTCTTTTTGTTTTTTGTCTTTTGTGCTGTCTATTTCTACAACTGTTGGTGTTATTCGCTCCGCTGTTACAACAGATATGTCTTTTTGAACTGTTTTTGCCATACTTATTTTTATACCATCTGGAAATTCTATGTCTAATGATGATAGTTTTGAGTTTCCCATATCATCCATTAGTTTTTTTATTTCTTCATATTCCATTAAAATCACTTTCCTTTCAAAATTTTAATATTAAATTTTTATAATCTTCAATGTTTTAATGTTTTTATATCTTTTTTAATAAGATTGTACTATTATGTCCACCGAATCCTAATGAGTTTGACATTGCATATTTAACTTCTATATTTCTTCCTTCATTTGGAACTATGTCTAAATCACATTCTTCATCTGGTACTTTGTAGTTTATAGTTGCTGGTACAAAGCTATCTTGAATTGCTTTTGCACATACAACTGCTTCTACTCCTCCTGCCGCACCTAATAAATGTCCTGTGTGTCCTTTAGTAGAGCTTACCATTACTTTTTTTGCTGCTTTTTCTCCTAGTGCTGTTTTTATTGCCATTGTTTCACATAAGTCGTTTAGATGTGTTGATGTTCCATGTGCGTTTATATAAGTTATTTCTTCAGGATTTATATTTGCTTCTTTTATGGCATTTTTCATAGCTCTTGCTCCACCTTCTCCATCCGGTGCTGGTGATGTTATATGATATGCATCAGATGTTACTCCATATCCTACTACTTCTGCATAAATTTTAGCTCCACGTTTTTTTGCGTGTTCATATTCTTCTAATATTAAAACACCTGCTCCTTCTCCCATAACAAAGCCACTTCTTTCTTTGTCAAATGGAATGCTTGCTCTTTGTGTGTTTTCTTCTTTTGTTAGTGCTTTTATATTTGTAAATCCTGCTATACTAAGTGGTGTAATACTCGCTTCTGTTCCTCCTGCAATAACAATATCTTGATATCCATGTCTTATCATTCTGTATCCTTCTCCTATACTGTGTGTTCCAGATGCACATGCTGTTACTATTGCCATAGATTCTCCTTTTGCTCCTAAATCTATTGCTACATTTCCTGTTGCCATATTTGATATTCCCATTGGTATATACATAGGTGATACTCTGTCTGGTCCTTTATTCACACATTTTTCATGCTCTGTTTCAATTGTTTCTATCCCACCTATTCCTGATCCTATTATTGTTCCTACTCTTTCCATGTTTTCTTTTTCTTTGTCTAATCCACTGTCTTTCCATGCTTGTCTTGAAGCTACTATTGCATATTGTGAAAATAAATCTAGTCTTTTTGCTTCTCTTCTTTCAAAATAATCTTCTGGGTTATATCCTTTTACTTCTCCTGCTATTTTTACTTTAAAGTCTGTTGTGTCAAATTTTGTAATTTTGTCTATTCCACATTTTCCTTCTTTTATGTTTTTCCAAAATTCTTCTACATCATTTCCTATTGGTGTAATCGCACCTAAACCTGTTATAACAACTCTTTTTTCCATTTTTATATCATACCTCCATCAACATTTATGACTTGCCCTGTAATATATGAGCTGGCATCTTCTCCTAAAAAATAAACTAGTTCTGCTACTTCTTTTGCACTTCCCATTCTTCTTAATGGTATTTGACTATTTATATTTTCTTTTATTTCTTCCTTTAAAACATTTGTCATATCTGTTTCTATAAATCCTGGTGCTACGGCATTTGCACGAATGTTACGTGATGCTAATTCTTTTGCAATACTTTTTGTAAATCCTATAATTCCTGCTTTTGATGCTGCATAATTGCATTGCCCTGCATTTCCTGCAACTCCTACAACTGATGCTAAATTTACGATACTTCCACTTCTTTTTTTCATCATATATTTAGTAACCTCTTTTGTTACTAAATATGTTCCTTTTAAATTGATTTGTATTACTTTGTCAAATTCTTCTTCACTCATTCTCATTAAAAGATTGTCTTTTGTTATACCTGCATTGTTGACTAATATATCTATTTTTTCAAATTTTTCTATTGATTCTTTTACCATGTTTTTTACATCTTCAGAATTTGAGACATCTGCTTTTATTAGTAATACGTCTTTTGCTCCTGCTTCTAATAATTCATTTTTTAATTTTTCTGTGTCTGTTTTTTCTGAAACATAGTTTATTATTATTTGATTTCCTTTTTCTGCAAATTTTATTGCTACTGCCTTTCCTATACCTCTTGAACCACCTGTTATTAATACTGTTTTCATTTTACATTCAATCCTTTCTATAGTTATGATTTTTTTATAAATCCTGTTAATGCTTTTCCTGGTCCTATTTCTAAATATTGTTCTATTCCTTCTGATTTCATTAATTCTATAGCTTTATCAAATCTAACTGGATTTATTATGTGACTTGCTAAAATTTGTTTTATATTGTCTGTTTTTTTATAAATTGTACCATCTATATTTTTTATGACTTTTATTTTTCCTTCTGCATTTTCCATATTAAATTTGACCTTTTCTAGTTCTTTTTCATAAGCTTCTTTTGCTTTTTCTAATTTTTTTGTATGGAATGGTCCACTAGTTTTTAATTTTATTGTTCTTTTTGCTCCAATTTCTTTTAATTCTGTCATTGCTTGGTCTATTGCTTGGTCATTTCCTGATATAACTGTTTGATTAGCATAATTATAATTTGCTGGAACTATGAATAGTCCTGTTTTTTCTGCAATTTCTTTGCATTTTTCTTCTATTTTTTTGGATTCTATTCCAATAATTGCTGCCATTGAGTATTGTTCTTTAGGTAGCAAATTAGCCATATAATATCCTCTTTTTTTTATTAATTTAATTCCATTTTCAATATCTAAAATTCCTGCATATACTAGTGCTGTATATTCTCCTAGGCTAAGTCCGGCTGCTATTTTTGCTTCAATATTTTTATTTTTTAATATTTCTAGCATTGCTAGACTTGTTATAAATATTGCCATTTGTGTGTTTTCTGTTTTATTCAAATCTTCTTCTGGTCCTTCAAAACATATTTTTCTTATTGGCATTTCTGATATCTTTTCTGCTTTGTCATATATTTTTTTGGCTTCTTCATGTTTATTATATATTTCCTTTCCCATTCCTACATATTGGGCACCTTGGCCAGGAAATAAAAAAGCTCTTTTTTCTTTGTTGTTGTTTTCTTCTGCTATTTTTAAGATTTCACTTAATTCCATTATTTTTTCCTTTCTTTTTAATTTAAATATTTTATTATCTCTTATCTGTTTTAGTTATTTTTTGTATTTTTACTTCTCTTCTATTTTATATTTCTATTAGTATGCTTGCTGTGTTTAGTGCTCCTCCATATCCTAATAAAATTATTTTGTCACCTGGTTTTATAATCTTTTTTCTCATCATTTCATCTAATGCTATTGGAATACTTGCACAAAATGTGTTTCCAAATTTATCTATATTTATATACATTTTATTGATTATATCTGTTCCTAGTCTGTTTGCTATTGATTTTATTATTTTTAAATTTGATTGATGTGGAACTATATATTTAATATTTTCTAAAGTTTCATTGCTTTCTTTTAGTAGCTTTTCTAAATTTTTTACTGTTTCTGTTACTGCATATTTATATACTTCTTTTCCATTCATTTCTAGTTTTAGTTTTTTATCTTTCATATACGTTTTTAGAATATCTTTTTCATCTATTGTTGTTTCTATGTTTGAATAATACTTTTTGTTTTCTGATGTTTCCTCTAATAAAACAGCTCCTGCTCCGTCTGACAATATTATTGATGTTCCTGTGTCTGCTTTATTAATATATTTTGAAAGTTGTTCTATTCCTACTACTAATGCTTTTTTTGCTGTTGTTGTTTCTATGTATTTTTGTGCTATGTCTATTGCATTTATAAATCCTGCACATCCTGCTAATATGTCAAATGCTATACATGTTTTTATTCCTAATTCTTTTTGTATTATGTTTGATATTCCTGGCATTATGTTTGTTGGCGTAGTTGTTGCGGTTATTATTAAGTCTATATCTTTTTCATCTTTTAATGTATTTTTTACTAGTTTTTTTGCTATGTCTTTTTGCTCTTCTTCAGGTTTTAAGTAGTATCTTTCTTCTATTCCTGTTCTTTTTTTTATATATCCATTTTCAAGTTTTAGTTCTTTTTCTAGTTCTTCATTCTTCTTTTTTATTTCAGGTAGATATGCTCCTGTTTTTGTTATTTTTATAGATTTCATTTCTATTTTTCCTTTCAATTATTTATACACTATTTTTTGTTTTTTTTCTATTAGAATGAGCGGTCAAGTCAAAAAAATATGTTTATAGGTGTTCACGTAAATACCTAAAGAACAAAAGCGGACATTAATAACATTTGCACTATTTAGAATATTTTAAAGTCCGCGTATTTGTTCGTGCCCGAAAATTTATAAAATAAATTTTCTGTGCATTGTTATTTTTATATTATAGGAAGTTCGAAGAACTTTCCTAATAATATAAAAATGAACTTTCTTTATTAAACTTTTGGTCTAATAAAAAAAGTTCATTTTGTTTAAAATATAAATTGTGTTTTTATTTTTCTTTTATTTTATATTGACTTATATCTGGTTCTGCAAATATAGAATCTTCTATATTATTAAATGTATATTCTCTTTCTACGGTATCTTCTGGGGCATTTGATTTTAAAAATAGTCCTGTTTCTTTTTCAATAATAACTTCACTATTTTTTTCTGTTAATGATGTTGAAGATAAAAATCCTTTTATTGTATAACATTCTTTTTCATTATATTTAGTCTTTTTTACACTGGCAATTGCACTGCTAAAAAGGGTTTGCCATTTGTTGTCGTTTTCTAAAAAATTGTATAAGTTTATTTGCATTATTGAGACTTTTGAATTAATATCACAACTTTTTCCTTCGGAACTTTCAGTAAATACATCTATTCGTTCTCCATTGTCATACATTGATACTTTTAATGTTTCTCCATTTATGTTTCTTTCCATAAATATTGCTTGCTTATTTTCTTTTTTATAGTATTCCATTATTACTTTTGTTCCTTCTTTTGATGTTGATATGGATTTTATTGAATAATTTGTATTGCTTGTGTATTTTGCTATTTTGTTTTGTAAGTCTGTAATTATTATGTAATTTCTTATTGTATGTATTACAAATATTGCAATGACTATTAATAGTATTATTCCTATAATTTTTAAAATGTTTTTCTTACTCATATATACCACTCCTTTTCTTTTGTGCAACCTGGCTATCATGAGTTTTTTAGAACTTTTAGATCATGGCTTTGCGTCATAAACTTTCGTTTATTTTGCTTTTTTACAATATTTATTTATATTTTAACACATTTAGGCATTTTTTGCAAATGGCTTTGTTTCTTTTAATTTCTACTTATCAATTTTATCATTGTTTAGTTTGGTCTGAAAACACTTTATACTATTTTTTAATTTTGTTGGATTTTTTCCTATATACGTATTTCCATATAATTTTTCAAAACTATCTATTTTATTTTTGTAATAATAAGAAGAAAATAGCAATGATTTTTGCTATTTTCTAAAATTTTATCGCTATACTTTTCTATATTATGACTTTTTAGCAAAATTTTCCTAAAGCATACTTTTTCTTTTAATCCTCTATGCTTTTAGAAAAAAATCCCTAAAAAAGTTTTTTATTTTAAAGATATATGTATATTTTCTATTTTTGCATTAAGTTCACGTGATAAAATGTTTTGAATTTGAGATATTTCTTCTTGTTTTAATTCTTGTGCTCCTATAATAGCACTTACACTTTCTCCATTTACAAACACTATACATTTATCAAATCCTTTAGTTGCTATTAAATTTTCGCAAATCATTATGCTATTCTTTGTGTTATTTATTTTTTTTATTTCTTCAGATGCTGATTGTTTTTGTGTTTCTAATGCATTTATTCCATTTAATACATTTTCATAAGATTCTAACATTTGTGAATACATTGTGTCTCTTTCTAATTTTGATTTTGAAAAATAGTCATTATCTGATACTTTAGCTGTTGTTTGTTTAGTTTCTTCGTTATTTTCAATGTTGTTATTACTATTTTCACTTGTTGTTTTTGTGGCGTTTCCACCTTCATTTGCGTTTTCACTTATGTTTTTGCTTTCTTCTGTTGTTATATTTTTTATTCCTTCTTCTGTGTTATTTGTGCTTACTGTGTTGCTTGTTGCAAGTGTGTTATTTGTGTTTTGGGTTTGGGGTGTTTCATTGGTTGTGTTTGAGTTATTTTGTTCTGTTGTTTCATTTACTTGGCTACTTACCAATCGTGCATCTCCTATATTTTCAGTTCCTGCTAATTCTTCTGCTTTTGTAGTTGTTTGTAAAATATCACTTACATTATGGTCTTTTGTTGTATAATTTAGATATCCTGCTGTTACTAGCATAAATGCTATTACGTAAAGTAATATTTGATTTTTCTTTAAAAAATTCATCTGTACCTCTTTTCTGTTTTCTTTTTTAGAAAACTTTTTTATTATTTTTATTGTATTAAATTTTTATTGCATTTCAAATACTTGTATTTTATGTGTTGGTAAGCCTGTTGCCGCTTCTACTGCTTGGATTATATTAGTTTTTACATCAATATTGTTTGCTCCTTTGGCTGTTATTATTGCTCCTTCTATTTTTGGTTCTATTACTTTTTTAGTCATTGGTGTTTTTGTTCCATTATTTTCTTGATATATTATATCTTTTTGTGAGTCTGTTTCTTGTACTTTTCTTATTCCTCCTGATGTGTCTGTTTCTTCTGTTGTACTACTTTTCGAGTTTTCATTGTACATTGCTACTACTTCACTAGATTCTGAATAATTGATAAAAACTTTTACTTCTCCAACTCCTTGTATTTGACTAAGTATTGCTTCTAACTTTTGGGAGAGTGTGTCTTCTTTTGATACCTGTTCTACTTGAACTTGATTTGTTGTTGCTAATTTTTTGTTTGTGTCTACTTCTTTAACATTTTTTGATGTGTTTTTATCATTCCATATTATATTTATGATTACTATTGTTATTATTAAAATTATAATAAAAAATACTAAATTTTCTATTTTCTTTTTGTTGTTCCCTTCTTCTTTATCTTTCTCGACAAGTTTATTTAATTTATCTTTAAACATTTTTCGTTCACCTCATATTCTTTAATTAAAAAATTTTTTATATTTGATATGTCTTGTGTTGATAAATTTTGTTCATTACTATTTTTCTTTGTTTCTCCTATCTGCACTTTTTTTATTTTTTGAACTTCTTTTACAAGTTTTTGCTGTATGTCATTTTGTTTTTCTTGCTCTTCTTTGTTGTTTTCCTTTTCTTCGTTTGTTTTATTCTCTTTTTTTACTTTTAATGTTATTTTTTCTATATCTGTTTTTTCTTCTATTTTTATATCTACTTTGCAACTTTCTACTATATACCCTTGTCCTTCTATCTTTTGCTTAATATCTTTTTCTAATTCTTCTTTACAGATTTGTTTTAGTCTAGTATCCATTGATGTTTGGTCAACTGCTTCTGTTGATGTTGTTTGGCTTTTGCTGTTTTCTACTATATTTTCTAATTGGATTGAAAAATCGTTTTTTACAAATGGTGATATTATATTAAATAAAATGTACAATCCCATAACAACTTTTATATATTTTTTTGTTTTGTTATTTGGTAACAACATTTCAAATAAAGAAACTATGACTATAGCTAAAGTTAAATTTTGGGCCCATTCGCTAAAATAATCTATCATTAGTCCCCCTCTTTCTATTATGTATTATATTGCTATTAACTTATCTATTTGCTCTACAACTACCTGATATTTGTGTTTTTTACCTATACATCATTCCACTGTTAGATATTTTTATAACTAATGTTGTTCCTACTATAACCATAACTGATATTGAGCATAAAATTGCTAATAGTACTTTGAATATATCTCCTATTTGTTCTAATAGTTTTATTATTTTAGTGTCTGCAATTGGTTCACTTATGCTTGCTAATATTTTATACGATATTGTTAATATTGCTATTTTTATAATTGGCATTATGCATATTCCTATAATAATTACTACTCCTATGACTCCTATTGCATTTTTTAATATTATTCCACAACCTAAAACAGTGTCTACTGCGTCACCTAATATTTTTCCTACAATTGGTATGCTACTACTAACTATTGCTTTTGCTGTTTTTGCTGTGATTCCATCTATACTGCTTGATAATGTTCCTTCTAAAGAAATAACTCCAACAAATGTTGTTAGTATAACTCCTAAGATCCATATTATTCCTGAATTAAATGTTTTTGATATTTTATCTATTTGTACTTTGTCTCCTATTTTTGATACAATACTTAGTGTTGCTGCAATTAATACTGCTGGTATTAAAAAACTTTGTATTATATTTCCTATAAAATTTATCATAAATAAAATGGCTGGTTCTAATATACTACTTGTTGTTATGCTTCCTGTATATAGCATTAATGATACTAGTATTGGTACTAGTGAATTCATAAATCCTACTAAATTTGTTGCTGTTTCTTTTACCATTGTTATTACATTTGAAAAATTATTCATAATTACTGTTACTATAGCTATGTATTGGACATAATAAATCATTTTTGAAACATTGTCGTTTTGAAGATTTTCGCTTATTGATTTTAATATACTATGTATTACTATTATAATTAAAATACTTACTAAACTTTTTATACCTGTTTTTACTTCTTTTCCTAATAAATTTATTATTTTTTTGTATATTGTTTTATTATCAATTTTTCCTTTTATTGCACTATTTAACATTGAGTTTATATCTATTCCTTCAAAAAATTCTCCTGTGTATTTATTAGCGTTTTCTATAAAACTATTAATTCCAAATGTTTCTTTTTGTGAATTTATCATTTCTTCTTCTGTGCTTGTTGCAAATGTTTTTATGCTAAAAATTTGTATAAATAAAATTGTTAATATTATTATTTTTAAAATTTTTGATCTCACATTTACAATTCCTCCTATTTGTATTTTTAATTTATGAATTTCTAAAATGTATTTTTTACTTATTTTGCTTTTTTTGATTTTATTCTTTTTATGGTAATATTTTTAAGATGATTTCTAATAGGCTTGATATTATTGGTATGGACATTGATATTATTATAATTTTTGTTCCTAATTCTATTTTACTACTTATTGCTGATTCTCCTGCATCTTTACAAATACTTACTGCAAATTCGGATAAAAATGCTATTCCTGTTATTTTTATTAGTATTGTTATAAATTGATTGTTGATATTTGCTTTGTTTGAAATTGATTGTATTAGCTGTATAATTCCTGTTAGCTTGTCCATTACAAGTATTAGTATTAAAACGCCTGTTAATAAACTTATATATAGTGCAAATTCTGGTTTATATTGTTTTAATAAAATTATGAGGATAAGTGCTATTAATCCAATTGCTATAATTTTTATAACTTCCATTTTATTCATTCCTTTCTGACTTTACCTCAAATCACATTTTTTTAGAAAAATTTATTGTTTTTTAATTATGAAAATTATATTGTTGTGACTTACAAGTTAAATAGTGTTCTAACTGTATCAAATAATCCACTTATCTCTTTTATTACCATGGTTAATACTATTACTAGTCCTGCCAATGTAGTCATCATTGCTTGATCTTCTCTTCCTGCTCTTACTAATACTTGATGTAATACAGCTACTAAAATTCCTATTGCAGCTATTTTGAATAATAGATTTATGTCCATTTTTAATCATTCCTTTCTTAATTTTTCATAATTAGATGATTTTTATGCCTTTCTAAAACAATATAATTACTATAGCTAATCCTCCTATTGTTCCTAGCTTTTGGTATAATTTTTCATTCTTTTTTCTTTCTTGTATTGCTTCTTGTATTTGGATTTCTAAAAATTCTTCTGTGAGTTCTATTTGACTTATTTGTCCTTCTGCGTCTGAACTTCCGTAATAATTTTGATAGGTTTTTTAATTTTTTTATATCTTCTTCTTTCATGTTTGTGTTTATTTCTTCTAACGATTTATCCCATGCTTCACTTGCTGTTTGATTATTCATATTGTTTTTTGCTTGTGTAAATATATTTGCTATATTTTTTATTGATGTATTTTGACTTATTTCTTCAAAGATTTCTCCTATTGGTGAATATGTGAATTTTATTTTGTTTTTAAAAATATTTAGTGCATTTTTCATTTCTTCTAATTCTTCTACTCTATAACTATACTTTTTTGCAATTATTTTTCCTATTAAACTCATTGATATCCATAAGATTAATAACATTATATATTTTATTATATTCATATTTAACTACCCTTCCTTTCTATACTTTTTGGTTATATCTATATTTTATAAATTCTATGCATATTTCTAATATGTTAAATTCTGTAAATGTTTTCTTAGCTTAAGAAAATAATTTTCTCTATTAGTTTTGATTCTATTATTTTATTAATTTCAGAATTTGATTTTACACTTGTCATGTTACTTCCATGCATTGTAAATATTCCTTTTACTCCTGAATTTATGGCATATTGTATAGCTTCTATATCTTCTTTTGTTCCTATTTCATCGCATGCTATTACTTCTGGTCCCATTGCTCTTATTAGAATTTGCATTCCATTATATTTAGATACATTTTCTATAACATCTGTTCTTATTCCTATGTCATTTTGTGGAATTCCTTTATACATTGCTGCAATTTCTCCTCTTTCGTCTACTACTCCACATATTTTTCCTCTAAAATTCATTTCGGGTATTCCATTACTTATGTTTCTTATGGTGTCTCTTAATATTGTTGTTTTGCCTTTTCCTGGTGGTGATACTATTAATGTATTGTATATTGTGTTGTGTTCTTGATCTATGATGTCTTTTAATATTTTTTGACTGCATCCTTTTACTTCTCTTGCTATTCTGAAGTTTAGGCTTGATATGTATTTTATGTTGCTTATTTTTTGATTTTCTATAACACAGGTTCCTGTTATTCCTATTCTGTGTCCTCCTTTTATTGTTATATATCCCTGTGATATTTGTTCTTTATATGCATATATTGAATTTTCGCATATTTTTTGTATTATGTACTGCATGTCCTTTTCTGTGACTTGGTATTGAATGATGATATCTATATCTCTTAGTTTTATGATTATTGGTTTTTGTGTTTTTATTCGTATTTCTATTGCTTTTTTGTATATCTCTATTTGTGGATTTTGCTTTATTGCTTCTTCTATTATTTTTACAATATTTATTGGAAAGTATAATAGTATTTGTTCCATTTTTATCACGTTCCTTTCTAAAAGGCATTGTCTGATTAAAAAAAGAAAGCACAAATACTTTTTTAGTATTATATGCTTTCTTTTTTTATTTAGAACTTTTTTATTCTAAAAAATTTTATTTAATTTTTTACTTAATTGTTCTTATTTTTTATTCGTTTTTATTATTCTTCCCAGTTATGATATACATTTGCTACATCATCTAGTTCATCAAGTCTTTCTAATAGTCTTTCCATTTTTTCTATTCCTTTTTCGTCTAACTGTACTGTTGTTGTTGGTACCATTTGTACTCCTGCTTCTAAAAATTCTAGTCCTGCTTCTTCTAGTTTTTCACTTACTTGTGTGAAGTCTGATGGTTCTGTAGTTATTTCATATACTTCGTCTTCTGCTGAAAAGTCTTCTGCTCCGGCATCTAAAGCTAACATCATTATGTCATCTTCTGACATGTCTGTTGATTCTTTTTCTATTACAATAATTCCTTTTTTGTTAAACATATATGATACACATCCAGATGTTCCTAAGTTTCCTCCTGCTTTGTCAAATACGTGTCTTACATCCGCTGCTGTTCTGTTTTTGTTGTCTGTAGATGTTTCTACTATTACTGCTACTCCGCATGGTCCATATCCTTCATATACTATTTCTTCATAGTTTTCGTTACTTGTTGATGCTTTTTTTATAGCATTATTTATTGTGTCATTTGGCATATTTGCTGCTTTGCATTTTGCTATTACTGCTTTTAGCTTTGAGTTTCCTGCTGGGTCTGGTCCTCCTTCTTTTGTTGCTATTAGTAATTCTCTTCCTAATTTTGTGAATATTTTTCCTCTTGCTGCATCTGCTTTTCCTTTTTTGGCTTGTATGTTATGCCATTTGCTGTGTCCTGACATATTTTTCTCCTCCTCTTTGTTTTTTATCGTATTTTCAAGGCTTTCTATCCTTTATCTTATAATTTTCGTCTTTTATTGTATCACATTATTTCTTATTTGTGTAGTATTTTCTTAATAATATTTTGCTTTATCTTAGTTTTTTCTATATTATTCATTAAAAAATCATACTCATGTTATGCATTCAAGCAGATTGTGAGTATGATTTTTTGTTATTCCTCTTCTTTAATGATATTTTTGCTACCTAAATATGTAGCTAAGAAATATGCTCCATAAATTATCCCTATAATGATAACTGTTGCAATTGCTGATGGTAATAAATCTTTTTTGTTTGCTAAACCTGACATTACTGATAATGCAAATTGTATTCCAAATATAGAATGTATAATTGCAAGAATAAGTGGAACTCCAAAGAATATTCCAATTTGTCTATATAATGCTTTATTTATCATTTTTTCATCACAACCAATTTTTCTTAAAATAGTATATCTTTGTTTATTATCTGAACTGTCAGTTAATTGTTTTAAAGCTAAAATAGCTGAACTTGCAATTAAAAATATAATTCCTAAATAAATTGCTATGAATGTTACAATAGTTGCTAATCCTATACTTGCTTCTCGAATTGATATTTTAGTTTTTCCTTCAATGTCTATACCTTTTTTATATAAATTTTGTATAAATTCTGAATTATCATCAACAAATATTTTTTCTACCTCTTCTTTTCCCTCTTTAGTATCTGCATTATAATTTGCAGCTAATAAATATTGTTCTTTCATACCTTCTGTTAAATTACAATCATCTGGAACTAATATAATTCCTGTATTTGTATGATTAGGAGACATTTGAATATATCCTGTTTTACATTCATTATATTTTGATTTATATTGTTTTCCAACTATATTTAAAACATTATTTCCATCTTTTAATGCTTCATCTCGTAATTCTTTTTGTAAATCAAAATCACAAAGTACAATATATTCATCATTATTTAATTCATATTGATTAATTCCATATAGTTTTGCAATTTTATTATAGTCAGATATTTTTACTAGTTGTTCTGCTGTATCAAACAAAAGATTTGGATATCTGGTTTTTATTTCTGCATATTTGTCTCCGAAAAAATCTTTCCAAGTCAAATCATCAGTGGAATATACTGTTATTTCCACAATGTCTTTTAGGACATTCATATCTAAACCATTATTTTTTAAAGTTTCAGCAATAGGTATTTTTGAATCCGACATTGCTTCTGGCGTTGATGTTATCTCTTTTCCATAAGTTCCATATTGTAAATGTTTTTCTGGTAAATTAGCTGTTTTATATAGATTCAAATCTACTGGTGTCATCTCAATTAACTCTCTTTGCATTGTATTTCTTAATGATAAACTTGCGGAAAGTATTGATATTGTCATAAATAACATTAAGCATATTACACTCATACTTATAACCATTGTGTTAATTTTGTTGTTTATTTGTCTTAATACAAACATATTAGTATTTTTTAAATAAATATTTTTCATTTTTTGAACTATTTGTATTATAAATCCTGATAATGACCAAAAAACTGCTACTGTTCCAACTATTCCCATTAAAATAGGTGCTAAAATTTTATCTACTGTTGTTAAACTATTATCTCCTGTTACTTTCCAATAAGCGTAGCCTAATAATGTCGCAGCTCCTAAAAATACTAATATACATATAATAGGATTTTTTATTTTTATATTTTCATTTTTCTTATTTGCATTTAACAAATTAATTAATTTGTATCTTGAAACTGTAAATGTATTAAAGAACATTACTGCAATATACATTACTGCAAAATAGATACAAGTTTTTATACAAGCATCTTTAGAAAATACAAATTGAAATTTGCTCATATCTGATTCAAACATTTTAGCAACTAATATTGACATGAATTGTGATGCAAATACACCTATAATTACACCTACAATTAATGACATAATTCCTACTAATATTGTTTCCATAAGTATTATTTTAGATATTTGTTTTTTTCCCATTCCTAATGTCATATATATTCCAAATTCTTTTTTTCTTCGATTTATTAAAAAATTATTCGCATATACAATTAGTAGCCCTAATACTACTGCTACAAATACTGATACATATCCTAATAGACTTATCATGAGTTTTATAATTTCTCTTGTTGATTGTGATACTTCTAACATTGCTTGTTGACTATCTATTGAGTTGAACATATAAAATATTGCTACACCTAATACTAATGTTAAAAAATAAATTGCATAGTCTTTAAAACTCTTTTTCATATTTCTTATTGATAACTTAAATAACATCGTTTAAATCACCTCCAAGAAGTGTTTGTACCTCAATTATCTTCTCAAAGAATTGTTTTCTTGTGTCATTTCCTTTAATTAATTCATTAAAAATCTTTCCATCTTTTATAAATATTATTCTGTCTGAATAACTTGCTGTAAAAGCATCATGTGTTACCATTAAAATTGTTGCATTCAGTTTTTGATGTAAATAATCAAATGTCATTAATAATTGTTTTGCTGATTTGCTGTCTAATGCTCCAGTTGGTTCGTCTGCTAATATTATTTTTGGATTTGTAATTATTGCTCTTGCTGCTGCACATCTTTGTTTTTGTCCTCCTGATACTTGATAAGGATATTTATTTATTATTCCTGAAATATCTAATTTTTTAGCTATTTCGTGAACTCTATTATTTATTTCAGTGGCTTTTACTTTTTGTATTGTTAATGCTAATGCTATATTTTCGTAAATTGTTAAAGTATCTAATAAGTTAAAGTCTTGAAATATAAATCCTAATTCTTCTCTCCTGAATTTATTTAATTTGTTTCCTTTAAGTTTTGTAATATCTTCCCCATTTATAATAATATGACCTGCTGTTACTCTATCAATAGTAGATACACAATTCAAAAGTGTAGTTTTACCTGATCCACTTGCTCCCATGATTCCTACAAATTCTCCATTCTTTACATTAAAGCTAATATTGTCTATTGCTTTTGTTAAATTAGATTTGTTTCCATAGTATTTTTCTATGTTTTTTACTTCTAATACATTTTCCATACTAAAAAACTCCTTTCAATTTTTGTATATCTACATTATAATTTCATTTTTTAATTGTTGCCATCGATTTATATTACAATAGCATTACATTTTTTGTAAGATTTCTCTAAAGCAACATTGCCTTTATTGTGCATTGTTAAATATCTTTTAAAATTTAATTGACGTGCAAAAGCACGCCTCTTAAATTTTAATTTGTTTACTTAGTAATTTTTGTTTATTTTTATTTTAGTTCAACGTAACTACTTTTTGGGAATATAATTTTAACCTCTGTGCCTATATTTTTTTCTGAGTTTAATTCTATTCCTAATCCTAATTTATTACATAATTTTTTGCATAAATATAATCCTATACCAGTAGACTTTTTGTTGATAATTCTTCCATTTTCTCCTGTAAATCCTTTTTCAAAAACTCTTGTAATTTCTCCTTTTTTTATTCCAATTCCATTATCTTTTATATATAAAATAATATTTTCGTTATTTGCTTTAGTATATATTTCTACTTTTTTACCTTCTTTTTTAGAATATTTAATTGAATTTTGTATAATTTGATTTATTATAAAAGTAGCCCATTTGCTGTCTGTAAATACTTCTTTTTCTACATCATGTAATTCTATACTTATCTTATTGGAAAGCAATGCTCTTTTATTTTTTAATATTGCTCCATTTACTATTTCTTTTAAATTTGATTTTGTTACAACATAGTCTTTATTTACTGTATTACTTCTAGCATAAAACAATGCTTGTTCTGTATAATTTTCAATTTCATCTAGTTCTTCATCGATGCTTTTTGTTACTTCGTTTTTATTGTTTTCAATAATTAATTTACTGGTGGCAATAGGAATTTTTATTTCATGAATCCATAATTCTATGTATTCTTTATAATCTTCTTGTAATTGTTTATATGAATTTACATTTTCTAACATAGATTTTCCGGTTTCTTGTATAGTGTTTTTTAATATTTTACCTTCAATGAAATCTGGAGTGTTTATTATTTCTGATATTAGGTACTTGCTATCTAATTTTTCTAAATTATTTTTTAATTCTTTGTAAAAGTTGTTCTTTTTTCTGTATTCTATAATAATATCAATACTAATAATTATAATTGGGCATATTGCAATATAAAGCCTTACAAATATTTCAATTTGCGGATATGGCAATAGTAATATTTCTGAACTTGTTATTATAAATAACACTAGTAAAATTAATAATATCTTTTCTTTTATAAATTCCCTAAATTTCATTTTAATATATACCCTTGTCCCCTTCTTGTTTCAATTTGATTTATTATTCCTAGTTCTTCTAGTTTTGTTCTTAGTCTTTTGATGTTAACATTTAAAGTATTATCATCTACAAACTCTTCGCTTTCCCATAAGTAATCCATTATTTCATCTCTTGATATTACCTTTTGCCTATGTAATACTAAATATTCTAATATTTTATATTCATTTTTTGTTAGTTCTATTTTCTTATCTTCATTTTCTATAATTCTTCCTGCTGTGTTTAATATAAAGTTTCCACAGTCTATTTTATCTGGATTGTTTCCAGAGTTTTGGTTTCTTTTTAATAGTCCTACTATTTTGGCAAGTAGTATTTGGATATTGTATGGCTTTGTTACATATTGGTCTGCTCCATAATTTAATGACAATAATTCATCTATTTCGTTATCTCTGCTTGTTACCATTATGATTGGTACATTTGATGTTTTTCTTATTTCTTTGCAAATAAATTCTCCATCTGTGTATGGTAAATTTATATCAATTAATAATAAATCTGCTTTTGCTTTTAATATGTCTTCTACTGCATTGTCAAATTTTTTTAGACTTGTTGCTATGAATCCATTTCTGTTTAGAAATGTTTCTAATTCTTCTCTTAATTTTTCGTCATCTTCTATTATTAGTATTTTTTGCATATTTCTTACCTCCATTAGCATTATATCATATTTTGTTTAATATGTATCTTACATTTTTTGTAAGATTTCTACTCAACAAAATCTGACATTAATAATATTTGCACTTATTTAGAACATTTAATTTCATATTTTCTTGACTTTATCACTCTAATTAGAGTATAATAAAAATAGGAAATGGAGAAACCACAAACGTGGTTTGCCAGTAATTTGTGAAAACACATCTTACCGTCAAGTAACAGATGTGTTTTTTATTTGTCTATTTGCTTAAAAATATTACGAATATAATTAAGGCAAATACTATAATAGTTTCGACAACTAAAGCAAATAAAAGTAAGTATATTATTTGTAATAAAACTGCTTCTATCATAGCACCACCTCCATTCTAAAAGACAAGCCTTTATATGTAAAGTGGCAAACCACATCTGCTTATTCTCATTTCCTATGTTAGCTATTCTACAATATTATTTTAGATTTGTCTATAAAATTTATAACTTTTTATTACCTTTTTATTAACTTTGTTTTTCCTTATACATTTTTATAATATCTTTAATACTCATATAAAAGCAGATAATTATCAACTAACTATCTGCTCTGTAAATTTAATTTGTCATTGTTCTAAATAAAACTAATCTGTTCATTTTGGCTAACTATCCAACTTTTCTGTTTAGCCTCTTTTATCTTATCTCCAATTTCATTATTTCCTATTAAAAACGGAGAATTTTCATTATGTTTTTTTATATTTTCAATAACTAGACCTTTATTAGAATTAGCATAACAATATTTGCACAAATGTCCACATGTATTATAAGCACCTATATCATTTCCCATAAGGCAATTACATTCTTGTCTTAAATTCTTTCTTTTGGGTGGTTCTAACTTGCAGTTTATTGATTTTTCAACAATTTCTTGGCTCATACATCCATTACATTTTAATCCATATTCTGATAAAAAAGTTTTTTCGCAACAACTATGTATTACTATTCCATTTTCTTTACCAATTTTTGCAAAGTTTGAAGCTATTTGGATTTGTTCTTTTTTTGTTGGTGGTCTTAAATCTGGTGCATTTCTTTTTACTTTTTTCATAATCTAATGGATGTCCTGCTGTATAAAAGTCACAATTTGGTGCAATAAAAACATTATCTCCAAATTCTACTTTTGCACCATCTAATATTATGCAATTATGATTCATGTAAAAATTTTCTCCAACAAAAATGTTATAGCCATAATCACACCAAAAATTCTGTTCAACTATTATTTGCTTTCCTGTTTTTGCAAATAATTTTTTTATTAGTCTATCTTTATTTTCATAATCTGATGGTTTTAGATTATTATATTCAAAACAAATATCTTTAGCTTTACACCTGTCTTTTATTAATTCTTTATCATTATTAGCATCATATAAAATTCCTGCTAACATTTTATCTTTTTCTGACATAAAATTTCTCCTAACATTTTGTCTTTGAATTCACTCAATGTAATAGTTTTTTGATTTTTATGTTAAGCATATTCATATTTTTTCTATTTAAGCTAAATATGCTACTATCCCAATTATACCTATCATTGCTAATCCTAAACTTGGCATTATAATTCCTGGTAAATCTTGAAATTTATCCGTATTAATTTTTCTAAAAACTGCACCTATAATTAAAAATACTATTGAATTTAACAAAGCCATATATTTTGGTACCTCTAAAGCTCCACTAAGTACTGCTATTACAACGCATATGTCTGCAATCATTAAAATACAATATAATAGAAAAAATGGAAACATTATAGCTTTATATAAACCTTCCAATGTATTGTCTGCAATCTCAAAATTTGTTTTTCCATTATCAGTAATTCTTTTATAAATAATTGCCTGGATACATAGTAAGCCATGTACAAATAAACCATCTATGCAACCTATAAATCCCGTTATTAAAATTATATTTGATAGTATTTTATTGTTTTCTATAATCATATCTGCTATAGCATAAAATCCAAATCCCAATAATATTACAATCTATATTATAATGCTATGCCTTTCTTCGGAATAAAATATTTATTCATATCATTTCCTTCTAGTTTTAATAATTCTACTTTATTTTTTATTCCTCCTCCATATCCTGTTAAACTTCCATTTGTTCCAACTACTCTATGGCAAGGAATTATTATACAAATAGGGTTCCAACCAACTGCTCCACCAACTGCTTGCGATGACATTCTTTTCAAATTTCTTTTTTTAGCAATAATTTTTGATATATCATTATATGTTACAACTTTTCCATATTCAATAGAATTCATTATATTAGTTACCTCTTGTCTAAAAGGTGTTAGATTTTTTATTTTATATTTTGGTATAAAATTAGGATTTTTTCCACTAAAATAAATATCTAGCCATTTACTTGTTTCTTTAAAGATTTCTATTTCTTTTTCTTCACAGTTTATTATGTGCTTAGATGAGTCTCTTGAACCTTCAAACCATAAACCTGTTAAATATTCTCCATCACTATTCATAATCATATTTGAAAAGTTTTCCGGTGTTTTATACATATATTTATAAGTCATTTTATGTTCCTCCTGATTTTTTATTTGTGTGCTTTGTTTACAATTTTTTAATATTTCAAACTGTCTTTTTCTAAAAGGAAATCATATATACTCATTATTATAATTCCATTATCATAACGTGATTTTTTTATGTTGTCTCCTACAATTATTATCTTTTTAAAAAAATCATTTACATTTAATAATGATTTTTGCTCTTGCGCTACTTTTTCAGGTGTTTTCATCTCTAATGCTGATTGTATATATATTTTGTCATTTCCTTTATTGGCTACAAAATCAATTTCTAATTGTTTCTTACTATTTCCTTCTCTTATCTCAACTGTTCCTACATCTACATTGTACCCTCTTTTTCTTAGCTCTAAATAAATTACATTTTCCATTATGTGAGATATTTCTTCACTTTGTCTAAAATCTAAAAATGAATTTCTTATTCCCATATCAGAAAAATAATATTTTTGGGGAGTTTCTATAAATTTCTTTCCTCTTACATCAAATCTTTTTGCTTTTTCTATCATAAAATCATCTTGTAAGCATTCTAAATATTTATATATAGTTTTATCTGTCATTGTTGATTTTTTGTCTCGTTCTTTAAATACATTTGATAATTTTAATGGATTTGTTAATGATCCAATGTCAGACGCTATTATTTGCACTAACATTTCTAGCTCTTCTTTATTTTGAATCTTGTTTCTTTCAACAATATCATTTATATATACATTTTCTCTTTGATTTTTCAAATAATTAATTTTAGCATTATCCGTTTTAGCTAGTAATGTTAATGGTAATCCTCCATAAGTATAATATTCATTTAATGCCTTTTCCTCACTTCCATCAAATACAGAATAAAATTCGTCAAAAGATAAAGGATAAACTCTTATTTCGTCTCCTCTGCCTCTAAATTCTGTTATAATATCTGATGATAAAAATTTAGAGTTACTTCCAGTTACATATATTTCAACATTGTTTATGTGCATAAAGCCTATTAAAACTGACTCAAAATCTTTAACCTCTTGTATTTCATCTAATATTATATAATATTTTTTATTATCAACAATTAAACTTCTTATATACTGGTCAAGTATATCTGGATCTAAATATTTACTATTTGCTCTTTCATCTAGACTTAATTTGATGATATGATCTCTTTCTACACCTTGCTGAATAAGATAGTTTTTAAAAATTGGATCTAATAAGTATGATTTTCCACATCTTCTTATTCCAGTAACTATTTTTATAAGTCCATTATCTAATCTGTCTACAAGTTCATTTAAGTAGAACTCTCTTTTTATTTCCATATTCTCACCTCTATTACGAATTTTTTCCGTTTGCGGAACTTTTTCGTAATTATTATAGCATTATTTAGAAAATTAATCAATCATTTTATTACGAATTTTTTCCGTTTATGGAACTTTTTCGTAATTATTATATGTATTTCTAGTAAATTTTATTTTATATTTTTTCTAATAACCTAATTTATATTAGAAAAAATTCCACCTAAATACATGATGTACTTAGGTGGTGGTAGTATAATAGCAATATATTATTTCATAATTTCATATATTCCTTCTGCATTCTTATAGATAAGTCCTTTTGCAAGTAATTTCTGTATTACTTCCTGACTTGGTGAAATATTAAACCTTCTTTCTATTCCAAGACGGTTTAATGCAAAGACTCTCCATGTTGGATCTACATTGTATTTTCCTTCTGTTTCAGAAAGTTTGTCATATGAAATTGCTTCGTTATTAAGTTTTTTGATTATTTCTGGCAAGATGTCTTTTTCTTCAAAAAGAAGTTTGTTTCTTACATATTCCACATCAAATCTTTCCTGTTTAAAGATTTCCCTTAAAACCTTATTGTGGCTCTGTGTTTTATAAAACAGCTTTAAGATTTGTTTTGTTTCTTCTGTCTGCCTTCTTTCTGCTTCTTCTTTTTCAGCTATTTCCAGCTCTGTTTTCTCTGTTGCCTCCGGTTCTTCTTTTTTTGTTATTTCTGGCTCTGGTTTTTCTGTTGCCTCCGGTTCTTCTTTTTTTGTTATTTCTGGCTCTGGTTTTTCTGTTGCCTCCGGTTCTTCTTTTTTTGCTATTTCTGGCTCTGGTTTTTCTGTTGTCTCCGGTTCTTCTTTTTTTGCTATTTCCAGCTCTGGTTTTTCTGTTATCACTGTTTTGGTTTCAGATGCTTCTTCTGGATTTGTTTTTTCTGCTTTCTCTAGTTCCTTTTTGTATTCTTCTAGTTGTTTTTCTCCTTTTATTATTTTTGAAACATCTACTTTAAATTTTGATGCTTTTCTTTCTCCTTTTTTTGAAATATAAAATTTGAGATTTTTTCTGGAAAGTTTTTCTCTTTCGGCAAATCCCATTGTTACTAATTCTTCCAATTCCTTCTTGGCCTCGCTGTATTTTATTCCTAATGCGTCTGCTACATATCTTGTAGATATTTTCCGTGGCTTTAAAGCATTGATAACAATTAATACGTCTTTTTTCTTTCCTTTAATTTGTTGTGTTTTTCTTTCTTTTTTTGTTGCATTTTCGGCTGTTTTTCTTTCTGCTTCTTCAGCTGCTTTTTTTGCTGCATTTTCAGCTGCTTCTTCAGTTGCTTTTCTTTCTGCCTCTTCGGCTGCTTTTTTTGCTGCATTTTCAGCTGCTTCCTCAGTTGCTTTTCTTTCTGCCTCTTCGGCTGCTTTTTTTGCTGCATTTTCAGCTGCCTTTCTTTCTGCTTCCCCAGCTGCTTTTTTCGCTGCATTTTCAGTTGCCTTTTTTTCTGCTTCTTCAATTGCTTTTTTCTTTGCTTCTTTTTCTTTTAATAACTTATCTTCATTTGTCACTTCAAATTCTATTTCACTGCAAAAATCCTGTTCCAGTGATTGTTCGAATATATGTCTTGCTATTTCTTTTTTGCCTTTTTCCTGAAGAACAATTTCTTCTTTTGGGATTTCTTTAAAAGTAATCCTCATTTGTCTTGCCATATAGTTTAATACATATTCTTTAGCTTTCTTTCCCTTTAATTTAATTAAGATAATGTCATGACTCAGCATATTTTTTCTCCTTTTGTTTCTATATCTATTGTGTATTGCTATTATACTACCCTCCTTTCGTTGTTTAATTGGTACAACGTTTTATATTATGTTACCTTTAATAGTATATCATATTTTTTTATTGTTTTCAACTATATTATATTTTTTCATAACTTTTTTTATAATCTCTTTCATTTCTTAGAATTTCTGGCTTAAAGACTTCTAACATTTATATATATGCATCTCCTATTTCTAAATTTTTATTGTGTTTTGGAATGTAAAAAACACTTTAAAGTTACTATACTTCACTTTAAAGTGTTTTTCAATATCATTGGTCACGTATTGCATGTTTTTATTTGTTTTATGCAATATATGTTAAATATGATTTTATTATTATTCAGCTTTTTCAGCTTCGTCTTTTACTGTTTCTACTGGTGTTTCTTTAACTGTATCTACAACTTCTTGTGTTTCAACTGTATTAGTTTCAACAGCTGGAGCTTCTTCTGGAGCAGTTGTTTCTTCTGCAACTGGTTCTTCTACTAAATCTTCTTTTACTGTGATTTCTCTGTTTTCTATTCTTGCTCCTACTAATTCTTTAGTTTTAGCAGCTTTTCCAACTCTGTCTCTTAAGTAATATAATTTAGCACGTCTAGCTTTTCCAACTCTTACTAATTCTACTTTTTCTACTAATGGTGAGTGAATTAAAAATGTTTTTTCTACTCCTACACCATAAGATGTTTTTCTAACTGTGAATGTTTGGTTAAGTCCTCCACCTTGTACTTTAATAATAATTCCTTCAAAAACTTGGATTCTTTCTTTATTTCCTTCTTTAATTCTTACATGTACTTTAACTGTATTTCCTACTTTTAGTTCTGGAATTTTATTCTTAAGTTGTTCATGTTCAATTGATTTTATAATATCCATTTTAGAATTTACCTCCTTCTTTACTTTCTTGAGCGGTACCTTAATTATGTGGTACTTCATTTATTTATTTTTCTAAAATTTCTTTTTTTGATAAAGAATAATTTTTAAGCAAATCTGGTCTTTTTGTTTTTGTTATATGTATTGCTTGTTCTTTTCGCCATTTATTAATGTTTTCATGATGGCCTGATAATAAAACTTCTGGTACTTTTACACCTTCAAAAATTTCTGGTCTTGTATATTGTGGATATTCAAGTAGTCCTTCTGAAAATGATTCTTCTTTTATTGATTCTCCTGTTAAAACACCTTCTACATATCTGCTAACACTATCTATTAAAGCCATTGCTGGAATTTCTCCTCCTGTTAAGACATAATCACCAATTGAAATTTCTTCATCAACAATTTTGTCTAATACTCTTTGGTCTATTCCTTCATAATGTCCACATAATATTATTAAGTGTTTTTCTTTTGCTAAACTTTCTACTTTAGCTTGATTTAATGTTTGTCCTTGTGGTGACATATATATTACTTTAGCATTTTTTTCATCATTTTTTATTGATTTATATGCTCTATATACTACATCTGGCATTATTACCATTCCTGCTCCACCACCATATGGAGTATCATCTACCTTTTTATGTTTGTTTTCTGAGAAATCTCGTATATTTATTACATTAATGTCTATTATGTTTTTTTCTTGTGCTCTTCCTAAAATACTTTGATTCATAACTTCAAACATTTCTGGAAATAAGGTTAATACATCAAATTTCATATTATACATCTAATCCTTCTAACAAATGTACTGTTATTTTATTATCTTCTAATGAAATATTTTTTATTACTTCTTTGATGGCTGGTAATAAAATTTGTTTACCTAATTCATTTCTTACAACATATATATCATTACTTCCTGTATTATATATATCTTGTAAAACCCCTAAAATGATGCCATCTTCAGTATAGACTTCCATCCCTATTAAGTCTGCTATATAATAGCTTCCTTCTTCTAATGGTGCTGCATCTTTGCGTTCTACTTTTAAACTTGCATTTCGCAAAGTTTCTGCCTCTTCTACTTTGTCTATTCCTTTGAATTTTATTAATACCATGTTTTTATGATATTTTACTTCTTCTATTTCATAATTTTTTTTATTGTTTTTTATTTCTACATATACTTTTTTCAAATTATCAAACCTTGTAATATCATCTGTATATGGAACTACTTTTACCATTCCTTTTATTCCAAATGTGTTTACTATTTGACCAATTTCAAAATATTCTTGCATGCCATTACTCCCTTATTCAGCAAATTCAATATCTACTTTTTTTCTTTCTTTTGCAGCTACTGATTTCATAACAGTTCTAATAGCTCTTGCATTTTTACCTTGTTTGCCTATTATTTTTCCCATATCTTCTTTAGCAACATTTACCTTAAATTCAATTAAATTTTCGTTTTCTGGTTTTGTTACTTCTGTAATTTTTACTGCATCTTGATTTTCAACTAAATGCTTTACAATAGTTTCTAAGATATCTTTCATATCCTACCTCCTATTTGCATTAAAACTATTTTGTTTTTTCGATTAATGCTTTTACTGTGTCTGTTGGTTTTGCACCATTTTTTATCCATTTTTCTACTTTTTCTTTGTCTAAAACAACTGTAGCTGGATTTGTCATTGGATCATATGTTCCTATTTTTTCTACTATTTTACCATCTCTTGGGCTTCTTGAATCTGCTACTACAATATGATAAAATGGAGCTTTTTTCTTTCCTTCTCTTTGTAATCTGATTTTTACCATGAATATCACCTCCTTAAACTGTTTCTTTTTTCTTAAAATTTTAGATTTTTTAATGTGTTTTCATCAATACCTTTCATTAATTTTTTCATACCACCTTTGTTGTTTTTTAACTGTTTCATCATTTTCTGGGTCATTTCAAAAGATTTTATGAATTTATTAACTTCTTGTACTGATGTTCCACTTCCTTTTGCAATTCTTTGTCTACGGCTTCCATTTAAAATTTTAATATTTCTTTTTTCTTGTTTTGTCATAGAACAAATCATTGCTTCTATTTTTTCAAATTCTTTGTCATCTACTTTTATGTCTTTTAATTGATTCATTCCAGGAATAAGTTTTAATAATGATGAGAATGATCCCATTTTCTTGACTTGTCTTAATTGTGCTAAATAGTCATCTAAGTCAAATTCTTTTTTTCTCATCTGCTTTTCAAGTTTTTCAGCTTGTTCCATATCAAATGTTTCTTCTGCTTTTTCTATTACAGATAATATGTCTCCCATTCCTAAAATTCTTTGTGCCATTCTGTCTGGATGAAATACTTCTATGTCACTTAGTTTTTCTCCTGTTGCTGCAAATTTAATTGGTTTTCCTGTTACTTTTTTTACTGATAGTGCTGCACCACCACGAGTGTCACCATCTAATTTTGTTAATACTATTCCATCTATTCCTACTTCTTTATTAAAAGTATCTGCTACATTTACTGCTTCTTGTCCTGTCATTGAGTCTACTACTAATAGTATTTCATGCGGTTTTACTGTTGTTTTTACATTTTTTAATTCTTGCATTAATTGTTCATCTATTTGTAGTCGTCCTGCTGTATCTAGTATTATTACATCATTTAGTTTTGATATTGCTACATTTATTGCTTGTTTTGCAATATGTACTACGTCTTTTGATTGTTCATTACTAAATACTGGTATGTTTAATTGTGCTCCTACTACTTGTAATTGTTTTATTGCTGCTGGTCTATATACGTCACATGCTACAAGTAATGGCTTTTTTCCTTGTTTTCTAAATAAGTTTGCTAATTTTCCTGCTGTTGTTGTTTTTCCTGAACCTTGTAAACCTACTAGCATTATTATTGTTGGAGGGTTTGGTGTAAAGTTTACTTTGCTTTCTACTCCTCCTAATAATTCTACTAATTCGTCTTTTACTATTTTTACTACTTGTTGTCCTGGTGTTAATGATTTTAGTACATCTTGCCCTAATGCTTTTTCTTGTATTGTATTTATAAATTCTTTTACTATTTTATAGTTTACATCTGCCTCTAGTAAAGCAAGTTTTACTTCTCTTAACATTTCTTTTAAGTCTGATTCTGTTATTCTTGCTTTTCCTCTCATTTTTCTTGTTATTTCTTGTAAACGATTTGATAATCCTTCAAATGCCATTTGATACACTCCTTTTTATGTTTAATGGACACTTTCTTTTTTCTTAATTTTGATTAATGTTACATTAATCCATCTAATTCTTTTTTTACATCCTCTAAGATTATTGCAATTTGTTTGTCTGAATATTCTTTTTGTATTTTTGTTATTTGTGATAATATTTTTGCAATCTTCTTATTTTGTTTCAACATCCTTTTCATAAAAGATAGCTTTTCTTCATATTCAAAAAGCTTTTTCTCTCCCTTCTTTATTATATCTCTTACGGCTTGTCTGGTTATTTGGTTATTGTCTGCTATTTCTGAAAGAGATAAGTCGTTATTGTAGTAATCGTTTAGAAGTGTGTATTGCTTTGTAGTTAATAGACTTCCATAATATTCGCATAACATACTTATTTCTATTTTCTTTTTTAGTTTTTCTTCTACACTTTCTTCAAATTTTTCTTCCATTTTACTACCTTCTTTTTTGTAATGCAAATATACTTTACACTATTTTATTAATTTTGTCAAGTATTTTAACTGTTTTTTATAAATTTTCTTCATTATATATAATATTTCTTTTAAATACTTAAATACAAAATTAGTGGAAAAAATAAAGTATTCCACTAATTTTGTATTTTTTGTCATTTTAGTATTTCTTTCGTTTCCTACCGGAGTTATACTAAAATTATATTCATTTTTACCTTTTCAGGAAGGAATAAACTTCTTTAATATCTAATACTTTATTGGTAAAGATCCTTGAATCTTTTACATCTAAAATAATATTAGAGTGGCTCGAAACCCGTTGTTAGAATTGGCATTGCTCGCATTATTGTCCCAACGGTTACCTGCGGGATTGTTGTTGTTGTAATTACCTCCACGCAACACAACCGACTCGCCCGTACAAATAATTAGCTTACAGTTTATCCCTAATAATTTTTCATATTATTTTTTTTGAAATTAAATCTTCCTGTAATAAAATATTTCTTTTTTTTAATTCATATGTATTTGCAATACTAAAATACCCAATATGTCCTGTTAAATATTTTCGTGCTTCTTTTGATGATATATTGTTTTCTTCTATTTGATTTAATAATTTTTTTACTTTTTTCTTAAATCTTCTTTTTCCCTTATCTCTTACTTTTATTCTATATTCATTTATTTTATATCCACAAAAATTAACTCCCTGTTTTGACTTGAATATACTGGTTTTATCATTTAATTCTAATTCTAGTTTTTCTTTTAAAAATTTTTCTATGTCATTTAGTGCTTTTTTGGCTTCTGATTTTGTTTTTACCAGAATTATAATATCATCCATATATCTGTATACTTGTTTTATTTTTAGTTTTTTTACTATATATTGATCTAATTCATTTAAGTAAATGTTTGCGAATGTTTGTGATGTATAATTTCCAATTTCTAAGCCTTTTTTCTTTTTTTGTACAGTTAATATTTGTTTAATAAGCCATAATAATTTTTTATCTTTAATTCTTTTTTGTAGTATTTTATATAATATATTTTTGTCTATATTATTAAAAAATTTTTTAACATCCATTTTTAATATATAATATTCTCTATATGACTTTTTCATTTTTCTCATTCCAGCTTGTAAGTCTAAAGTTGCTTTATGCATTCCTCTGTCTTTTATACATGCATATGTTGTTTTTATAAAACTTGGTACGTAATATGGTTCTAAAAAGTTATTTACAATCCATCTATGAACAATCCTATCAATATATGGTGCTTTTTCTATTGTTCTTTCTTTTGGTTCATAAACTTTAAATGAAGTGTATTTACTATGTACATATGTTCCTGTTTTTAATTTTTGATATAAATATCTAATATATTCTTCTTCTTTTAATGAAAACATTATTACTTCTTTTCTTAATTTTTTGCCTTTTTGCGATTTTTTATGTGCTTTCATTAAATTCTCATATGTTAAGAGTTTATCATATTGATTTCTTATCCACTTTGCCATTTAATTTTTCTACATTATTTACAATTACCATTAATCCATCTGTAGTATTTTGTAAATTCCCTTCTATTAATATTTTATCTTTTATTTTACAAAACCTATACATATAATCTGCTATGTTATTCTTTGCTATTATTTTTACATTTTCTTTATGATCTTCTAATTCTAAATTAATAACTATTATTGCATATACTTTTCCTTTATCCACAAATTTATAAGTTCTATCAATTATTATTCCTGCTATTATTACTTTGTTCATTTTTTATATTTGGATTAGCTTTTATAAGCCCTCCTATAATTCTTCCTATCTCTGCTAATTTAGTTATACTTGTTTCAAAATTTTTCTTTGATATTGATTTTTCTTCATTTAGTATTCTCATCATAGATCTATTATAACTTATTAATGCATCAATTTTATTCAGATATGTATATGCACTTTGCCTATCTTTGTTAATAAAATGGGCATATTCTAACATTTTTAATGTTGATGTTTTTATTTCTGATCCTATATTAAATTTTTCTATTCGTGGAATTTTTATTAAAATTTGAAATGTGTGTGTTATATAATCTTCTATTTTTGGTATTAATATTAAAGTTCCTGAACTTCTATATTTATTTAATGTGTCATATGTAGACATAATTCTATATTTGTACCTCCGTCTTATATTTGCATATTGTTATGGGATAGTAACAGTAGTCAGAGCTACTTTAAAAATAAAGTGGCTCGAAACCCGTAGTCAGAACCGGCATAGCTCGCACTACCGTCGCAACGGTAACCTGCGGGACGGATGCTGTAGTAAAAACCTCCACGCAACACAACCGACTCGCCCGTACCTGGATTTATTTCTGTAGTAAATTCTCCTACGTTTCCTCCCATATCATATATATTACTTTGTGCTGTTGTTAATCCTGTATTTAACCTTTGTGCTGTACCTGCAGGTTTTATTGTGTTTCCAGAGCTATCTTTTACTTCTTGACTTGACCAATTTCCATTAAATCCTGTTACTTGTTCTGCGTATCCTGTTGTTCCATTATTTTGTATAAAGTTTATAGCTGTATCCCATGCATAACTTGAGCATAAATATGTTGTAGCTCCTGTTCCGCCTCCTATACTTTTTGCTAAATTGTAGGCTTTGCTCCAAATTATGCTTGCATAAGGTTCTTGATTAGCTTTGATAACTGGTGTTTCTCCACTTTTTCCTACTTCATATCTTCCTATATAGTAGCCCCCATATTTTTCGACACTTGCCTTTTCTTTTTTTATCTGTTCTACTATTTCTTTTCCTATGTTTGCAGTAATTCCATTTTGAATATCATTGTCTGAATATGTTACATTTGCGTCATTTAGTGTTAATTCATCTTTAAATGCTTCTGTACTGTTATCATCTTCTACTCCCCATCTTGTTCTTTCAAACTTTAAATCACTACTTGTAGCATCTGTTGTACATGGTATCCATACATACTCATTACCACTTGAATCTTTTATTACTAGTCCGTTTTTTACTGTATTTTCTCCTGTTTTAGTTGAAACGGTAAATCCTTCTGGTACTGGAACTTTTACATTATCTGCATCTCTATATGGTGTGTATTTTAAAGTTCCATTTACATTTCCATTATATATATCTGATACCTTAAAACTATAGTTTCCATATTTGCTTTTTGTATTTAATGTTGTTTCTGGTTTTATTTCGTCTGCATCTGGTACTCCATCAAAATATTGTTCAAGTACTTCTTTTAGACTTGTTGATGTTACTTCTCCTATTTCATTATCTACTTGTTTTTCTACAATATTTAGTCGTATTTCTTCTAGCAAACTTTGTTTTTTAGTTGTTTCTTGTGCTGCTGTTGCCCTTGTTAATATTCCATTATTTCCTGAAAGTGCTGATATTGTGACTCCTGATAATATTAATAATACAATTATTGTAATAACTAGTGCTACTAGTGTGATTCCTCTTGTGTTCTTTTTTTCTTTTTGCATTTGTTTTTTCCTCCTCTTATTATTTATTTTATTTTTTATTAAGTATATAACTTAATAAAAAAATAAAATAGTTCAAATTCAACTTATTCTAAGCTTTTATGGATTTTACTTTAAAAGTTTTAAAATTTTTTTGAAAAACATTATTGCATTTTTTGTTGGTATATGATATAAAATTATTATAATTGTTTTATTAAGTTATATACTTAATAAAATGTTGTATTTTTAGTATGATTTTTGGATTTTTTATAATAAAAAATAAATATTATTATTGTATTTACTGATTTATAAAAAAAAACAAGTTATAAAATTAAAAATATTTTATAACTTGTTTTTTTTATTTTTTTGTAAATTCTTTTAATAGTTGTTCTCTACACTTGTTTTCAAAGCTGTCATCTAATTGATTTATGTTTGTTAATTCTGGATCTTTATTATATTTTCTGTTTAGGCAATATTTTATAATGTAATCTGATACTTCTGGATTTTTAGAAAGTAATGGTCCGTGCAAATATGTTGCTATTACATTTCCTAAGAAAAATCCTTCTTTTTCATCTCCAAACTTGTTTCCATTTCCATATAATACTTTTCCAAATGTTGATGTTGATTGATATGTTTGTCCTCCATGGTTTTCAAACCCTATAACTTTTGTTGGTTTTCCTTTTGCTAATTCTACTTCTAATACTATATTTCCTATACATCTTTTTTTTCTGTCTTCTACCGCTTCTGTATAATATGGAAATATGTCTAAGCCTGGTATTATATTTCCTTCTACTCCTTTATAATATTTTCCAAATAATTGATAAGCTCCACATATTAGTAAAAAGAATACACCTTCTTGAACGGCTTTTTTTATTTCATTTTTGTATTGTACTAAGTCTTCTGCTAAAATGCTTTGCTCGTTGTCAGCTCCTCCTCCTGCAAAAATAATATCATAATCACAAAAATTAGGCTTTTCATCTCCTATTGAATATTTGTCTATTATACATTTAATATTTCTTTTTTCCATTCTGTATTTTAATACTTGTATATTTCCGTAATCACCATATAGCTCTAACATATCTGGATATAAATATAATATTTTTATTTCTCTTTCTTTCATATTGATTTACTTTCCTTTCTGGCTTTTCTTAGTTATGATATAAGTACAAATGTTATAATGTCTGCTTTTGTTCCATTATAGGAAAGTTCTCAGAACCTCCTATATGGAATAAATAAAAAGTAGAAAATTTATATAACTTTATTATTTATATTTTATTATTTCGTGTCTTGTTGGTTGTAAAGCAGTATAATTTGCTATAACATATTTTTTTATATTTGTTTTATATAATTCTTTTACAGCATCTTCTAAATTTAAGTATGGTTTTATTTTGTCTGCATCAAACCCTGATGTTTTTATTCTAATCGCTATGTCATACGCTCTTTTTCCTGCGGTTATAACTTTACTTACTTTATATTTTGATAATTCATCAAAGTTTATATCCCAAATCCAAGATACGTCAAAACCGTCTGCAATATTGTCATTTAATACAAATAATAGTTCTTTTTCTTCATTATCTTCTTTTAATATTCTAAGACTTACATTTGCTCCTGTTGGATTTTTGGCTAAATTTATAATTGTTGGTATTCCTTTTATCTGTAGCTTTTCTAGTCTTCCATTATTTAACTGAAATGTTAAAAATGATTTTTTTACACTTTCAATATCTATATGGTAAATATCCATTATTGTTAAAACAGCTATATAATTGTATATTGTGTATATACTATTATCTTGAACCTTATATTTTATTCCTTCTACTTCAAATGTTCTTTCTTTTAAGTCTATTTTTTTTGCAATTTTATAGTTTTCTTCTGTACCATATTGGCATTTTGGACATTTGAATTTTCCTATATGTGAATATTGATAATATTCATATTCTAAACGTGTTTTGCAAAATGGACAAAATTTTCCTTCTCCTGCTTCTTTCATTTCTTTTGTTGCATTTTCATAAGGTTCTGCATGGTAATAATATACTTTTGCTTCTTTATTTGCTTTTCCTAATCTTGCTACATTTGGGTCATCATGATTTAAAACTAAATTGCCTTTATATGTTTTTAAAAATTCTTGTATTTTTAATATTAGTGTTTCCACTTCTCCATTTCTATCTAATTGATCTCTAAAAAAGTCCAGAATTACAAGTGTGTCTAGTCTGAATATTTTAAATATTTTGGGTACATAACTTTCATCTACTTCAAATGTAATATAGTCTGCTTTTATTTCTCCATTAATTTTGCAATTTTTTATTAAGGTGGAAATAATTCCTGTTTCCATATTATTTCCTTCTTTATTGCTGATTACTTTATATCCCGCTTGTTCTAATGTGTAACTAATGCAGTTATTTGTTGATGTTTTTCCATTTGTTGCTGTTACTGCTATTACTGGGCAATTTACTTTGAAACTTTTTAAAATGTTTGGATTTATTTTTTTTGCAATTTTTCCTATAACATTTCCACCTTGTTTTCCAAATATATTTAATATTTTATTTATAGTTTTTAAGAAAATTATTAAAATTGCATTTTTCATTTTTGTTTCTTCCTTTCATTTTGTTTGTATTTAATTATATTTTTTATATCTAAATATGCATTTTCTTTTTATAAATTCTCTAAAGTCGTCTACATTCCCTATTTCAAATCCTTGCTTGTCTAATATAAATGCATCTGTCTTGTCTAAATATAAATAAAATTTGTCTTCTGTTTCAAAAACTCTTTTTAATTGCCAATAATACATTTTTACATTTAATTTTTTTCCATATAACAAAAAGTTTTTATCATAAAATTTAAAAGTAAATTCTTGTTCTTCTTCTATTTTTTTGCTTTTTATTTCTTTTTTTACTGTTTTTATTGGGTGGTAAAAACGCCAAAATACAAATCCTATTAGTGTTATTGCTGTTATTAATGCTAATAAATAGTTTGCATATTTTAATTGCATGACTATGCAAAATACAAATGCTAAAATAAATATTATTGTATATAAATAATATGTTGTTCCATATTTCTCTTCATGAAACTCTAAAAACTCTTTGTACATTTCTTTAGTATATTTGGTTTTATTTTTAAATAATACTTTCATTTTTTTATTTTCCTTTCGTTTATATATAGGCTAAAATTCATCTTCTATTATAAATTTTATGTTTGTTTGTTTTGACCATTTTTGAACTGCTTTTTGTAAGTATTTTATTACTTCTTCATTAAATTTTCCATCTGTTTTCATTATTTTTTTCATATCTTCCATTCCTATATATCCTAGTGAAAGTGTAGAGTTTTCATTGTAAAGTAAGTCATTTATATATTTTCCTTCTTCTAAACGTGCTATTGCTCCATGTTGCCAATGGATTGGACTTATATTTGATAATGTTCCTTTTAAAGCATAGTGTCTACACATTAATGCCTCATAGCATATTTCTAGCCTTTGGTCTAATAAATCCCAAAATATTTTTTTATTTTCTTCTGATATAATTGCTATTTGCGCTAAGTTTATGCTTACTTTGCCTTGACTAAATGTTCCTGGTTGTAAACTTTCTTTTTTGGTTATAAAACTAATTGGACAGCCTTGTTCTTTGCATTTCTTTGCATATTCTGTTATACTGTTATATTTTTTGAAAAAGTTATTTTCATTGTTATCTGTCTGCTTTTTTAGTATATATACACATCTTAAGTAATCTTGGTGTTCATATTCTTTTTTTATATTTTTCATTCCTTGCATATATTGTGTTAAAAATTCTTTTATTATTTTTATGTTTTCTTCTAAATATGAGTCATCTTGTTCTAAGTTTATATATATTTTTACATAAGATAGTTGTCCATGTATTGCCATCAATGTATTTAGTTGGTATTTTATTATTTGTATTCCCTGTTTTAGTTCTTCTTCTATTAATTCTTCTGATTTTAGTTTTTCTTCGCTTTTTCTTAAATATTTTCCTAAACACATTATATCTATAGATTGTGTTCCATATTGATTACTTGCAACATTTTCTATAATTTGTGACATTGCTAAACATGCTGTTTCAAATCTTTTTGGTGTTTCTATAAGCATATCATTTATTACTGTTCCTTTTTCTAACATATCTTCTAATTTTATAAAACTGTTTCTGCAAATCGGTTGTACAAAATATTCTGAATCATGAAAATATATAATTCCATCTTTATGTGCTTTTACAATTTTTTCTGGTAATAACATTCTTTTGGTTAAGTCTTTTGAGACTTCTCCTGCTATATATTCTCTTTGTATTGATGCTGTCATATTTTTTAAGTTTTTGTCTCCATTTTCGTCTTCTATAGTTTCACTTCTTATTAGTCCTAATATTGATTCATCTGTTGTGTTTGCCTTTCTTACTAAAGCTCTTGTATATCTATATACAATATATTTCTTTGCTAACTCATATTTATCCATTTGCATTAATTTTTGTTCAATTATATCTTGTATATCTTCGACTAACATTCTTTTTTTATCTGTTTTTTCTATGTAATCTATTATTTGCTTTATTTCATTTTTATTTATTTTTCCTTTTTCTTGCACTTCTTTATTTGCTTTTTCTATTGCTATTTCTATTTTTTCTCTGTTGTATTCAACAGCTCTTCCATCTCTTTTTATTACTTTCATTTTTTTATTCATTCCCTTCTAGTCTAAATATACTGTTGCAAAAGCAACAATTTAGTGTTATAATTCATTCATAAAATTATTGTGAAAGGAACTATATAATGAATGAATTACTTTCTATGTCAAATTTTATAAATAGTTGTGAGCATAATTGTTCTATGATTCAAAAAAAACATTTTAAAAAAGGCGAAATTATTACAACTTATATTCAAAAGCGTAATCAGTTTTGTATTTTAGCTTCTGGACAAGCTGAATTAATTAGGTATGATTTTAATGGAAATAAAACAATTGTTGAACGCTTTTCTAAAAATGATATTTTTGGTGAGGTGTTTTATGTTATTACTACAAATAATGAATTGTTTGTTGTTGCTAAACAAAGTTGTGACGTACTTTTTTTTATTTATGATAATATTTTAAAAAAATGTAAGCCAAATTGTAAATTTCATCAATTTTTAAATGATAATTTATCTACTTTTATAATGCAAAAAGTTATTAGTTTGAATAGTCGTGTAGAATTGCTAACTAAACGTTCTATTCGTGATAAACTACTTGGTTATTTTACTATTTTATCAACTCGAACACTTTGTAAGAGTTTTAGCTTGCCATTTTCTTTGACTGATTTGGCTGATTACTTAAGTGTAGATAGAAGTGCTATGATGAGAGAACTTAAGTCTTTAAAAGATGATGGTTTTATTGAAAAAAATGGCAATACTATTACTTTGCTATATAAATAATTATAATGTTGATATATATTTTGTGTGGTAAATACTTTATTTTTGCATCTAAGATAAAATTTTATATATCATCTATTTTTATGTTGTCTTGGCTATATTCTTTTTCTTCACCTGTTTGCATATTTTTTATTTTTACTGTATTATTAGCTATTTCATCTTCTCCTATGATTATTACATAAGGAATTTCTAATTTATCTGCATATTTGAATTTTGCTTTTATTTTTTTATTATTTAGATATACTTCAATTTTTTTTCCTTGACTTCTTAATTTTGTAGCAATTTTTATAGGGATTTCCATATTATCTACCATAGAAATAACTAATGCGTCTGCTACAGATTTCTTTTCTGCTTTTATTAAATTTAATTCATTTAGTTTGTAAAATAGTCTTGTTAAACCTATTGATATTCCTACTCCGGGTAGTTTTTTATCTGTGTAATAATCTGCTAAATTTTCATAACGTCCGCCTGAACATACACTTCCTAATTCTCTATAATCATTTAAAAAAGTTTCATATACTGTTCCTGTATAATAGTCTAGTCCTCTTGCAATTGTTAAATCTAGCTGATAATTTTTTTCTGGAACTCCAAAAATTCCTACATATTTTAGGACTTGTCTTATTTCTTCTAATCCTTGGTTAAATTCTTCATTTTGTATTTTTAAATTTTCTAATTGTTGTAATTTTTCTTGATTGTTTCCTTTGATTAAAATAAATGCCATTATTTTTTCTACATGGTCTTTTTCTACTCCTAGTTTTATTAATTCTTCTTGTACTGTTTCTTTTCCTATTTTGTCTATTTTATCTATTATACGTAAAATCTCTGTGCTATTTTCCTTTTGCCCTATTTCTTCAAATAATCCATTTAATAATTTTCTATTGTTCATTCTTATAGTAAAATTGTCAAATCCTAATTTCTTAAATACTGTATATATAACACTAGGTAATTCAGCATCATTTAAAATGCTTAATTCTCCGTCTCCAATTATGTCTATATCACATTGATAAAATTCGCGGAATCTTCCTTTTTGTACTTTTTCTCCTCTATATACTTTTCCTATTTGATATCTTCTAAATGGAAAGCTTAATACTCCATAATTTTTAGCTACATATTTTGCAAGTGGTACTGTTAAGTCAAATCTTAAAGATATATCTGTATCTCCTTTTTCAAATCTATATATTTGTTTTTCTGTTTCTCCTCCTGCTTTTGCTAATAATACTTCTGATAGCTCTTGTATTGGAGTATCTATTGGTAAAAAACCGTATTGCTGATATGTTTCTTCTATTGTGTTTTTCATTTGTTCAAATAATATTTGTTCACTTGGTAGTAATTCCATAAATCCTGCCAAAGTTCTTGGTTCTACTTTTTTCATTAATCTCACTTCTTTCCAGGTGTTTTAGGTTAAGTTCAAAACACGCTTTACAATTTTTTCGAAGGTGTTTTCGAGTCAAGTTCAAAAAACACCTCAATTTTTTCTTAATCTAATTATATTTTTTATATTACTTTGTTTTTTAGGTGTTTTTGAGTCCGTCCCCGAAAACACCTAGAGTTACTGCTTTGGTTTTAGTTCTAAATAAATTCTTTTTTCTTCTCCTATTTTTGTAGGTTTTCCATGTCCTGGATATATTATTGTTTCATCTGGTAATTTTAGTATTTTTTCTGTGATTGATTGCATTATTTCTTCTCTACTAGATGTTGGTAAATCTGTTCTTCCCCATGTTCCAGAAAATATTGTGTCTCCTGAAAATAGACATTTTTCTTTTTCACAGTATACACATGATCCTCCCTTTGTGTGTCCTGGTGTGTGTATTATTTTAAATTCTAGATTTCCTAAATGTATTAAATCTCCGTCATCTACTATTGAGTCTGCTTCTAATTCAATTTCTGGTATGTCTATTATTCCAGATAAGTTTATGTATTTGTCATTTAATCCTTTACTGTCTTCTCTTTGTATTAATATTTTACCTCCACATCTCTGTTTTAGTTCTGTTACTCCTCCTATATGGTCTCCATGGCAATGTGTTAAATATATGTATTTTAAATTTCCTTTTAATATTTCTTTTATCATGTATTCTATTTTTTCTACATCTCCTGCTGGGTCTATACACATTGTTTCTTTACTTTCTTGGTCATATATTATGTAACAATTTGTTGGTTCTCCTATAAATGTGTTAATCTTAAGTTCTTTTAATATCATTTTTGTCTCCTTTTCAATGATTCGTGGACTGGACCTTTATGTGTTTTTTGAGTCCGGCCCCGAAAACACCTTATCTTTTTCTTCTTACCTCGTATACACTGTCTACTTTTCTAATTACTTTTTGTACTTTGTTTAATTCTTCTAAGTTGTCTATTTCTATTGATATATCCATTATTGCTATTCTTTCTTTTGTGGTTCTTGTATTTACTCCCATTAATTTTGCTTTTGTGTCTTTTAGTACATTTAATATATCTACTAATAGTCCGCTTCTGTCATTTGCTAATACTTCTATTTCTACTTGGTAACTTTCTTTTGCTTCCTTATACCATTCTACATCTATCATTCTGTTTTCTTCTGTTAACAAATCTTTTACATTAACACAGTCTTTGCGGTGTACTGATACTCCTCTTCCTTTTGTTATGTATCCTACAATTTCGTCTCCTGGTAAAGGGTTACAGCATTTTGATAGTTTTACTAAGCAATTGTCTATTCCTTTTACTACCACTCCTGAGCTCGCCGCTGCTGCTCTGGCTTTTCTATCTTTTTGGTCTTTACTTAATTCTTGTATTTTTTCTTCTACATTTATTTCTTGATGTTCTTTTCTATATTCTTGTAATACTCTTGCTATTATTTTTACTGGTGAATTTGCTCCAAATCCAACTGCTGCATACATTTCTTCTAAAGTTTTGTATCTATATTTTTCTAACATTGGTTCTATATATTGATTTTTAAATAGCTCTGCGTGTGTAAATCCTAATCTTTTTATTTCTTTTTCTATTAGTTCTTTTCCTTTTTCTATGTTTTCTTCTCTTAATGCTTTTTTGAACCATGCTTTTATTTTGTTCTTTGCACCTGTGCTTTTTACAAATTTTAGCCAATCTCTACTTGGTCCTTTTGAATTTTCTGATGTTAAGATTTCTATTATGTCTCCACTTTTTAATGGTGTTATTATTGGCATCATTTTGCTATTTATTTTGCATCCTGTCATGTGGTTTCCTACTTCTGCATGCACACTGTATGCAAAGTCTATTGGTGTTGCTCCTCTTGGTAGTACTTTTATTGCTCCTTTTGGTGTAAATACATATACTTCATCTACAAATAATTCTGTTCTTAATGTGTCTAAAAATTCTTGTGGATCTTGCATATCTTTTTGCCATTCTAGTGTTTCTCTTAACCATGCTAATTTGTCTTCTTCTACTTTTACTGATTGTTTTTTTCCAAAATAACTTGCTTCTTTATAGGCCCAATGTGCTGCTATTCCATATTCTGCTACTCTATGCATATCCCATGTTCTTATTTGTACCTCAAATGGTGTTCCTTTTTCTCCTAATAGAGTTGTGTGTATTGATTGATACATGTTTGGTTTTGGTACTGCTATATAGTCTTTAAATCTTCCTGGCATTGGACTATACATTTCGTGTACTACACCTAGTGCTGCATAGCAATCTTTTACTGAATTTACTAATATTCGTAATGCAAATAAATCGTATATTTGATCTAATGTCTTATTATCTCTTTTCATTTTTCTGTATATACTATATAAGTGTTTTGCTCTTCCTGTAACTTCTGCATCTATATGTTGTTTTTTTAGTTGTACTCGTATATCTGCCATGATTTTTTCTATGAATTGTAGTCTTTCTTCTCTCTTTTTGTTTATTCCTTCTACTAATTCGTGATATTCATCTGGGTGTAAATACTTAAATGATAAATCTTCTAGTTCCCATTTCATTGAATATAATCCTAGTCTGTTTGCTAAAGGTGCATATATTTCCATTGTTTCTTTAGCGTTTGCTATTTGTCTGTCTCTTTTTAAGAATTTTAATGTTCTCATATTGTGTAATCTGTCTGCTAATTTTATTATTATTACTCTTATATCTTTTCCCATTGCTAAAAACATTTTACGGTAGTCTTCTACTTGTCTTTCTTCTACTGATACAAAATTCATTGTTCCTAATTTTGTTACTCCTTCTACCATGTCTGCAATTTCGTCTCCAAATTGTTTTCTTATATCTTGGTCTGTTACATCTGTGTCTTCTATTACATCATGTAATAATGCTGCACATATTGTGCTGTCATCTAATCCTACATCTGCTAATATGTATGCAACATTCATTGGGTGTATTATATATGGCTCTCCTGAGTGTCTTTTTTGGTCTTTATGTTTTTCGTTTGCCAAATTATATGCTTTCATTATAAGTTTTGTATCTACTCTTCTTGAGTGTTGTTTTCTCTTTGATATTATATCTTGTATTGTTATTTCTTTTTCTTGCATTTATTTTCAACCCCTTTTGTTTGAGAAATTTATTTTATTTTTCTCTATTAGAAAAACTATGTTGCTTTATTTATAGGAAAAATTGTGTTTTTAAACATATTTATATTGATTTCATTATGTCTTTAAGGTTTATTTGTAATGTATCTATACCATTAAAATGATTTATTTCTAATACTCCTACTACATCAATCTTATCTCCTATTCTGTAGTCTTCTGCTAAATTTCCCATATTAAATCCTATTGCATTTATTATTGTATTGTTTTCTTTTAATGTTAGTTTTAAGTGTTTTCCTTCTGATAGTGCTCTTATTGAATCGATTTTTAGATTTTTGATTGCAAATATTGGCATTTTATTGCCTTCTCCAAATGGTTCTAATTCTTTTAAACTTTCTACCATTTGCTTGTTTATTTCACTTAATTCTATTTTACTGTCTATATATATTATTGGTACTATTTCTTCTATGTTTGATTCTTTTGCTATTTGTTCTACCTTATCACTAAATTTTTTTACCATTTCTTTTTTTACTGTAATTCCTATTGCCATACTATGCCCGCCAAATCTCTCAATTGTATCTGTGCATTTCATAAGTGTTTCATGCAAATCAAATCCTGGTATACTTCTTCCAGAGCCTTTTGCTAAATCATCTTCGTAACATAACAGTATACTTGGTTTAAAATATAATTCTGTTATTTTTGATGCTACTATTCCTATTACTCCATGGTGCCATCCTTCACCTGCTACTACTATTGTATTTTTTTCTTCTATGTTTTCCTTTTGAATTAGTCTTAATGCTTCTTCATATATATTTTTTTCTGTTTCTTGTCTGATTCGATTGTATTCATTTAATTCTGTTGTTAATTGATTTACTTCATTTATATCTTTAGATAAAAATAGCTTTAATGCCTTTTCTGCATGTCCCATTCTTCCAGATGCATTTATTCTTGGTGCTACACCAAATGATATTGCACCTGAATCTATTGTTTTATATCCTGAAGATATTAGTAATGATTTAAGTCCAATATTTTTTGTTTGGTTTACTAACATTAGTCCTAATTTTGCTATTACTCTGTTTTCATCTCTTAATGGTACTATGTCTGATATAGTTCCTACACACACTATATCTAAATATTTTAAGTATTCTTCTTCTGGTAATCCTAAGTCTATTGATATTGCTTGTATTAGTTTAAATACAACTCCTACTCCTGCTAAATCTCTACATGGATATTGGTTGTCTTTTCTTTTGGCATCAACTATTGCTAGGGCTTCTGGTAGTTCTTCTGCTACTTCATGATGGTCTGTTATTATTGTTTCTAGCCCTAATTCATTTGCATATTTTATTTCTTCTATGGCTGATATTCCACAATCTACTGTTATCATTAATGTGTATTTTTCATCTACTATTTTTTTTACTGCTGGTTTGTTTAGTCCATATCCTTCTTCTAGCCTGTTTGGTATATAATAATCTACTTGTAGATTATTTGTTTCTAGGAAACTTTTTAATACTGTTATACTTGTTATACCATCTGCGTCATAGTCTCCATATATTATTACTTTTTCTTTATTTTTTATTGCTTGTTTTATTCTGTCTACTGCTTTTCTCATATCTGGCATTAAATATGGATTATGGAAATCTTTTCTTGTTGGGTGTAAAAATATTTTTAGTTGTTCTGGTTCTGTCATATTTCTATTTACTAGTATTGTGGCTAATAATTTGTTTATTTTTTCTCTTTTTACTAATTCATTTATTTTATTTTCTGTTTGTTCGTTTTTTTCGTATATTTGCCATTTTTTTATCATTTTTTTCTCCCTATTTCGTCTTTTATTTTTCACTTTTATTTGTTATATATTTTACTATATCTAATAAAAAATAGCAATGTTTAATTGCTATTTTTTGTGATTCATGTTTTCTATGTTTAATAGTCTGTTATATTTTGCTACTCTGTCTGTTCTACAAGGTGCTCCAGTTTTTATCTGACCAGCATTTACTGCAACTGCTAAATCTGCAATTGTTGTGTCTTCTGTTTCTCCTGATCTATGTGAAATTATAGTTTTATATCCTTTTTCTTTTGCTCTTTTTATTGTTTCTAATGTTTCTGTTAATGTTCCTATTTGATTTGGCTTTATTAGTATTGCATTTGCTATATTTTCTTTTATTCCTCTTTCTAATCTTTTTATATTTGTTACAAATAAATCATCTCCGACAAGCTGAATTTTATCTCCTAAATCATTAGTTATTTTTTTCCAACTTTCCCAATCTTCTTCTGCTAATCCATCTTCTACTGATATTATTGGATATTTATTGCATAGATCTTCTATATATTTTATCATCTCTTCTTTGGTTTTTAATATGTCTGATTTCCAAAAATAATATCCTATTTTTCCTATTTTTTGTGCTTCTTCATACATTTCTGTACTTGCTATATCTAATGCTAGTGCAATTTCTTTTCCTGGTTCATATCCTGCTTTTTTTATTGCTTCTACTATTACATCTAATGCTTCTTCTTCATTTTTTAAGTCTGGTGCAAATCCTCCTTCGTCTCCTACTGCTACAGAATATCCTTTTTCTTTTAGTACCCTTTTTAATGTATGGTATACTTCTACTCCTCTTTTTAGTCTTTCTGCAAATGTTATGCTTCCTATTGGCATTATCATGAATTCTTGTATATTTATGTTGTTGTCTGAGTGTTTTCCACCATTTAATATATTCATCATTGGTATTGGTAATTCGCTTCCATTTATTCCTCCAAGATATTGATATAGCTCCATATCTAAAGAATTTGCTGATGCTTTTGCTACAGCTAATGATACTCCTAATATTGCATTTGCTCCTAAATTTGATTTATTTAGTGTGTCATCTAATAATATTAATTCTTTATCTATTTTTCTTTGGTCATATGCATTCATTCCTATTATTTTTTTGGCTATCTTTTTATTTACGTTTTCTACTGCTTTTTGTACACCTTTTCCAAAAAATCTAGTTTTGTCATTATCTCGTAGTTCTACTGCTTCAAAACTTCCTGTTGATGCTCCAGATGGTACTAATGCTGTTCCTGTGTAGCCCCCTTCTAATGATACTTCTACTTGTATTGTTGGATTTCCTCTTGAATCTAAAACTTCTAATGCTTGAATATTTTCAATTTCTATAAAACTTTTCATTTTGCATCTTCCTTCCATTTTTTGTATTTTTAATATTCTTTGCATTTTTGTTTTTTTTATTCAATTAGTTGTGATATTTAATGTTTCTTATTATTCTCTAAGCTATTTTTGTTCTTTTTCTTAGTTCTTCTGCATATTTTAAGCTTATTTCATTAATTTCTCCTGATGAAATTCTTGCTATTTCTTGTAATATTTCTGTTTCATTTAATTGTTTTATATTTGTATTTGTTCTTTCATTTACTATATTTTTGCTTATGAAATAGTTATTATCTGCCATTGCTGCTATATTAGGTAAATGTGATATACATAGTACTTGATGTTTTTTTGCTATATGTGCTAATTTTTGTGCTACACTATTTGCTGCTTTTCCACTAATTCCTGTGTCTATTTCATCAAATATTAGTATTGGTACTTCGTCTGTATCTGCTAGTACTTTTTTTATTCCTAGCATTGTTCTTGATATTTCTCCTCCTGATGCTATTTTAGATAGTTCTTTTTCGTCTTCTCCTAAATTTGTTTGAATGTAAAATGCTACATTGTCTTTTCCTTCTTTATTATATTCTTCTTGTTTTTCCACTCTTACATGTATTTTTGCATTTTTCATTTCTAATTCTTTTAATTCTTGATTTATTTTGTTACTTAATTCTTGTGCTTCTTTTTCTCTAATTTCATGTATTTTTTCTGCTAATATATCCATGTTTTTTTCTATTTCTTTTTTTTCTTTTTTTAGTTTATTCGTGTATTCTTCCAGATTTTCTATATGTTCTATTTCTTGTTTGATTTCTTGTTTATATTGTAAAATTTCACTAATTGTGTTTCCATATTTTCTTTTTAGGTCATGTATAATATCTAGTCTTTCTTCTATTATGTTTCTTTCTTCCTCATCAAAGTTTGTATCTTCTCTTTTTGATGAAATTTCTCTAGCTATTTCTTGTAATTCATAATAACTGCTTTTTAGATTGTTGGCTGTTTCTTTATATTGGGAATCTATATCTTCTATTTTTTCTAATGCTCTTATTGCTATACTTATTGCGTCTATTGCATTGTTTCCTAGTGCGTTGTCTGCTTCTTTTAGGTTATCTGCAATTTTTTCTGCATTTACAATTATTTTTTTTCTATCTTCTAAATCTTCTTCTTCTCCTTCTTTTAATTTTGCTTGTTTTATTTCTTCATATTGGTATTTTAATAAGTCTAGTTTTCTTTGTCTTTCTTTGTCGTCTCCATAATTTTCTTTTAGTTTTTTTTCTAATTCTAAATAAGCATTATAATAATTTTGATATTCTTGTTTTTGGTTTAATTTATTTCCTATGTATCCGTCTAAATATTTTAGATGATATTTGTTATCTAATAATGTTTGGTTGTCATTTTGTCCATGAATTTCTATGATTTTTGACATAAATTCTTTTAGTTCATTTACTGTAACCATTCTTCCATTTATTTTGCATAAATTTCTTCCGTTACTGTTTATTTCTCTTGATACAATTATGTTTCCATCTATACTGCTTGCATTATTTGGCAAATAAATGCATGCTTCTACATAAGAATTATTTTCTCCTTTTCTTATCATTTCTTTTGAAAATCTACCTCCTGATAGTATTGATAATGAGTCTATTATTAATGTTTTTCCTGCTCCTGTTTCTCCTGTTAGTACATTTAATCCTTTATTTAAGTCTATTGTTAATTCTTCTATTATTCCTATATTTTTTATATGTAATGTTGTAATCATAGTTTGCCTCCTTTTACAATCTAATGTTTGCTGAATATTTGTTTGTCTGTATTTTATACTTTTTCTATTTTTTTGTCAATACTTTTTGCAAACATTTTTTTGCATTCTCGGAAAGTTCTCCGAACTTCCTAGAATACAAAAAATAACAAGGCCGCGATATTTGCTAAAGCAAATTTCGCACACGAACAAAGACGCGGACTTTAAAATGTTCTAATAAGTGCCAATGTTATTAATGTCCGCTTTTGTTCTTTTTATGGGTTATCCTACTTAGATTATTGTAACTTTTCCTTTTCCATTTTCTGAAACAAAATTCATTATTTCACCATTTACAATTGCTAATTGTGGTGCTACATGTCCTATATCTGCGTCACATATTATAGGGATATTCAAATCTCCTATTACTTGTTTTACAGTTTCTATAAAGTTTATTCCATAATCTTCCCTAAAAACCAATGGCCTGCCAAAAACAATACCTTGTATGTTTTTAAAATATCCTGCATTTTTCATTTGCCATAATATTAGTGTTAGTTCAGGGCTAGACATTTCAAAACATTCTAAATACCAAATAATTCCATCATTTTTATATGTATTTATATATTGGTTTATTTTGTCATATTTTGTGCCAAAAAACATTTTAATGCAGTCTAAGCATCCCCCTATCATTCTTCCTTGTATTTCTATTTTTCTTTCATTTTTCATGTTTTTCCATTCTACCTTTTCTGACAAGTCATAATTATTACTTATTTCTGTATTTTGTGGTATACTAAATGCTTCTTCTATGCTATTAAATGGTCCTTTTTCTCTTTTTTCAAATGATTGTTGCTCTAGTTTTTCTCCTGAGGCTATTTTTAATGAATCAATTAAATTTCTATATAGTGGTTTCATTGCATAACTTTTTATTGTGTCACAATATATTGATGGTATTTCTAAAACTGTGTTAAATATAAATTCTAGTGTTGTTATATCAGAGTATCCTTGCATCCATTTTGGTTTTAATGTTCTTATTTTGTCAAAGTCTAAGTAATCTAACATTTCCATTAAGTAATCTCCACCTGTTGCAAAAATGATTAGTTTTACTTCCTCATTTTCTAATAATTCCATAAACTCTTTGGCTCTTTGTTCAGCTGTGTTGCTTCTTCCTTTTTCTTCTTTCCTAACACTTTCTGTTTCTATAATTTTGTATCCCATTTCTTCTAATTGTTGTATTGCTTTTTCTAGTTCTTGGATTTTTTCTTGTTTTGATATTCCCCCTGATGGTGCACATATTCCTATAGTATCACCTTTTTTTAAATTTTCTGGATAGTTCATTTTATCATTTTCCTTTCTATGATTGGATTTTTATATTACTGGTTATAACTTGTTTTGTAAAGATTATTAGCTTTTTATTACATTAATATAAATCTTTTTTTGATATTATATCTATCTTATTTTTTTGTGTCAAGATATAAATCTTTTTACATATATTATAAATAGGTAATATTTTGAAATATAAATAATTTAATATTGTTACTTTTAATTATGTGAGAGGGGGAATAATCTTTTATATGTTTAATATTGAAAAAAATGTTTTAGAGAAAAATTTGTATTATAAAAATCATTTGATTTTAAAATATAGTATTGAATATCCTAAAATCGTTGGTAATTCTTATTCTTATGCAATTCAAAAATTTAATCATTTTTATCAAATGAAAGCTATTGAATTAAAGCTTTATGCTGAGAAAGATTTGTTTGATAATGCTAAACAGGTTTTTGATTATAATGAAAAAAATAATTTTCCTTTTTTTAATTATGAACTTATTTCTAATTATACTATTACTTATAATAAAGATTCCATTATAAGCTTATTTTCAGATATATACACTTTTACAGGTGGTGCTCATGGAAATACTGAAAGAGTTTCGCAGACTTGGAATATGAAAACAGGTAATCTTATTTCTTTATGTACTATTCTTAATCATGACTGTTCTTCTTTTCTTTTAATATTGAAGGAAATTTTGCATCAAATTCAAACTCAACTTTCTGATGATTCTAATTATTATTTTGAAGATTATGCTTCTTTAATAATTGAAAATTTTAATTTTGAGCAGTTTTATTTAATTGATAATAATCTTGCTATTTTTTTTCAACAATATGATATAGCTCCTTATTCTAGTGGAATTCCTGTTTTTTTAATTGATATGAATATATATAATACTTGAAATTTTTTAATAGCTTTTAGCAATTTTAACGATTTTTGCGTTTGAATAAACTAATAGAACACATAAATGCAAAAGTTTATATTGTAAATTAACTTTTGCATTATGCGTTCTACTGTGATAAATTTATATTTAATATTTTTTAGTTGTTTTTTGATTATATTTTTTTTATATTAAATTATATCTTTTTAATAAATCTTCTATGACTGTACCTTCTATCTTTTTTAGTCCTTTTTTTGCTACAACTTCTGTTGCGAAAGGCAATTTTAGATCACTTAATTTTTTACCATCCATCATTTTTGATGTTGAATCTAATAATACACGTACATCATAACATGAACCAAATACTTCTGGTACGCCTCTATCTATGTCTAATAGTGTGTATACGGCTTCCATTGCAGTTCTTACTGAGTATTCTGTTGTAAATACTGTATCTCTAACTGTTTCTGCAAATTGCCCTAAAAATGCAAAGTTTCTGCTTCCTTCTGGTACTACTTTGGGTCTATCTCCTGCTGCTCTTGGCATGAAAAATGCTGTAATATATGGCATCATACATGGTATACATCTTGCAGAGTTTGTTGCTAATTCTTCTATTTGGTCTTCTGGTACACCTAAGTGATATAGCCATTCTTCTGTTATTTCTTTTCCTGTACATTCTCTCATTGGTTTTTTTATATAATTTCCTGGTTTATTTGTAAATAACCCATAAACCCATACTACTAATTGATCTTTTGGTTGATTTTTAAAATGTGGTTGTCTATTTATAGTCCAACTCATTAACCAATTTGAGTCTTTTACTGAAACTATTCCTCCTGTTACTACTCTACCACTGAATGGATCTCTTTTGCAGATTTTTTCTATATATGGTGGTATTTTATCGTCTAATGTTGTTACTGTTGCAGATTCCCAATTTGTTTTTGCAATATCCATACAGAATTTATCTGGATGTCCAAATTCTTCATTTTGTCTTGCTATTTTTCTCCATAATTCCCAACATGCTCCTTCACCGTTTTCAATGGTTAAGTCTGGTGCTTTGTCTTGGTCTCCTAACATTGATTTTTCTGTACAACTTCCATTTGTAACAAATACTAAATCATTAACTGTTAAATTTATTGTTTCTTCTTTTCCTTCATGTATACAAATTATTTGTTTTGCAGTTTTCTTTTTTCCGTCAATATCAAATAATACATTTATAACTTTTGTGTCATATTGAAAATGAACTCCATGGCTTTCTAAATATTTTACCATTGGCATAATCAATGATTCATATTGGTTATATTTTGTAAACTTTAATGCTGAAAAGTCTGGTAATCCTCCAATGTGATGTATAAATCTTTGAATATATAATTTCATTTCTAATGCACTGTGCCAATCTTCAAATGCAAACATTGTTCTCCAGTATAACCAGAAATTTGATTCAAAAAATTCGTCTGTAAATACATCTGTTATTTTTTTGTCGTATAAGTCTTCGTCTTTAGTCATGAATAGTTTTATTATTTCCATTGATGCTTTTTCTGAAAGTCCAAATTTTCCATCTGTATGTGCATCTTCTCCTCTGTTTATGGTTGCTCTCATTAATGAATAATTTGGATCTTTTTTGTTTAGCCAATAATATTCGTCTAATACTGATGCTTCTTCTGTTTCTAGTGATGGTATTGAGCGAAATAAATCCCATAGACATTCAAAGTGGTTTTCCATTTCTCTTCCACCACGAATTATAAATCCTTTTTGTGGATCATTTATTCCGTCACATGCTCCTCCTGGTAGTTTTTGTTCTTCTAGGATATGGATATTTTCACCTTTCATTTGTCCATCTCTTACTAAAAAACATGCTGCTGCTAATGATGCTAGTCCTGCTCCTACTAAATATGCAGATTTTTGGTCTACGCCTTCTGGTTTTCTTGGTCTTGCAAATGCTTCATAATTTCCATTACTATAATACATATTAATTCCTCCTTTGTTATTGAAATTATTATAAAAATGTTTTTTTAGAATTGCAATAAACAAATTTTAGCAAATGTATGATTTTTATACATTTGCTAAAATTTGTCTAGTTTATATATGACTATAATGTATAGAAAATTTATTTTTTAATTTTTGCAAATGAACAAAAAACGGAAAAAATTAATTATATAATAATTTTATAAAATAAATTAGAGATTATTATATTATAAAATTATTTGTATTTGGTAATTTTCCGTTTTTTCTTTATTCTTCGCTTAGTTTTTCTATAGCTTTTTCCATGTCACCTTCAATTATATCATTTAATTTGGAAACTATTTTTTGTGGTTCTTCTTTCATTCCTGTTTCTATCCATTCTTCCATAACTCCAACAAATCCATATTTATAAAAATTTGCAATAAACTTTTTATTTTCTTCTTTAATTTTCTTGTCTTTATATTCTTTTTCTATAAAATTTATTATTAGCAAATTTGTCTGTTTATATGCAAATTTTAAAAAATATTCTTTGCTTCCAGAACTATATACGTTTTTTATAAATTCTTTGTTTTGTATTACATATTCAAATATATATATGAACTTTTGTTGCCAGTTTTCTTCTATTTCATTATCTATTTCCTCTATAACTTCATTTGTAAATATCCACTCTAATAAATCATATATGTCTTTAAAATGATAATAAAATGTTTGTCTGTTTACTCCACATTCTTCTGTTATATTCGATATTGTGATTTTTGATAATTCTTTTTTAGAAAGCAATTTTTTTAAAGCTGTTGCTAATGCATTTTTTGTTATTTGTGACATTTTTTACCTCTATTTTATCCTTTCAAATAATGGCTCTATTTTTTCTAACTTTAATCTTACAGGAATGGTAATATAGTTCCATTCTTTATTTTTTATTTCTAAGTAATCTCTAATTTTTTGGCTTGCTTCTGGCATAATAGGTTCAAATAAATTTGATAAATTTGCAATTATTACAGAACAAGTGTAAATTATGTTATTAAATTCTTCTATATTTTCCTTTTTAGCTACCCATGGTTTATTTGCGTCATAATATTTGTTTCCTGCTTCTACTAAATCCATTATATTTTGTACTGCTGCTTTAAATTCTAAGTTTTCTATGTTTTCTCCTGCTTTTTTATATGTTTCTTTTATTAAATTTTCTATTTCATTATCTATTTTTCCTTCTGGAATTTCTTCTAAATCTTTAAAATTCAATGTTCTATTTACTAAATTTCCAAATTTATTTAGAATTTCTGTATTATGGACAGTTTTAAAATCTTCAATTGTAAAGTTTGTGTCTTTTCTTTCTGGTCCATTTGATATTAAATGATATCTAATAGAATCTGAGTCATATAAATTACATGCTTCTAATGCTGTTATTCCTATTCCTTTACTTTTTGAAAATTTTTGGTCATTAAAATTTAAATATTCTGCAGATACTATTGTATCTACTAAGTGATAGTTTTCTTTTTGTCCTAAAAGTAGTGCATTTAGTATTATACTATGAAATACTATATTATCTTTTCCATGGCACATATATATTTTATTGTTGTTTCCTTCTTTCCAAAACTCTTGCCAATCTAATCCTTTTTCTTCACATAATTTCATTGTATCTGTTAAATATCCTAGTACAGCATCAATCCATACATACATTCTTTTATCGTCATATCCTGGTAATGGGATTTCGATTCCCCAATTTAAGTCTCTTGTTACTGCTCTGTCTTTTAGACCTTGTTTTAAATATTTCCATGTTTCGTTTCTTGCATTTATTCTCCAGCTGTTTTCTACTTCTTTTGTGTGTTCTTCTATTTCTTTTTGAAATGCTGATAATTTTAAGTATAATACTTTATTGTTTCTTTTTACAAGTTTTGATCCACATACAATACAATTTCCTTCTAATAATTCTTCTGTTGTTGGTACATGTAAACATTTGTCACATTGATCTCCTTTTGTTTCTTCTCCACATTCTGGACATATTAATTTTATATCTCTGTCTTGTAAAAATTTTTGGCATTTTTCGCAATATGCTTGTTCTTCTATTTTTTCGTATATATATCCGTTTTTGTATAAGTTTAAAAATAGTTCTTTTACTTTTTCTTCATGGTATGGGTCATAAGTTTTACTATATAAGTCATAAGAAAAATTTAGTTTTTTAAATGTTTCTGAAAATTCTTCATGATATTTGCTTGCTATTTCTTTTGGATTTACTCCTTCTTTTCTTGCTCTTTCTGTTATTGGTGTTCCATGTGTGTCTGAACCTGATACATATAGTACATTTGCTCCTTTTAGCCTGTAATATCTTGCTAGTACGTCTCCAGACATTAATCCTGCTATATGTCCTAAATGTAATGAACTGTTTGCATAAGGCCATGCTCCTCCTATTATTATGTTTTCTTTCATTTTTATCACTTTTCCTTTCTTGCTCTCTTTTTTGATATTGTTATTATATCAATTTTACTTATTTTTATCAATGTTTTTGTTTATATCTTTTTTTATAAAAATGCTATTATAATATGTATCCTAATTTACTATTATATTTTTATATAATATAAAAAACTTGAAAGTTAACGAATTAATCTTTCAAGTTTTTTATGGCTCCTCTTGTTGGACTCGAACCAACGACCTATCGGTTAACAGCCGAGCGCTCTACCAACTGAGCTAAAGAGGAATATATATAAATCTGGCAACAACTTATCTTTCCAGCAGGGTAACCCGCAAGTATTTTCAGCACATTTAGGCTTGACTTCTGTGTTCGGGATGGGAACAGGTATTTCCCTAAATGTCATCATCACCAGAAAATTATTAACTTTTTCTTAGTACTTTTGCATTATACTATATATTTTTTTATTTTTCAAGTCTTTTTTGAAATTTTTTTAATTTTTTAGATTTTGAATATGTTTACTAGCACACTCAAAAATACATAGATGAAATATCGTTTTAGGATTGTACCTT